>Ga0131853_10006754_pt1 | contig 20722 bp, 17 predicted proteins | sample TergutLab28metaG_FD_92764 | JGI IMG/M metagenome (GOLD analysis project Ga0131853, IMG submission 92764) | Labiotermes labralis P1 segment gut microbial communities from Petit-Saut dam, French Guiana - Lab288 P1 (version 2) (version 2) | ecosystem: Host-associated > Arthropoda: Insects >...
GGCTTTATGTCACTCATACGTTAATTACATGTTAAGTACAGATATTAACATTATAGAAACCACATATTCCTGCCAGTTTTAATACGTATTTGGTAATCAATAAGTGTGTAACAGCTGTCAAAGATTCAAACTTCTCTGGCCATTATCTCCGTAACCGTTCAACTTTGGATTTAGGTGTTTCGGGTTATATCGGTATACGTTAACATAACGAACACTCTCCCGAAGTCTTGCACATTCCTCCTGGGATACCCTGTATATCTTTACAAACATCCCCTACGTGAAGGATCGGATGACCCACGGGGAACTTCAAGTACTTGCATATGTACAGGTAGAGGCTCATGACGTCGACATATTGCATAGTTTCATCTCCCGTGCCTTATAGTGCAGACGCATGGCCTCTGTTCGAGCCCCGTACAGGGCATCACGGTAACGCAAAGCACTCTGTTGCACTATGGGATGAGCGAGCAGTTCGGTCCTCCCTGCATCGTCAAACTCACATTCCGATTGGACCTTGACCACGTATCCAGCTCCCGTTTCCTTCTCGAGGCGCAACATTGGTTGATCATAGCGTTCCGCTATTGTACCGCCTCTAAGTGTAGTGAAGTCATTGATCGTCTGGCACGTATGGCCTTGATAGTAGCAACCAAATAACTCGTAGACTGTGCGTGTCTCCGGGCAAATACCTTCTAAACTGTAACTGGTCAGTTCGGGCAGCCTGCACTCGCGACCGTTGCAACAGTGCATTATCTTCACACCGTCCGTCTCTTCTATATGTAGCAGCCTCATCAGTGTCTTCTTGGTATAGTTGTTATTGCAACTGTAGCCACCGGGCGGTATGAGCTCTATAGTGTCAGGCTGCAGGAATCGTTTAGCAAAACCTTATTTCAAGCCGATGCGATATTTATCGACTCGAGAAATACTAGTATACTTCCTATATGCATGAAATCGCGCCTAAAGACTTGACAAGCCGCTCTAAGTTGCGTAACGTCATCTTGGCAATAATGTTTAAACACGCGTCTGTTTTCGAAAATGGGCTCCGATTTATGGCTCTCGTACCACGCGACAAACTCACTTCTCTCCTCCTCCCACATCTCATTCACACCATAATACGAAACGTCGAGGATATGGCCTACGTAGTTTAGGTTTTCCTCAGTATTGAAATAGTGAGGGTACCTAGATTTGGAGGCCGACACACCGCAGGCCTCGTGCAACTTACGCAGAGGGCACGGGAGGAATGACACGCTATCCAGAAGTACGAGGTGTTCCACTTTAAGGCACAATATCTTAAGCCCGTTCATTATAATTTTGGGTTTCCATTTTAGTATGATCGCCCTATTCAGGATGAAATGAAGGTCAACGCCTTGGCGTTGTGCGCTATAGCGACGATCCCATTGGCCCAGGTGCGTGGTTCGACTGGATATGATCAGATCCACCACAGGTTCTTCCCAGAACGAGAGCTTCCTCTTGCCGCATCGCACGCAGTCTCCTCCGTCTTTCACGTCCTCGCATCGCGAACAGTATTGTTGCACGCAGACGAGATTAGGTACGTGTAATTTAGCCTCGTCCGTGTTCTCGGTATTTTTGATGGTCTCGAAATCCTAGAAGACCTAAGTACCTTATCACTTGAGGGGGCAACGCGTCCTTCAGCGGTCTCATAAAGCACAAATGACCTATTTGTTTGTTCTCCTTACAGTTGTCGCAGAATCGTTTGTTACATTCGTGCTTTATGTGCGTCACGACCCATTCGCCCGTCGCGCAACATTTTTTCGTTCGCATACAGACTTTTTGTTCATTGTGCGCTTCTTGTGTTTATCGCAGCACTGTGGTTTCATAAGTGCCTATTGCATTCAACACAGACAATTCTATCGCCCGAGAATGCGCACGGGTGGCTGCCCATGCAGTCGCACAACGTCTATTCGCTGGCGTGCGTGTCGTCACGTATACAAGATTCGTTGCACCCTTTACACAATACTTTCTAGCAGTGAAATCAGTAAGTTTATTGATCACGTGATAATGTCGTTCGAAACCATTGTTAAGTAGATTAATTCACTTAGACGAGTCGACCTGCCCTTCAAACATTATATGCTCGCAGCTTAGACACTGGTAGACGACTATTTTATACTCCCGAAAGTGTTCCTAAATTCTGACTAGTTCGGAAAACCCCGCCCCGTTTGAAAGATCTATGCCGGACGTCTTGAGTAGCTTTTGGACTACATGACGTATTCTACAACCTCTTCGATACGGATTACTTTTCAGATCTTTCTCTAATCTCGAAATCGCTATTATAAGCGCCTGTGCCAGGCAGTTTTCCTCTGCGTGCGCTTCCACGAAATCTTTCTTGAGGTGCGCCAATTCGGAGAGCGGTCTGCCCCTACTCTTAATTGACGGAATTCACGGTTACGACTAACGTGCCCAGGGCGTTGAATCTAGAATTCGACTGGTAGACATTTTTAAACGAGCTCTATATCACGTCCGCGGATAACTGATTTCTCCTCCTAAAGCTGATTCCAAAAGGCTTGTCATTCTTGTTCACCTGATTTTGTATAGTCATCCACATCATATCAGTATCGTCTAAACGCATAACGCGTGCTCAATGAGATCGTTCACACTGGCAAGTAAATGTGTTACGGGATTCGTGTTATCCGGAAGGGGTATTAAACGCACTGTAAGCTGCCTTCCAACTGCATTGTACCGCCTGAACTGTCTCGTAATCGTGTCAAAAATCTCTAGTCTGCGAGCCATGATTTCTCTCTACAATAGATACACATCTATTTCAGTTTTATCACAGCACACCTCTTATTTCACTTACCACATTATAGTAAGAATAATACTTACAGTTCCCGAGCCCAGCTGTCAAGTTCTATTTCTTCAGTAGTCAGGATATTACTATAGATTACAGCACCAACTGTTGCTGTCACGCACAATCGATCTCTTATTTATCTGCTAGCGGATGCTGACGTCATGTTCTTTGTTTCAGACGCTGTTTGACGACTTGGGTGGGATATGTGGAGGAACGCGGTTTCCGACGAAGTTCGCCTGTTCCAGGCATCGCCCCAAGTCACCGGTATCGGGGAAACCCCGGATATCCACCACCCTTCTCCTGAGCCGAATGTGGAAAATGAAGAGGAGACAAAGTGTCTGTCGTGGGGACAGATCCTACGGCTACTAACGTGGTGGGATCCATTGATCCAATATACACAATGGTTACACCAATCAGAAGCAGCAATGAATGTTCCCCCGACAGCACACAAAATGCTAGCAATGTGTCTTCCCGTGAGGAACGTCCTTATAGACCTGAGTCGTATCTTGCTTGCAGCGGACACGACCATCCCTAGCATATATGTGGAAACGGTCAACGAGCGTTATATTGCGCTATGTAACACAATAGGAACTGTCCCATTAACAGGGATGTCCTATCCGCTACTGGCGGTCTTAACGTAGTAGACCTTCTCAGGTAGTGGCATATGAAGTACAACGCCGAGTGTTCGCAGGCCTCGTCCTCCCAGACAGGGAGCTGATGAGAACACACACGGCGTCGTACCGCTGCCACTTCTCCTCCTCCGTAGTGTGCAATATACTATTTATACTGCTGTACATATTTTGCTACATTAAAAGGACATTTTATGTGTATGTTTTCCTTTTAGGGCCCAGCAATAATGTACATTACTCTTACGGTGTTTCGCTCGCACCTTGTATCACTTTCCCTATACTTCTTCACAGGTAAATCATCCAAGCATCACTGTAACATCTACGCCACGGTCACCACGGCACGCCCGCCATATTGTACATTTTATTTCCAAACTTAAGCGCCACCGAACCACGCCCGCCACACCATCACGATATCTGACGGCGTCCGAACCTTTAGAATGTTACAGATCTTTCCGGCGGTCTTGGCGTAGGTGTGGCATCGGAGGGGGCCGAAGCTAAAAACGAGTTTTGCCTGCACAGGGCCCAGGGAGAGGACAAAGCTGGAATAGAAAAGTCAAACGCTTATTCTTCTTATTAATATGCACAAGAAAGAGTAATGCCAGGGACCTTCTTGCACAGGGAGCCCTGGGAGACGAGGCTGCACGGCGGCTGCACACCTTGCAAATGACGAACGACCATCGTTTCTAACATCGTGCTCAAGTAATAATAGTGCCTGGGACCACACTTAGGACCTTCTTGCACTTGGCCCGCGGACCAGGCTTCCACCCTCTTACAAATGATGAACGCCCATCCTATTTAATATTGTGCTGAAGAAAGAGTAGTGCCTGGGACCACACTTAGTACTTTCTTGCACTGGGACCAGGCTGCGCAGCGGCTGCCACAACCTGATAAATTACCTCCGTTTAAAAGAAGTCAAACTCCAATCCTTTTTAGTGTTATGCTAAAGAACGAATAACGCCTGAACCGCACTTATGACCTTCCTGTACTGGGCCCGGGGAGGACGACGATACCAAGCTGGACGGCGGCTGCCACACCTGGTAAATTACCTTTGTACAAAAGTTTCGAATCTCGATCCTTTTTAATATTATGCTCAAGAAAGTGTAGTGCCAGGACAGCACTTAGGACCTTCTTAAACTGATCCGGGGGCCGCGATCCCAAAAAGGACGGCGGCTGCCAATTTTTTTTAATATTATTCTCAAGAAACACTTAGGTCCTTCTTTCACTACACTCAACGCTAGTATCGACGTAGGGGTGGCAACGGAGGGACCGCATTACCAGACTGCACGGCGGCTGCCACCCTGATAATATACCTTAGACAAAGGAAGACTTGTGCCGTGGTTGTACTTAGCACCAAAGCACTTAGGTCCTTCCTGCACTACACCCAACGCTGGATCGGCTTAGGGGTGGCTACGGAGGGACCGCATTACCAGACTGCTGGCGGCTGCCACCCTGATATCATACCTTGGACAAAGAAAGAGTAGTGCCGGGGTTACTTTGCACATTCTTGCACTCTTTCACTTCTTTCGACTTAGACCACTCTTGCTCCAAACTTCAAATCAGACACGAAAGTGTAGTGTCGGAGACGTACTTAGGAACGTCTTACACTCTTTCACTTTCGACTTAGACCACTCTTCCTCCAAACTCGCCTCACCTTATTTTACACATTAAGGGGTTGGACCAGACCTCATCACATACTACTTTTGGTAATCGTCGGGGGCGTAATTCTGAAACATTGTGGCATTTCGCCAGCACAAGCTATGGCTACATAGACCGATGTTAGGAGCAAATGTAAATTTCAACACTAGAACTGGCCATGAAAGCCCAGATGGTTGTAAGCGATCAACACCAAGTTGCAGCCGCTTTAACTGTGGAAAAAAGACCCAATACGAATTTTACAGGAAGCAGTGTGGACCCCAGGGCCGGTCTGGACGGGTGCGAAAAATCTCGCCTCCACCGGGATCCGATCCACAAACCGTCCAGCCTGCAGCGAGTCGCTATACAGACTGCGCTGTCCCGGCCCATAGAAACCTAATACATATTTTTAAATAAGCCTCTCTCCGAAAACTTATTAAAGCTTTTATCACATTTTCTACTTTTTCTAAATAAACCTAATATCCTGGAATGTCCATAAACTTTAAGGATCGCCTACAAAGTAGTAGGCCTACTTGAGTTGTACTGATCTATATGTCTAGACTCTTTCAATGAGAATTTACTGGCCGAAGAATTAACTAGCTAGCTAGCTACTGAACAGTCCGCCCATGCTTCTGCCATCCTTCCACCTAACGCTTATGTCTGCAAACCGCAAAGTACACAAGTTCAAAATTAGGGAGTTAATTCTAAAGGTACGAGACCACGTGCGAGAACCAAGCTTAGGTAAAAGGGTAACAATAAATTTTATGAGGGAGTATGGACTGGATTTATGTAACTCTGGATAGGGGACATTTCTGGACATTTATCACATTGTTACATAAATCTTTAATTCTCTAATGCAGGGGGTGTCTTGACCATCTAAGGGAATATGATCTTCAAAACTTGACCCCTTTCCGTTAAGTTACTTACTGAGCACATGTACGTAATTGTATCATATTTAACTTTACCATAAATGTAATTGCGCCTACCTTCCGAATGACTAACTTACCCGCTAGTTCCCCAGTTAATCATATCCCAGACTTTCGTCAGGCGCATAATTATCACCAGCATAATTCATACGATAGGCAGCTATTATTATTATTATTATTAGTAGTAGTAGTAGTAGTAGTGTAGTAGTTGCAATAATATAGCCGGTAGCCAGAAAATCAAATTATATTTTGGTTCGACTCCAGCCAAGGTAAGATTATTTTCTGTTATCCCAAAGTGTCCAGATTGGCCCTGAGGTCCACGCAGCCCCCCAGTTTATGGAAACTGGGGGTGTTTACTCCGAAGTCAGAGCGACTGCGTCTCGAATCTTACTACCCACTTCGATTTAGAGCCAAGCTTAAGAAAGAGTGGATCTATCAATCTAATGGTTGCAACAGGGAAATATATTGCGTTAGGCATACTTTACCTATTATTATTATTATTGGGTCGAAATTTTCACCCTAATTGGCCGTAGTTTACTTACTGGTAATCACTATTTCTCTCCCCCCTTTCCCCGGTGCAAAACTGGTAGTTATTTTTAAATATTTTTTATCTTTAGAGAAAATCTTGACACTTTCTCCCCCCCCCCATATGAAACTGGAAGTTAATTCTAAACATTTTTTATCTTTGGATCAAATCTTGACACTAAAAAACAGTGTTCTTTTGATTGGGAATTTCATGCTCCTAATTTTGATTGGGAGAGAGGTTTGTCCGTATCAAATTGTAATAATTATTCAAAATTAAATTTTAATGCAATTTGCACCCCAACTTACCTCTTGGTTCTTACTCAACGCTTAGCGACCGACAGCCCTGTTGACCTACTATTTGGTAGCGTCAATCGTGTAAGCACATTCTTTGGTGACGCAAGTGTAGTCAAGCTCTATTCCTGCCATCCGCTTATTGTCACTGAAATTCCTTTGAATTTACAAAAATTCTGTGTCATATCATGAGCATTGTTACAGCAAATATGGACTGGAATATTAGAGCTCGGTGTTCAGTTTTCTCTCTAGTTGTGCCTGGTCGTGTGTCTACAGCGATAACACAGTAGATGCTGCAGAAGATATAATTACAACGATCACTCTCCAAGCTATGGATTTAGCAAGTCCCCGCCGTTTCATTAGAGAGCACAATTCCCTCACAGGTTTTCTCACACGCTGATTTAATATATTGGGAAAGAGTTTTACTTTTATAGGTGGTCCGAGAAAAATAAATGTGAGTATTTTTATGGTAAATTTTCTTACTGCCGGAATTATAACAGACTTAACTGTTATAAGACCATACGAAGAAATGATGATCTGGGAAATCATCTTACTATATTAGGTAATCTTTATCGTATTTAGGAAAAGAAATCCTTTACTATTCATCTTGCTGTAAATGTTCCTGAAATAGTTACACTTGTAGCTATAGCTGGCGTATTTCCAAAACACTTTCAATTTGTTTACTTTATTTTATCCGTTGGGCTGTCACTCTGGTCTAAGTTCTAGTGACTTTCTGCAGTTACTTCCAATGTCCGAAGTAGACATTTTGGAAGCTCTAAAGAGCCTTACACCCTCCAAGTCTGTCGCACTTGGTGGTGCACCTGGTTTAATTACAAAGGTTTGCTCCACATTATTCTATGTGCTAATTGAATATGTTTGCGATCATAGTGGTTCAAACCACCCATAAGGAAGGAAACGTATAACCGGAACAAAAACACGGAGAACATAATCCACTGTTCACGTTAATAACAGAATACAACCACAGACATACGTAAGAATCGATCATCAACACACAGTAAACTACAAAAACACACCCACCCAGTAAGTTACGTAATCCGGTCAACCACCTGTGACACACAAACAGTCCGGAACAGAACACGTAGCAGAACGGGAGGGCTACAGCAAAAGGTGTAAGTAAACAAAAACATTACATTTTCCTAATAAAAATTTTAACAGACAGTTGATTACTATATATATTTTTATACTATAACTTTTAACCACGGAAGCATTTTAGTTACAATAAATCTTTTATAAAAATTGTAATAGTCAAATTATATCATAGAAATAACTAAAGACAAACATTACATGTTACTGTAAACAGTGTATCAGAGACTGCCTGTACAGTGTAGAAAATGAGAACTGCTGATGATGAGCTCCCTGAAGCCCGAAACATGTAGAGTGAAGGACGACTAACCGTGAAATAAAGGGTTGTCCATAAGTGTCATCTTGTTCGTGTTTATTTTGGAACAATTGTAATGATGCACAGAAACATGAATGTAAAATTTACAATTTTTCGTGCTATAAATTCCGTTCACCGCTGCATTTTGATGCTACATGAAACAGAACGTACTCAGGGTTGGTGTACTGCTAAATTCGCATAATTAAAAATCAGTAAAGCTATTGTTATCACTTTTAATAGAAAACCATTTTTTTATTTTACTCATAAATTATATGACCGTTCTGTAACCAGTACGGAAACTACACGAGAACAAGAGATATAACCCGATTCAAATTTCATTTCCACGACGTACACAGTGGCTGTATTTTCTCCCAATCACTAGGGACTCTGGGCTTAACAAACCTCATAACTTACTCCTTTTCTGTTCTTAAAAATGTATCAATATTTTACTGAATTTCAGTTAGATCCAAATTTCAGTATGACTGAACTGTGTGGAACTCCATAACGAGTACTGACGTCACAATGCCGGAAAGCCTTTAGTGGAAGTTCGTAGCCAGTGTCGTTATCATGTCTTTACTTATGATCGTGTTACTTAAGAGGATTTTTTAAAATTTCTAAACCGTCACCCCCTGCACAACAGAGGACTTTATATTGGTGTAATATTTTTGTATTTCTGTTTATTTAAGTTTAAAATGTTGCCCAGCTTTCTGGGTAAAACTATCATTGAGTTCTTCCTCGTAACTCCAGAAACTCGTCTCTCTCTACTGGTACTTGCAACGTCTCTCGATCTGCTGGATGATTTTCAGCTGCTAACTGTTTGCGTAGAGACGTCATTATCTTCAGGAAACCATTAATTTACTAAATGAAATTCTGCGCTCATTCCTGTCGTTTTTATATATAATCATCTATTTTTTCCGGGTTTAGAGCTTTTTCCTTAGTATTTTATATTGATTTTCCAACTACACTCTTTTAGTTTTGTTGGTTTAGTGTTTTCTGTTTTTGTGTATTTGTTTTCTGTTTCATTGTGTCTTGCTAATTGCCCTTTCTTAATTAGTGCCTGTAGTTTGTGGTTTTCCTGTAGTTGGTCATTAGGCTATTGACTCGCCACATTAATACACAAGAATGGTATTTAATTAAGTTTCATTGGATATAACTTAGCATTTTTGTTGTTGTTCGCCAAAGTGAGTGCCCTCTATGAAAGTTTAACAAATGTGATTACATACAATTATATCGTAAACCCCTCTTGCGCTAAGCCATGTGTTTGGGCGGGCTGTTTTCGATCAAAATGAAAATACTCTTTCTTTCCGGTTAAATATACTGATGTTTTAAATAAAAATTTGGAAGTCATTAATATCAATTTAAAGGATTACTTAGAATTTGAGGTTATCTAGGCGGTGATTTGGACTTACGTCATATATTTTGGTATAAATTTACTGATGTTTCCAAAGAACCTATATCGTCGGACTAGAATATGGAGGCAACAGATCGCTTTGAAACGTCGACAACTTTCTATCAGACTAAACGTCATACAACCCAAAAGACAGTAATCTTTACAAATGAAATCTGCTATCGGATACAAATTGATTCATTACAAAGAGACGTAACACTGTGGAATGTTCGTGCAAAAAATGTTGAAGTGGGAAAAAATACTTATTACATATTGTAAGTGTGTGTTTGACGCTTTATTTATCCTAAATACAAAGCACATGAACCATATTTTCATCTGTGGCCTGTCCGGCTCTACAACAGTTTTTTCAAGTTATCTTTTAAGTGGCACGATTTTAGAAAAATAAGTTACTGAACACGAAATGTGTGTTTTGATTTCGTCTACAACTTTTGTCTGAAACATTTCTCATTCCAAGATGAATTCAGCGATATATTATCATAAATGTACATAGGTTTTCATATAAATTACCCGTTATTATTATCCGATATTTACAAAACTTGAATTATCTCGACAGTTTTTCGGAAAGTACACCAATATAAAATTTCATGAAAAGCCTTTCCATGCGGGAGAAATGATGGACGGAAGGACAAACGGACGAACAAACATGACAAAGCTAATAGTCTATTTCCGGAACATTGCAGAGGCGCCTAAAAGAGCACATTACCACGGGTATATAGATAGCAAATCAGATCATAAACACGGTACAGTGAGGCACATAATACCTGTTCAAATATTCCGGTTTTGGGATTATTCTGCGTCTCCTCTGTTCTAAAAATACATTACACGACCTTTCAGGCATGTGAGCCTGCACTCCATTAGGTTTAATACGTTTATATCCTAAAATGCAACACGGCAGTCCGAATATACAGAAAAACGTCACTTAGGAGTAATTTTATGAAGGATAAAATTCAAGGTTTTGCCTCGTTTACATGTCACAATTCGACTGTCACTTTTACCTGAATTAGAAAAAGATAACTTACACGTAATGAATTGCTAGATTAAACTGAGGTCAGAAATAACTACTCTATCTCGCCACGAGACATTTAACCCAAAATCATGTTTCTAATGTTGGGTGTTACCCAAAACCCAAACGATATTGGCCTTAATAAAACAAAACATTACATTGTCACAGAATTTTTCAATATAACTGTAATATTTCAAACAGTGGTTTAAAATGTGTACTTAATCCACAATGTTGTCTGTAATGTAGCAGTTACGTACAAGTGTCTGGCATCGTTAATAGCTTCATAAATCACGTTCGAGAAAAATTATTTGCGCCTCGTGAGAGAGAGAGAGGGAGAGAGAATACTGCACTCAGTGCATTAATAACTGCCACGTTCTCCACATGACTCGCTACCAAGCTCTACAAAACAACAAAAACCAATAACGGAAAAATATGTCAGTTGAAATGGAACTTCGCCGACGCTTGAAATTCTTCTATACTAAATTAACCGAAAGGTATTCAGTAGTTGCTGTAATGTAATAGTCAAATGGCTAGACGGAACGAATATTAAAACTGTTTATAAAGGAATAGTTTGGGTGGTAGTGGACTGGATTTATCTGGCTCAGGATAGGGAGAACTTGCAGTTTGTTGAGGACACGGTCCGTATAACAGGGCGGTTTGCTTGGCTACCTGAAGGCAAGCAATTAGCTGCTACAGGACTTGGTGCTGTGGAGTTAAATTTTTAAATAGGTTGTTAGTTGGTCAGTTAGAGGGTAGTCATTTAGTCAGAGGGTAGTTAGTTAGTTGGTTATTCAGAGTGTAGTTAGTTATTTTAGTTTGTCTGAGGATATTTACTTAGAAGTTATGTAGATAGTCAGAGGGTAGTTAGTTATTACTTAGTTAGACTCTCAGTCAGTCAGTCTGTCAGTCACTCTCCCAATTAGCCAGCCATCCAGCCAGCCAGTTAGAGGTTAGTTAGATAGTTAGAAGTTAGTCAGTTAGTTAGTTAGATATCCAGTTGCCTGACGCACACACACAGCAGGAATTTGTATCGTCAGTGGTATTTAATGTATAAAAGAAAAAAAAATTAGACACTATATTTTAAAAAATTTTAAAAATAGATTCCCAAAACCCACAGCGATAAATTTATACTGACTTAAAAAAAAGCTACATTTTATAAATTAGCGTCCTAAAAGACGACCAGAAGCTGGAATAAAGCGAAAAAAACTTAATAGAGCTTAGAGGATTGGTTTTATTTGACCCGGTGGATCCGTTTCGACCGTTTGAAACATGAATAGATTTTATTTACAAATTATCTGGATGTTATTTTAACCTGTAGGCATGTTATATATTTATTGTCGTAATAAATAGCCCAACTGTAGGGAGATCTCACTAACAGAACAACTGCCTGCTACAGTGTACTTACTGTGTTTTAAAATGGTGTAAGAAGAAGTGCCTTATTTTAGTTAGTGGGAACTGTAACATGTAGCACTGTGTTATGCGACATTAAAGTGTTGTGTTGGACTGTGTACTTCGGTTGTTTGTGAAACAGAAAACACAATAAGATGTATGATAATAAAATTGACGCAGAGGTTACTTGATTCAGATAAATTTTATAATTAAACGTGTAAGCAGATGCTGGACAGTAATCAATAGAGCGTATGCAATTTTTATTAAGATACCTGCCTGTTAATAATCACAAAGATAATTTTAATAAATAACGTCAAGTGTCTATTCTACACTGTTACCAAGGACAGTGTGGGCCTGGATAGCTCAGCCGGTACAGCAACTCGTTACGGGTTGCATGGTCCATGCAACGAATCCAGTTAGGGGCGTGTTTTCCGCGACCACCTAGACCGACTTTGGGACCCACTCAGCCTCTTTTACATTGGGTACTGGGTCATTGCTAGGGGTAAAGCGGCCTGGGCGTGGCGTTGACCACCCACCCATCTAGCGCCGAATTTAAAGAAATAGAAAGACTATATATCTTTTCCCCCTCTGGACCTTCATGGCCCCTTCTAGGGTGAAATTTACCAATACCTTTAACCATGGACTGTACTACTGCGCTACAAAATTATACCATCCTGTTAGCAATTGCTCGTAATCACACTTAATAACTGGTACCCGCCCTGCTTTTGCCTGTTTTATGCCGATGTGTACTGCAATGCTATACTTCGTGACTGTTTTTACTTTTCCTTAAAATCACATAAAATTTACATTCAACAGTTTTTATCCTCTCGTCATCAATCACGTTCTGCAGACAGCCGCCACTAGCAAAGCAACAAACTAATAAAGACCCTAACTGCCTAATTAAACTAATCCACGGGACTAAAATTCTTTCAGGTAACCAATAAATATTTCAAACTTGATGAAAACCAAAGGTTTGTTCCAATATCCACAAGGGTCCGCCACATATCCCTAGTCTGACTTGCATTAATCCAATCAAAGCCGCAACTTGTTTCTTTAATATCCATTTTACTCTACGTCCAAGTCTTCAGAGTGCTTTCTTTCCCTCAAATTTCCCAACCCACTACTCGTCCCTACGTGCCACATGCTTCGTCCATCTCATTCCTTTTGATTTGATCAAACGAATAGTGTTTGGTGAAGAGAAAAGTTCATCAAGCAGCTCAGTGTGCAGCATTGATACCAACACAAGAAAAAACACTTGGAGACGAAATACTTAGCTTAACATGCAAGATATTTTACATATTTGTAACCAGGTGTGCAGTTTAAGCATATTTCTTCTCTTATAACACGAATACAAAAAAATGCGGATTAAAATTAGAACATTAAAGCAAAGAAACCATCACATACCGTAACTACTGGCTTAACCTTTTAAAACGTACAGGTATTATAACGTACCAAACGGATTAACATTCGAAAATTCTACATTGTGATCACATGAAATGTTTGTGTCTTTTATGGATCTGGGACAGAACAGCAAATATTGCCTTACAAAACATTAACAGATTGTGTTTTATAACTGACGTAAAGAATGTTTACTACGCGGTACGGTCTGAGTCCTTACATAACACACATGTTTTGCCTTTGGAAGGTTAAATATTTTTACTAATACTCTTTTAGCCGATTACTCTAAAAAGAAATAGCTAATTGGAACATATTTCAAGGATTTATCAAATTAATTTCGATCGCTTAGTTTCATTTTTGAGTTACATAAAATCACGTCAAATTTTCGTGCTGAAATATCACACTAATATTATTCTGAAGTCATCCAATTATCCTTTATTACCATCCAGGTTTAATTAGCCAAGGACATTATTGGCCTTTCCTTACAACCTAAATACCTGCTATCTATAACGCAGTAACATTCCCTCGTATCGATTTTTTTAAAGTAATAAAAACCAAACAAATTTACTTCAGTTTTATTTCGCAGTACGTATACCAGTAACTTATTTCCAGCATTCCACATAGGAAACTTAAATGCAAAAAGGCATTTATCTCTTTGTGTTACTGCCAGTATTAAAATACATCGACCTTAAGCAAAGTTTGAACTCGAGCATTAACCTTCATTTCAAAATTTTAAAAACCTGCTTTTGGATAAAACAGAGAACACAATTACTAAAAATATTAGTTCAAAAATGCAGGAGGTAAAATTAGAAGTTTTAAATAAGCAGCCATACGATTGTAAGGCACAGATTGTTCACGTAGTCATTCTAACTTGCAACCTGCATAATCCAGTGCAATCTACAACGATTTTCATCGAGCCTCAAACCAATGCAATGATGTTTTATTTCGTGACTGGAGACAATATTTACTAAATCGATAAAAGATATGTCCTTTAAATTTAGTGCGTGTTACTGTTAACAGTCTTTTGGGTTTAAAGAAATAGTGGCAAAAGAATTCTTTTACTATATTCAGTTCCAATAATATTTCTGTTTTAGATCGCTTATTCATGGACCTTAACGTTCATTTCTATCATACACACACTGATTATAGCAATAAATAACAGTACGAAAACTACTCTCCTCAGAGTAACTATTACGTTCGTGCATTTCGTTTATAAACACCAGGTCAATCTTTCTTTTTCAGTCTGACCTCTTTATACCTACTCATTGTATTCGTAGATGTATCAGATCCTGTTGCAACTAATCACACTCAGACACACCACACTCGGTAAGACTCCCCTGGACGCGTGACCAGCCCGTCGCGGAGGCGTCTACCTGACAACACACAACACTCACAAGAGTCAGACATCCATGCCAGAGGCGGAAATCGAACCCAAAATCCCAGAAAGCGAGCGGCCGGAGACCCACGCCTTTGACCGCACAGCCACCGGGATCGGCCCATATCAAACAGTTATTTAAACATATCTTTCAGGCCCTAAGGTCTTAACTACAGATGAAATTAAATTACGTACATGAAAATTTAATAAGAGGATTTGTTCGGAGATTACTTGTCACACTTCGATGCGGAATGTTTGCTGTCCCATTTTTTGGCTAAGAACTTAAAGACCGAAGAATACAAAATTACAATTTTAGTTTCAAATTTCTGTAACACTAAAAGATACTAAAACACAATCCTGTCGATTATAAGATACCGTGAAAAAAAGGTAAGACAAGACAGGACACAGAAAACAATATAATATAACCAATGAGTCTTGCGTGTTGTAAAACTTAGGCTACAACACACACACTCAGAATATGAAATAGTTATTGATATTCTGCTACAACAGTAGTTACAGGGACGCGCCTTGATGTTAAGTTACGTGCACATCGACTCCATTTTCTCCTACCCGAAACACCCACACCAGCTGTGAGGCCCACACGTCCAACTACTCAAATTCTTTCCTGGGGAAAGAACGGCCACGTGAGGTTAACCACTTACATCCACCTAATAAGGAGTTCGGAATGACAGAAGCTCTACCTCTACTCCCCTATATGCTTTAATGATTTGCAAAAAGGCAGCTGTACATTGTATGAAGGAGAAACGTGATGTTCGGCCAATATTGTGCAAAATATTTGTCAGCAACTAAAGAAACACATCATACATTCAACCATAACTCTTATACATATTCCAGCTCTTACAGTTTCTTATTTAAGTACACCCTACTTTATATGAAATTTAAATTTGGACCTCTCTTCGAAATTCAAGGGTTAAGGGCGGGTAGACAACCCTGAATTTCCCAAGACGATGCCTATGAGGATGACAATCTTCCGGAATGTGACATCGTGTGTTTTGATAAACAGGTAATAAAACTACAGTGTATCCTACTGCCACCATCTTCAGCATAGGTCACTCTTCAACACTAAGAATGGAGTTGCAATGTTACTTTGAAGGTTTGACACCAATCTATCAATCCACATGACGACACATCACAGAGTAGACTGTTTTGACCACACCGTATATGGGAAATTATGGGATCAAATATTGCGTGTGGTAGAGGCGACCATCACATAGTGTTCACCATTCCATATTAAAGACAAGAAATTTCGAAGGCCAATTCTGCCAAAATTTTCAGGTGCAAAGCGGAAAATGGAAGAACCTTCTCAGTTAGGCGCGTTAGAAAGTGCTAGTGTCAATCCCTTGGTTTTCAATTCATAATACATTGGACAATAACCAAGATTTCAGTAAAAATTACATCATCATTATCATCATCGTTTTGCGTCACGAGTTAGGCCTCGATAGACCTGTATCGGCCTCGTCTAATAGTCTCTTCAAAGGTCTTCCAAGTCGTCTTCGTCCATTTGGTCTCCCATATTTCAGCATTATTTTCGGTATCAAGTTGTTGTCCACGCTTTTTGCAAGTCGTAACCCGTTTGATTTGTATCTTCTTAGTTTCTCTTCAGCCGGTTCTACTTTCAGCTCTTCCAGCATTTGTGTATTCATTTGCGGTCAAAAAGCGGGTACCCGACTCTTCTTCTGAAAAAGTCCATCTTGATTGATGTTAATCGTTTTTTATCCTTTTTTTCTAATGATCCAAATTTCGTTTCCATATAAAAGAATTGGGACATCCAGTGCAAGGAGTAGTGAAGTGCACTGATACCCAAACCACATCCTCACTTGCCCGTAGTCCAACCTGCCCTAACTAAAAATGCTCTGCTGACCGAGTCACAGCGGTACAACTGTTCCATCATCCGCTGATTAAGTGCTGCAGAACACGCCTGTCAAGAGGCTAAAAGGTGACAAACCCAACACTGGACTACCTAGCGGCAGGCTAGCAACCGGCCCTTGGGAATCCAGCATTACTTTCAAGCCTCAATATAAAGACAAATATCTTCAAAATATTTTAAAAGTAATCGTGATCACGCAATATTTGTTATCAACTAATGTACACGCGCCGATCCCAGTAGTCGTGCGGTCTAAGGCGTGGGTCTGGGGCCACTAATCTCATGGATGTGCGTCTCATGAGAGTATTGTGTGTTGTCATGTATAGGTCGCTGCGACGGGCTGATCACAAGTCCAGAAGAACCCTACCGAGGGCGTGTGTGTCGAATGCATGTGATCGGGAAGCCTCGATAATGTGGAAGCAATGACCCACTATGGGCTGTTGCGCCGTGGGCGGATAAATGTATTAGTGGTTTGTTAAAGGGGTTCGGGAAGAGACGATGAAACAGGGGAAGTGGACTGAAGCCAGTTATACTTCAAGGCGGACCGTTTTTTTTATCTTGCATAACACGTACAGACCTCATAGCTAACCATATACTTAAGTGCGGTGGGTTGGGACGTACTGTTTCCACATGTAATTACATGTGCAGCCTACACTCGGATACCACATCACCAACAGAAAATCCCGCTACATAACACCAGCACGCCTCAAGTCAGCCTACACAACGCAACAAGTAGTCGCAAGTTCCTGAAGATGGACGTATTAACGTCTGAAACATGTCGGGCAGTAGATATTAAAGCAAGTGTCATCTACTTGGTCAACTTTTATTCAAACAACCTATATATGTTCAATGGCCTTGAGGAAAATTATTTAGTCTCTATATACAGTTTTAAAGTATGCGTGTTTTCAAAAGAATTCAACGCCAAATGGAAGTCATTTCTTACCCAGTTTGACAGACGGACTCATGACAATTGTCGGACAGCGGATGAAAATAAACTAGTTTGAAAGTAGATTTGTGAAGAGCAGAATTTTAAAACTTAGCGTAAAGAGAGGTTTGGAGGCGAAACTTTAAGTTTACCGGGGTTCTTTCCATGGGGCCAAAGCGGCCGAGTCGTGAAGCTAACCATCCATTCTCATCTAGCACAGAGGTTAAAAATAACTGGAGCTGTGTTTCTGCTCTCCGTGTGTGCTTTCATGACTTGGACAGGCAAAATTCTACCTTTACCTTTACACGTATTGGGAAACAAGGAGAAAGTAAAGTTTATTTTTACCAGTCCCAGTCGCCACGCGGTCTAAGGCGTAGGTCTGCGGCCGCTCGCCTGCTGAGATTTAGGTTCGAATCCCGCCACGGAATGGATGTATGTCTCTTTTATGTACTATGTTTTCAGGTAAAGATCTCTGCGAAGAGCTGATTACTCGTCCAGAGGAGTTCTACCGACTGTGGTTCGTCGTTGTGTGTGATCTAGAAACCTCAAGAATGAGGCCGTGGCCCGCGTTGGGCCGCAGCGCCACAGGAAATAAGATCTGTTTTAAACGATCCATAACTGTGCATTGGTTCAATTAGATGTGATATCAGAACCAAAACGTGCACAAATACGCAATGCACATAGTACATTTTGCGGTTTCGATATGATATCTTGAAATTAAACTTTTTGTTCGTGTTATGAAGGCATACAAGTGTGTGATGGTGTATCTCAACTCGTTATTAAATCCGGCACTACAGTGTCGCACAAGCAGTTGAAAAAGAAGTTTTCCTTTGTTCCAAAAGTCTAGACTGGTACTTGGATGTACCCTGCCTCCTATTCAACGGGCACTGGAGGCTCTTTTCGCGGAGGTAGAGGCCGACGCCTGAAGCTGACCGTTCGCGCCCATCTAGTGCCTCGCCTGACAATCTTTGACTGTAATGTTCATAAGTCGTCAAGGCGTGCACAAAACAAATTTATGTTCATTCAGTGGCATTTGGACTACCCTGGTACTAAAGCCTTCATATGGCACAGCCACTGCGTGGCTCTTACGTGACAGACGTGCCAAAGAATTGCTCCCTAAACTGCTGTTTAAATTGGACAATGATCAGACGAAACGGAAGGAGTGAAAGCCGGGAAATCTATCCGAAGAATATACCTGCCATGTTGATTCTAAACGGACCGAAGGTAATGATCATATCTAGAGTCTTGATTGCTACTGATTAGCAACATATGGTTAGCTGATGGAGCTGGAATTAAGGGTGCAGAATCGATGAAAGGTATGGCGTAACATACAATTGTTAGCATTGTAATCATAAAGTATAATGATTTATGTAGAGCTTATGTTGGCGGTCCACAATGTGGCAAAATCTAAATACTATAAATTGATAGTAAACCTATTCCTAAACACGCTGAATAGGTCCTTCGAACTCCAGGAGTTTGAGGCCGCCATATTGCAAGATAATCGAAACGTGAATGTGCCAAATTTGTCAGCCCTAAACACCCGCCGTTTTTATTCCCAGAAAATATCCCGGTACTCATTTCCATTAGATTTTGAGTCGATACCAGGGCCGTAGTGGGGCTGGGAGGATTATTTCAGTGAAAAACCCCAATGGCTCCATCGGGAATCGAACCCGCGACCTTCCGATTTGTAGCGCAGTGTTAGAGTAATAGTTACAAGTAAAAATTGCATCCGAGCAAGAAATGTAAATTCGGGAACTCCTTGCTACCACTCATATCAATAACTCTCCCTTTTTGGCCTCAAATAAGTGATAATATGGAAGACTAAATTACTGCATACAGTATACTGAGCAAGATGATCGGAGTACTCTAATACTGATGCTACTATTAAGATATACAGAACCACAAATTTGCCTGTTTTGTATGGGTGTGAAATTTGGTCGCTCACAATGAGGGAAGAACATAGGCTGAGGGTGTTTGAGAATAGGGTTTGAGGAGAATATTTGGGCCTAAGATGGACGAGGTAACAGAGGAGTGGAGAAAACTGCTTAATGAGGAGTTTAATGACCTGTACTCCTCACCCAATACTCTTCAGGTGTTGAAATCGAGAAGAATGGGATGGGCAGGGAATGTAGCACATGTGGGGGAGAGCAGAGATGTATACAGGGTTTTGGTTGGGAAACTTGAGATAAAGAGACCACTTGGAAGACCCAGATGTAGATGAGAGGATAATATTAAGATATATATTCAGGAAATGGGATGTGGGACAAGGAATGGATCGATCCGGCTCAAGATAGGGACAGGTGGCGGGCACTTGTGAATGCGGTAATGTACCTCCGGGTTACATAAAATGCAGGGAATTTATTAACTAGCTGAGAACAAGTTAGCTTCTCAAGAAGGATTCATTCATTAAGTAAGTATGTAAGTAATTAAGTAAGAAAGTATTAAGTAAATAAATAAGTAATTAAGTAAGTAAATAAATAAGTAAGTACGTAATTAAGTAAGTAGTTAAGTAAGTAATAACAAAGAAAAATACTTTATGATCTGTGATCGAAGGTGTCTTATTAAAAGTATAAATATTACTAAGTGAAAGCGCCCTAAATCTTTGGAAGGTCATGTCGAATAAATTGATACCGCGACGGTGCGGCATTACTTCAACAACTGAACGGCTATCAGAATTTCATAATAACCCTATACGATGGTCACAGTTGCGTGGTGGGGAAGTTGCCACCGTGCAGTTTGTAATTTCATCACGTTAGTGTTATGTTAGCGGAAACTGTCTCTGGATTATGCTGGCGTAAGATGCGGATTGGTGACGTGGGAAAGACGCTTTTGACTGCTTGGTCCTTCTTTACGGTTCTAAAACACCAAAAAAAACATGACAGCATGAAACACGTGGAGTTTGAGAAAGAAAAGGAAGAAGTTGGAGGGGGGGAGAGATTGGATAGGGCCGAAAATAATAAGTTCTTTCCGGTTTGTATCGGCACCGTGGTGAAGTTTGTGGGCTGTGCCGGCCACAACTTTCAGAAAGATTCTGGCTGCACTAGCTAACACTGCATTCTGAAGATGGTGACAGGGGGGACAAGGGGGGGGGGGGCTAATAGGGGGGACGAAACTGGGGACCAAAGGAACGCAAGCAC
>Ga0131853_10006755_pt1 | contig 20719 bp, 18 predicted proteins | sample TergutLab28metaG_FD_92764 | JGI IMG/M metagenome (GOLD analysis project Ga0131853, IMG submission 92764) | Labiotermes labralis P1 segment gut microbial communities from Petit-Saut dam, French Guiana - Lab288 P1 (version 2) (version 2) | ecosystem: Host-associated > Arthropoda: Insects >...
AGCTTACCATGTGCATTAGGCTCTGAAACTCTTCCAAACGGGTCAGCATGTCATCTATGGTTTCCTCAACAGGTGCAAGCTGGAAAATACAAATAGATTTACATCCAGGATTTATATACTATACGAGATTTGAGGTTCTCATGACCATGAATATTCAGAGTATGGTGGTCATCCAAGATGTGATGACATGCAGTCTGACAGAGGGGTGCCACTATATTATATGAGATTTGAGGTTCTCATGATGGTGAATATTCAGAGTATGGTGGTCATCTGAGATGATGATATGCAGTCTGACAAAGGGGTGCCACTGTTTCAGAGGCACTCAGCTGGCCTGAAGATGAAGACACTTCACTCCTCTGAAACATTGATACCTACCTACCAAACTACATATTGTCATGTGCTAGAAGACTAATCTAGATTTAAGTGGACTCTAATTTAACTGACTCTCAAATGAACTGCCTAGATTCTAAATTTGAAAGGGTGAAAATAATGACTTTGATAATGTACTTAAAGCTAAAGGTAAAATGCAACAATGGGAGATAAAGAACCTAGTCAGTGACACCCAGGCTCTTCTCCCTAGCTAACAGCAACATCATTTGCCCTACATTTGTTCATTGCGTTTTTCTCAGCAAGTGGAAACAAAAAAAAAGTTCGGAGAAGTGTCAATTCACATCTATATAAACGGATTTTTAGAGTGTTTTCATTTGTAGAAAGTGCTTCAGCATAGTAGATCTGGCAACAATGGGGCATCAATCCATGTTTCAAATCCTGTGCCTGTGGCTATAATTTATTACTTTACAATTAATTTTGCCAGCCACATTCCCGTCAGATTATGACAGTTAAATATTTCAACTATACACCCACCTGACTGTGGAATCACGTATTATTTAATTACTATTAATGGACTGTTAAAATTGTCAAAACTGCATTGGCATTAAGTTTGTATGCATCAAAGTAATAAACCGATATGCAGTTTTCTGAAAACGCATCGTCATGTGAAATGCTGTGCATGATAAGACAACTATGTATGGGCATGATGATTAAGTACAGATAACCGGCATGTAGTTGTCTGCGTAGGTAATCCGTGGTAGGACTGGATGTATGTGGGACCAGGGTTCATATATCATGCGATATCGGCATGGATTAGAGTTTGTGGTATGCTGTGGTGGCCAGTCACGTGCTGATATGTACTGACGTTTGGAACAATAGCAATGATAGGGCTAGAGAAAAGTGCAGTGTAATTTGTAGGGTTGGGATAATACAGGCGGGATGTCTTTCACCGAATGTTCATTTTTATGCCGTAGATTCCTTAAAGTATGAAATATATTTTGATGTAAACTTCGCAAGAGAATAATGGCTTTTTGTAGTGACAGTAGGAAAACCAGGCACATATCATGTGACAGTTCTGGTGAAGAGGATGCTTTACTTCAAAACCAAAGTAAAATTGTTACGTATGGTGTACAACAACAATGTCCGTCAGGGGTGAGAATTTATAGTTTTAGCATCTCTTTTCTTTTGTTGGAAAAAGTTCTCTTTGTTATGCATAGAAGAGCAGTGTGTTAAATGGTGTAATTATGTGCGATAAGTACTTTGGTATTGTAAAAGTTCATTAACAAGTGACGATCAGACAGTGCTTATGTCTTGTCTGCAAGTAATGTGACATCCAGGCTATTGATACAATTCGGCAGCTTATTTGGCTGGGGAAAAATTATGTGCAGTGCACGATTTTTGTTTTAGGTGAATAATATTTCGTACTGTAGTGCGAAGTTATGTGATGACGACGTGGCATGACATTTGATGCATCTAGACATCAACGGTATGGGCATGAAATTAAGACACTTGACACTTCGTTCGTTATTCTGGTTATTGCCACAAAACCATTATTTCTGGCAATGGTTATATTTCCATTCTCAGGTGGAAAACTGCCTTTTTTTTAAAATGCCCTTTTATTTCTGTCATATTCTTTGCTAATGCTTTTAACTACCTGTGTACAGGATCCAGCATCTATAAATGCTGATCCAGAGACATCAGGCAGTTCGGAATGGGGACATCATAGGAGAAAATATGTCTCAGAAACCATTGAACATGGCTCTCTTAGTGTGATATCGGCGAAATTTGAGGTAAGTGTATAGGTTTCTAAACTAAAGATTAAAATTATGTAACATTTTTGGTTCTGTATATGATAGTCATTATTACTTGGGGTAGGAAAGGATACACACACGTACACATGTGCAGATCGGAGCATCACACAAAGTTTTGAGACACTTGATGCAGCTTCCATCAAACAGATGACTGAAAGAAGGCTGGATTGAATCTAGGACTACATATGACTTGCCCAGAATGACCTGGACATCTGTGCACTGAAAGATATGTCCATTTCATTAGCAAAATATAACTAATATGCTCTACACGATTACCCTTCGTAACTTTGTTGTCCCGACGTGCTCAGTCTGGTCTTTCGGGAAACGGGTATGGTTCACTGAATCACAAAAGTTTTAATCATTTATTTTTTACTTGTTTTATTTACTCAGTTTATTCTTGATATAAAATAATGGAGCACTATATCCAGTAAAACAACTAGATCAGTGCTAGGAAACTAACACAGTCACTTCTCTGTTCTCCCGCTTACACCACACTCGTGTGTGACTGAATTCACACTGGATTGCTAGCGTCCGTTGTCCGCTCCTAATGTTTTCCCATTTAAATCTCTCCCCATCCTACCTATCACCAACAGTTCTGAATGCACGTTGACAGATTAACTTACAATGCATGGCCATGAACCGTCCATAACTGGTGCCAGCAATCCTAAGAAACAACTGTACTAAAAATGATCAGCTGCAATGCTGAGCATGGAAATGCTGCAGAGGCAAAAATACAGTCATACAGGATTTTGAAAGAGGGGATAGGATGATGAACAATTAGTATAGTAGCAGTCTTCAAAACATTTCTACAACTGTACAGTTTGAACAGATTTGTTCTCCTTACATCTTCTAGTATCAGAATAAACTGCCGTGGGATTTGTAACTTGCCCTCTGCAGAATGTGATTAAAGAGGGCTGACAGCCTACTTCACCTGCCATCTGTATTGGAGAACTAATGTACTCAGCATGATGTCAGTTTGAGCCTCCAGGTTTTGTTGCCACACTTAGACTAAAATTGAGAGGGCAAATGAAGAGTAAGGAGTAAGATGTAGGTTTCTTTGTGGGTGTAACATTTCAGAGCATATCACAACAAATCCAATGTATAGTGTGGTATCCATGTGTGATGCACATTCTGGGAATCAGAAAACATGTCACAGAACAGGTATGTAACTGACAAGATTTATTGTTACCAGTTTCCTCCAACACATTGCTGAGTGAAGCCATGGAAACCAGTGTAAAGATCACAAGGATGGCCTTGAATATGATATGAAGACCATCATTTTGTTGGGCAGGATGTGAAAAGGTTAAAAAACTAAAGGAGTGCATGAATTTGTGATAAATTTTGAGCTAGCAGGAGGATTGAATGAGATAGACAGGGGGTGTGGTGGGTAAGGGGATGAAGAGGAATGAATATGGGATTCTGGTGGGGAAACCTCAAGGAATGAGACCATTTGTAAGACTAGGCACAGGTGGGAGGATATTATTAAAATAGGTGTTACAAAATATGGGATGGGAGGTCATGGACAGGATGTAAGGGTAAGGACTAGTATGAAACTCTTGTGAACACCCTAATGAAATTCCATATAATGTGGGGAATTTTTTGCCTGACTGAGGATGTGTTGGCTTCTCAAGAAGGACTGTGGTCAATGGAGATAGTAGGCCTGCTGGAATGTACAAGCAGAACTGATGTAACTGGTGGTGTAAAATAAGAAGTGATGTAAGTTTTGTACAGATATTGCCCAGTGGGATGATTTTTATGTATAGTGTAGACAGTTGTGAAATTATATTCATGCGAGAAAGCAGCTGTTTGCTGACCACAGTGGCCAGGTGAGTATGGATTTGGACTGACCAAATGCCAAATTGAAACTGTTCTTCAGGCATGGCTTTATTTTTTCATTTTCTCTGTTCTGTTCTTTATATTTAGAAACTTTGGTGGGGCTTGATGACTGTAATTGCAGTCATGCTGATGCATCAATACTCATGGTTTCATAATTATTACAAATCAAAACTTCCGTAGTCTATGAGCTATGGATTCTGAAAAAGAATTACCATATTTACCTGAATGCAAGACGACTCTAATCTAAGATGACCATCCAGAACTGAAATGTCTCCTGTTAGGAAATATTTTACTATTAATTTCATACACTTAATACACAAAGCATGTCACATTCTATCTGCCTGTACCAATCAGTGTCACTGTCACCATCTTCACAGCCAGTGCCTTCATCTTCCTCACACTCACTCCTAACATTTCCCATCCCCTTCACTGCCATTCCACAACATATCATCATCAGTACCATCCACTACATTGGATATACAGAACTTCTTAAAACCCTTCACAGTCACTTCTTTTGAGAGGCACTGCCATGCTGTTATGATCCATATTGACTAAATAATACATATGTACTTCTTTGTTTATAAACTTCCTTGAATCCATGAAGAGGATTCACAATTTTTTTCCACATGTGGTGTTAAGCTGTGTGTTCTGGATTTTAATGTTGTGTCTGTGGTTGGATCAGTCTGAGTTAATGGTTCTTTTTATGGTTTTTAATTTGTGGGTTGGTCCATGTTTTATTTTTGAGTCTTGTAGTTATTTTTTAATTTTTCAATAGCCATTTTGGACTATATTTGTTCTCAGGTGAATATTTGAAGAAGTTACTGTTCCTGTTGTGCCCAGTGACAGAATTGAATGATCTGAGGGTTCTGCCAAGTTAGACGCTTGTTTGCCTGAAGACAGAAACGGAGCTGGTTTTCAAAACCGTGCTTCTTTAAAAAAAATGGTTAATGTCCAAAAAAAAAAATAAGATTTTGTCAGTTAACTTTCATCATGGTTTGTTCTGTCATTTATCTACACCTGACGGTTTGGCGATGCAAGCCTTCGTTTGGCTCCGCATGGTCCGGTTCAGTGCTTCATATGCGAATATAAGATGACCTCACATGGTTAAGGACCAAACTTAAGGAAGAAGCCCCGCCTTGCATTCCAGTAAACATGGTATGTTTCTGTTGTACAGCTGAAATTATATAACAACACAGTTCATATAAATGTGTGTTTTTGCAGAGTTTGGATTATGACATTTGTGAGAATCATCTGCTGCTGGAAGAGGAACGAATGAAAGGGTACAAATTTATTGTGAAGAAGAACCTTGCAAGATGGTTGATCTTCTTGTTGATTGGAATGCTGACCGCTTTAATCGCTTGCCTCATTGACATAACCGTTGAGGAACTGTCATACATTAAATTCAAGAGCATGAAACATTGTATCCTTTACATTAACACCGTCCTTGCATGTTGTTCATTGTCTGATTACATCATTAACTTGGGTGATGAAATGCAGGAAGTTGCTGTGGGCAGGACATGTTGCATGCATGGTGATTTAGAAAAGCATTACAGAAAACTTGCAGATTTGTGATACAGCTGTGATACTTTTGTAGTCTGAGGTTGGTTCAGTGTACTTTGTGATTATACATGCCACCTGTTGTTAGATGGTGGAATTAAGTGTTTAGGTGGTGAAATCAGGGGTGTAGAATGTTTATTTTCTTTGGGATGGGGTGGGGGGGGGCTGGGGAGTGGGGTTCACTGAAATATATTACATCTCTGCTGCTACATGTTTTGGGTTTAACTAGTATGTTCTAGGTCTACAAGGTAAAATTTTGTGGATGAGAGAGAAATAGCCAACCTTAGTCCTGTTTGCAAGGCTTCATCATGTAGTGGTAGGAAATAGCACCATTGTTGAGGTAAGCAGGAGTCAGGAAGATTTTAGAGATCATAGCTTGGAGGCTGGGTACAGGACAACATTTACATATTGTGTGATAAAGTTTTGTTCAGTAGAGAGTGAAGGACCTTCGGGTTACCTTAAATGTGGGGAATTTCTTGACTAGCTGCAAACCAGTTAGCTTCTCAAGAAGGACTCTGCACAATGGAGTAAGTAAGTAAGTAAGAGAGTGAAGGTATTTTCTTTAATGTTGTATCAGATGTGGATCAGTGCATTAGTGAAAACTGTTTGTTTATACCATATTTAATCTGGGTGGTCTCCAACATAGTTCCTGTTGTCATTGGGTCCATTTTGGTGACATATGTTGAGGTGAGTTACAGGCTTCAAGATGTTTAGTTTTAACCGTTTTTATTAACTTATAAGGGAAGCCAGATTTTAGATATTTTTATCTCCCCATAATAAATTTTGTATCTATTGATGGATGTTCATTATTCTGTAAATGTCATGCCGTTCGAGGCCACATGATTTACTCTCCAGCTTCCTGTCATCAGTAATTCCAGGATGGCAGTGAATGTCTGAAATTGGGGTGTCATTAATGTTGCTTACATAACGGTCCCGATATCCGTGTTCCGATAAGTTTTCAAAGAATGTGCAACTTAATGGTGGTAATTTATTGTAGAATGTGAATCACACTATGTCACATGAAATCATTATTTAGCTTTCAGTTCAATGTAGGTAAGTAACGAAGCATTGGAGCTAGAAATGTGGAAATCAGTATTAAAGTAAACCGTAAATGTACCTACAAATTTTGTTTGAAGCGTATATTTTGTATATTAATAGTCAACATGAATAGGACAAAATTGTCCCATTAGATGTACACTGGACTACACCGCCTCAGTGCAGTGTAGTCCAGGCAAATCAATCAGAGAAGCAGCTGTTGAACTTGAGATATCTTGGTGATTGATTCCATAAATACATTATTTGAAGGTGTTTTGATATGTAGTGCCAGTACTGTGTAAACTGTCAGATGAAGGTAAGCAAGGCATTTTGAATTCACTGCTTGGTTGAAAATGCCACATTGCACAACATTTGGTTTTGAGAAGAAGTTTATTTTCTTTAAATTTAACATTCATAGGTCTGCACATCTGGGGACCACGGTAGCACAGTGGTTAAGTTGCTGTGCTACAAATTGGAAGGTCGCTGGTTTGATCCTAGCTGGTGTCATTGGAATTTTTCATTGACATAAAATCCCTCCGATTGCACTATGGCCCTGGGGTCGACTCAGCCTCTAAAAGAAATGAGTACCAGGAGCATTTCCTGGGGGTAAAGGCAGCCGGTGCGTAAGGCCGACAACCTTACCACCATCCTGTGCCGTTGTCATGAAATCTGGGAACCTTAACTTCCTGGAACCCTCTGGGCCACTCCAGGCCTGTAACGGGACTGCTTTACCTTACGTCTGTGCATTGCTAATATATTCGAACCAACAAGGTGCATTTCACAATTTATTTATCTCCGTAAAACACTCTACATGTTTCAGACAGTTCTTCCACCCATCATCAGGAGCTTAAAACTGCACATACAGCGTCAGGTATTGGTCTGACAAATACCTGACACTGTATGTGCGGTTTTGAGCTCCTGATGTTGGACGGAAGAACCGTCTGAAACATGCAGAGCGTCTTACGGAATTAAATAAATTGTGAAACATTGAATCTTGTTGGTTGTACTCTGCGACGTTTATTTTCATTTGGATATGACTGCTTCTGGCCAAGATGTGTTGTTTTGGACTGCCAGACATCTGTTTCTGTTCCATTACAAAAGAATGGTCTGGAGAGGAAGTCTTTGAGTGGGTTGCTGTGATTTAATTGTACCTTTTTTCCTCAGTGAAGCAGCAGATTGATATTGATGCTGCAGAATGACTTCATACTTCAACTTACAGCAATTGGCAATTAGGTAGGAGTACAGACAAACACAACGTATATTTGCTACGGGTGGTTTACAAATCTGTCAACAACTACATGTTTTGGCCTCTATATTGGCCATCATCAGGTTGTACTCTTAATTGTTATAAGGCTAACCATACAATATACAGTGTGACTGTTATTTGACGAGATCTCGTTCACATTTAAGACATTTTTTTCAAATAACATTAAATGCGGTGATGTCAATATACAGAGTACCGCTGTAGCTGTATAGTAGAAAGAAGATTTATTAGGTTGTGGTCACTGGTACAAAGTGTATGGTTCTTGCCAGGGATGTTCTGGTTAATACTGCTGGATCCTGTTCTGTTCCGTGAATGTTAATTCGTGGCTGTTGTGCTGTGGAGATTGGACTCCACAAATGTCGTAGCTGTGGGCGGATGGGAAGTATAGAGGCCGAAACATGTAGTTGTTGATAGATTTGTAAACCACCCATAGCAAATATAAGTTGTGTTTGACCGTGATTTGATCAACACAACGGGGATGTTTCACTTCAAAGTTACAGCAATTGGGCTGGGTGTGCCACACCATACACTGCTCATGTGGTTCGGGATTTCTGCATGCTGTTTCTGGCCATCATGTAGTCCCACATCAGCATCAGAGACCTAGCACCACAACTGTAGGCACTCTTCCCCAGCCTTCCATCCAGACTGAAATCTGACATGTTATTACAAATGGTGGTCAGGATTGGTCATGAGGTTTTGTTCAACAAAAGCCTTTATTTGTGGAAGACCTTTCAGTGTCAGCATTTTGTGTACCAAGTTGGACGTGAAGCTTTACTTCCTCCTCCAAACTATTTCCAGGCACTACTGCGGACTGTCACAAAATTTTAACCATTTTCAATAACCAGTTCTGTTGTTATCATAATTACAAATGTATCAACACACGGTGTACTGTGGTGTACCTTAAAATAGGATGAATAGTTTATCTAATATTCTTACCAGGTCATTATTTGTAATTATCATCTTATTACTCACCAACCGAATGTAAGTTTCACTGTTTATAGTGTGATGTTAAATGTGGCAGTTAACAAACAACATGTGCCTTCTGTTGTGGCAGTTCAGTGTCCGTCACACATTTGTGATTTTTAGGTTTGGAAGTAGTTGCAGCCCCATAGCTGTGGATCCTGTTTTTCTGGAATATGATGATACATCAGTATTATACAGAACTGCCATAAGACCAATAGTGACATATGCCTCTGAAACATGGGTGCTGAAAGAAACTACAATTCAGAAATTGTTGGTCTTTGAGAGGAAAATTTTAAGAAGAATATTTGGGCCTACGAAAGAAAATCAAATATGGAGGATTAAAACTAGCAAAGAATTAGATGAACCGATAAAACAAAGATGTAGTCAGTTATATCAAAGACTAAGCTGGTTTGATCACATACAGCGAATGCCAGATATCAAAACAGTTATGATATTTAAATGGAATCCTCTTATCAAAAGATCACAAGGAAGACCCAAAGTACCAATGGGAGGATAATGTCTAACAGAAAATTTGCCAAATGAAGGTTAAAAATTGGATAACTTGCGTCCAAGATTGAGGGAAATGGAAAGATGTCGTTGAGAAGGCCATAACTTTAAACCACTAAAGGAAGTTCAGTGTCTGAAGAAGAAGAAGACGATGCATCAGTGGGCAGTTGGCTCCTAATGTTTTGAGGCCGTGCATTCTCCTCATCTTCAAAGATTGATAGGTCCTAGAGTGACATGTTGACCACTGATGTTGAAGGTCATGCTGTGAAGTGACATATCAGCCTTTGACGATTATTATATTACTTGTTTTGAAGATGTCGGTATTACAAACTGATGCGGCATCACGTCCCGGAAGAACACAGTCCTTTTTATGATTTTATCTTGTTTCAGCCAACTGCTGCAGGAAGTGGAATTCCACAGGTGAAATGTTACCTGAATGGCGTGAAGATCCCACGTGTAGTTCGGATAAAGACTCTCTTTGTGAAAGTGATCGGGGTCATCTCGTCTGTTGTCGGTGGACTTGCTGTTGGAAAGGTATGATTGTAACATTTTGCATGCCACTTGCTAGCATATAAGACACACTTCTTTATGGAGTGGGCTGTGTATAATGTGTATAAATCTTGTGGCCATACAATAAAGCAGAAGGCACTGGAAGTGAGAGAATATTTCAGAAGATGGGGATTCTTGTAGGAAAGTTACCCACACCCTCACGGCAGCTCATTTTTATAGAAGCTAAAATTTCTGGAACCAAAATGTGTTCACACAATGTGAAGTGGCTACAAGTGCATTGGAGCTTTATGTCAGCACCTTACTGTGACTGTTGTTGCTAGTGATATTGTGTTTCTTTTGTGGTAGGTTTGAGGTGGGAGAGATTTCTCGGATATTGAGGTGTATGTAGCGTATTACAGTAAAGCATATGAAAGCGGGCTTACCGAAGGCCATTTTGTCCCTTTGTAAACTAAAAAAAAGTTCGTGTATGGAGAAAGCAAGACGAAGAACAGAAAATGGACAAGAACAAGGTCTGTTTTTATGTTTGTGCTGCGAAATGGCCAGAGTGTGTATTACGATCAGGAAATCAGGAGTGTTGGGCAGAACTTGTAAAGCTTGCTTTCATAGACATATACTTGGAAGACCCTGGCATAGATGGAAAGATACTATTAAGCTGGATCTTCAGGAAGTGGGATGTGGGGGTATGGACTGGATCGAGCTGGCTCAGGATAGGGACAGGTGGTGGGCACTTGTGAATGCAGTAATGAACCTTCGGGTTCCATGAAATGCGGGGACTTTTTTAACTAGCTGCGAACCAGTTAGCTTCTCAAGAAGGACTCTGCTCCATGGAGTGAGTAAGTAAGTAAGTAAATAAGTAAGTAAGTAAGTAAGTAAGTAAGTACATACCTAATGACATCATCATCATTGTAGTCATCGTCATCATCATCATCAACAGTCATTATCATTCCTGTTGCATTTTAATTGTGTTGTAGAACTTACTTTGTAATTCACATGTATGTTAAATTTGTGAAGCATAACCTTAAGTTTGTATAGTTACTGTGTTTGAAATTTTGACTTAACAAACATAACTTACAATAAAATCTGTGGGGAATTTGTGGTATACAACAACAAAACTGGCAGTTGCGGAATTAAGGACACAGTTGTAATTTCAGGCAGGCACATTATTCGGTTACAGCCATTGCTGATTTTGATGAACAGACCGTGTAAAATGTCTATTTTTGAGACAGACCAAATGGACTGATTGTACAAATTTGAGCAAGCAGCGTACTTCAACTGCAGTTGTTTTGTTCGGCATATTACTGAACAAAGAGAATGCTGGGATCACTGAGGAGAGGGTTGCAGTAACAGAGTGATAAGTTACGGCACATGCAGCCTTGATAATGCTATGTGAGCATGAACGCTGTGCACAGTAAGTACAGAATACACACATATCTCTGTCCTATAAGAAGTGAACTACAATAATTCTGCAGACCTACAAATATACTACAGTTACATTTAACTGAGTGATACAGTCTGCGGTTGTGCGACAGCCTGAATAAAACATCATACAAACAACATGGACTCAATAATGTGAAGTGGTGCTAGAGTCGTCTGTCTGTTGTCACACTCCAGTCTGAGTGAACAACATGCTAGTAGCATGACGAAATGAAAGTAGTGTGACAGTGTATAAATTGTTATTAATCCTTTGGCACTAGAAGTAAGTGCTGGTGGGGCCTACGGAAGACTGGCATTTACATCAGAGCTGCCATAAGGAAGGTCAGTAAATGCTCTCGTCTAAAACCTGGCATTCAGCATTTTGAGTATTGTGTGATGGGTATACCTGATGTTAGGCACCAAAGTTTAACAAAAGTGAAAGGGGTATGAACTCATTTTTCTCAAAAATCAAAAACGTTGGAACTAATAGATATTTGAGGGATTATTAGCAAATATAATAATTTTGGCGGATTTTGAAATTTAATACTGATATGTTTTACCTTTGTCTTTAAATATTAGATAGCAAATGTAGTGGACGTTACAGTGCCCCTAATAGAATAGTAATAAATTCCATTCGTGTAGGTAAATTATGTTTATTTTTCAAAATGCATTCTTTTACCCAGGTGTAAGAGGTCATTGATATTTTGCTTAATAAATGTAATTTATATAATGACACAGTATGCAGAACATTAACAGGTGTGTAACCAATACATGAAACCCTTACTATATCTGGTCACAGTTAATCCATAAGTCAGAACATGAACTGTAACCAATACAGTAAGCCCTTGTTAACCTTTTGGCGCCGGAGTTTTTTTTTTTTAATTTTAGGACACCCTGTATATAAAATGTGAATAATACAGGAACCAAATACGTTAGAATTATGAAACAAACTGCATTTTGAAGAGAAAGTAACAGAGAGCATATACCATGTTTAAAATATTCAGTACCTATATTTGTTGAATAAATATATAAAATGCAACTTTAGAGGTTAGCGGTGCGGTATGACCACTATAGTTGACATTAGGTGTCAAAAGGTTAATCCAGTCGTAGTTAATCCAGATGTCAGCTAATCTGGATTGATGTACTAAAAATTTTGAGTACATACTGTAAAAGACACAAATGATGTAGGAAGGCAGCTGAGTTACTGTGTGCTGATGATGGAACAAAGAGAGACGGAACTTACGTTACGTCGCTGCCAAGTCTTGCTTGTTCAGTCTTGTTGACTGGTTGAAGGAGACCCTGGATTGCAGCATCTGAGAGAGGAAGAAATTGCTGCAGGTGTTAAGGCTTTTGTCATGTTAGAAGAATCTGATAATGAACTAGTTGAACCACAAGAATCTGCATTTAAGGAGAAAATTTTTAGCTGTACTAAAGATGGCATTGATGCAGTAATCAATGATGTGGGCTCTTCAACAGATCAGAATTGCAGGCATATTAAGAACACTAAGAACTGTGAGGGAGATCCTAATCAAAGAACAGCAGCAGAGATCTGTTGAGAAAAAACTTGACAGTTTCTTCAAACCTGGATTATTACGTTAAAAAAAAAAAGTAAAACTTCTGAGTCTGCTTCAATGAATAAATGTATCTGTTGTGTCTTTTTCAGTTTTTAAGTAAAGGCTCTATAGTAATATTTTTTTAAAATTTATTTTGGTATTTTGCAAATTGATACTTATGTACTTAATTACAAGATCAGCACTACGTATATCATTAAATTTTCCATTTATAGGTATTCTAAGTTTTTTTTGTCTTTTAGAGTTATCTTTTGCTTCACTAGTCTGGATTATCACTTATGCCGGATGACCTGTGCCACAAATTTGGACTGACAAGGATTCGCTGTACAAGCTTTAGTGACACTGAATTTGGTGTCGGAATGTGTATGTTCTGTAATTTGGTGTCGGAATGTGTATGTTCTGTAATTTCTTGTCGCACGTATATGACAAATGGCTGTTGGTAAGAAATAAAAGTTCCTGATTGTGAAATGAGAAATTCGTACAAAATTTGGTTAGAAAACCTTGTAGGAAAATTGGGCAAAGAATGAAGTGTGATGTTAAAAAATGGTTCATTGTGTAGCCGATCATTTTTAGTATAGTTGTCTCTTAGAATTGCTGGCGTCAGTTACAGACAGTTCATGGCATGCATTTTAAGTTAATCTGTCAATGTATGTTCGGGACCGTTGGTGATAGGTAGGAGGGGAGAGATTTAAATGAGAAAACGTTAGGAGCTGATATTGGACGCTAGCAGTCCAGTAAGGAAGTCCGTCGCGTATGAGTGTGGTGTGAGTGAGGGAGTACAGAGAAGTGATTGTGTTGGTTTCCTAGAAATGATCTAGTTATTTTACTGGATATAGTGCTACATTATTTTATATCAAGAATAAATTGAGTAAATAAAACAGCAAGTAAAAAAGAAACAATTAAAACTATATGTGATTCGGTGAACCACATCCGTTTCCCAAAAGAGTATCACCTACCAGACTGAGCGCGTCGGGACAACAAAGTTACGAAGGATGATCGTGTAGAATTGTGAACTGAATCGAAGCAGTTAAGAATAGTGTCCCATTGGCAGGATTTTGTGAATATGGTTATGAATCTTCAGATGTGTTAAATGTAGGGAATTCCTTGCCCAGTCAATTAACCGTTGACTTTGAAAGGGAATGGTACTTCGGAGTTAATTTATTATACGTGGATTGTTTTGTCAACAGGAAGGTCCAATGATCCACTCGGGGGCTGTTGTTGCAGCTGGCATTTCACAAGGGAAAAGCACCACATTCCGTCGAGACTTAAGGATCTTCAAGTATTTTCGTGAAGACCATGAGAAACGAGACTTTGTTTCGGGTGGAGCAGCAGCTGGAGTAGCAGCTGCATTTGGGGCACCAGTGGGTGAGCTTGTACAGATTCTTATGAAAGTACCACTCCAATTGAACTCTTTCCTCTTCAGGTTATTATGCAATCAGACGCAGGAATTTTGAATTATTGTAGGTTGCACTTTCATCGTCATGCAGGAACATTACCACTGAAGTGGAAAATCCCAAAAGCCTTCTCTAGTTTTCTGTCTCACATGAGTGCTGTTCTTGGATACTTGCCCATTATTCCTTACTCCCTTCTATGTATTTTCCCACTCCTAGTCCTCGGACTTTCAAGTTGGTAGAATTTATTTAACGTCTTAATGGTGTATATACTGACGGGTATCTGGTACCTCCCATGTGTAAAACTTATTCAAAAGACTGTATGTTTGGTTCCACATGCATCTTTATGATGTTTGGATCTTGCGTAACATTATGATTTTGGATTTTGTTCCCCGTGTGATTTGTTCTTGTCTCATTTTCATTTTTTGTCCCTCCCTCCCTCCCTCCCCCCTTTTTCATTTTTGTGCATCTTCCACCTTTATTCCATTGTGATTGCCATTTGATTACAGTCTGTTGCAGGTCCCCCCAGTACTCCACTGTTTTGTTTCTTACAGCCCTTTCTTGTATTTGTGTATCTGTTTCTTTTTTGCTTTCTCCTGTATCCTGTTGCACATTATGTGCTTTTGTGAGTGTGGGTATTAAATATGTTGAGATATTGTTAAAAATAAACATCTGTTGCATCTTGTTGGTTTTCTCTATCATTTCACAATTTGCTCACGATGCACGGTCACAGAAACCTAAAGCTAAATAACAAGACTTTGTATTTGTGTCTTCTGATCTTGCCTGTTGGTCACCAAAGTAAACATTACTAGTTTCCTTCACAGTCATGTTTGTCTGGTTCTGAGTTCCCGAGTCGTGTTCATGGAATGATCTTTAATGAGCACAGATGACTTTATTAGACTTACGTGAGAACAGACTTCTAACAGTCATGCGGATTCCATTGAAATTACAATGGCCCATGAAACTGGGGTTATTTAAAATGTATTTGAGCTTCAATGACAGAGAGTCTTTTGAACCTGCAAATATCTTCACCGGAGTGATTGAGTGGTTCTCCTTTGCAGTTTCCTATTGCTTATAGACTCATTAAGATGCTGAAGTTGTGCTGTGCAGGTACAGCTTTTTATGTACTTTTCTGGTCTTATTCGAGGTTTTTGTCATCTTCCATGATTGTTAATGCTACATGTGTTCGTTCATGTGCAGGTTAGGCCATGTCATGGCATAGATAGTTAAATAAAGTACAGTTACTCAGTTGAACACAAGACAGGTTTATTTTAATTCAAATTGAGCTTCTGCATGTGTAGACTGCAGTTGAAATACGATGACAAACGGTGACACACAGGAGGGGTAGTGAAGTGGAAACTGGCAAATGCAGTGGGTAGCCAGTACCCTTGACACTACCTCGGAACATGGTGTATCCGGCATTAATATCGCTGATGCGCACACCTCGGCTGACAGTAGTCAACTGAACTGACGCTCCCTGGCCGATTTAAATGAACTTGTCTGTTTCGACGAAAGATGAAATCTGGTTTCTGGGCGTGCGTTGTCACATTTCAGCTGGCCTCTACTACATGTTTCAGCCTGTACTTCGGCCGTTATCAGGCATGTGAATACAGAAATTTTACAAAGGAAGATACAATAAAATCTAAGGGGCATCTTGTTTACAGTCATTATTTTTTTTTATAATGTTAAAACATAGAATATAACATAAAATATCAAAGAACTAAATAATTTTTAAAAATGTCTATATAAAGACTCTTCTTGAATTTGGTCCTTGTATTGTAGTGGGAAGACTTAAATCTAATAAAAGTCTTTATATATATATATATATACACACAGGGTTTTTCATAAGTCCGTGAAACATGTTAGAAAACTGGCTGATGCCACAGTTGAATGAAGACAGTAATAATTACATCTTTCAACACGACGGCTCTTTGGCTCACTACAAAGATGTGCGAGGGTATCTGAATCGAAACTTGCCACAAAGGTGGATAGGACGCACAGTAAACGAAGATGACGCGTTAATGTGGTGGCCACCCTGGTCCCTGGATTTAACCCCGTGCAACTTTTTCTTCTGGGGTTTGCGAAGGACACTGTCTTTGTGCCTCCACTCCCTGCTAATCTCCAGATTTTCGCAACCGTATCACCGCTGCTGTGGCTCTGGTTGACCGTGATATTCTGACATGCGTGTGGAATGAGATGGACTATCGCATAGATGTCTGCCGTATTACCAAAGGTGGACACATTGAGCATCTGTGAAATATGTAAAAAAACTTGGAGAGTTTCTCTATCGGCGTAAGAACTACCATGATCTGTTGAGTAGTTTATTTGTTGCGAATTTTTAAAATGTTTCACGGACTTATGAATAACCCTGTATATATAGGGGTACTGAAAAGTCCTTAAGCCCGACCAGGAAGGAAAGAAGCTCAGAAGCATGTAAGGGACATGCGTGATTTCAACAACATTGAGACACGAGGTGTCATCAAGTTTTTTTTCCTGCAAGGCAAAGCGCCGAAGGAAATTCACGCCATTTTGACACAAACTTTAACTGGTTTCCTTTCTGGTCAGGCTGAGGACTTATCAGCACCCCTGTACATTTTAAAAAATTAGTTAGGTCATATACTTTTATACTTTATATTTTATATTCTGTGATTTAACATAAAAAAAATGGTGGCTGTAAACAAGGGGCGCCTTAGATTTTATTTTATCATACTTTGTAAAATTTTTGTGTCGACATGTTTGATGATAGCCTAAGTGCAGGCCGAAACATGTAGTACACATGTATAAGCACAATTTGAATTGAAATTAATCTGCATTGCATTAGACTGAGTAATTGTAGTTAATTTAGTAATAAACACTATGGGGTGGCTTCCATAAAGATCACAGCTGGTTTGTTGCTGCCCTCTCAACATGGAGGTCCAGGTTTTCATCCACATACCTAAGATTTTCACCATCATTTTTGTTCTGTCAGTGCTACATGCTCATTCGTTTGTCACACTATACAATCTGGAAAATTATGCTGATAAGATATGTGCACAGGTTATGGTGTATTATGGAAGCCAGCATTTGTATCTGCCATTTGTTGTTAGCAGTTGTTTTGATCATAGCATACATGTAACATAAACAATATTTTGTATTTGAATATTTTAGAATGCTTGAATGGAAGAAATATTGAATGAAGATTTATGACATCTCATGTAGGAAAAGTGAAATAATTGTTAAAGAAATTCAGTGCTGGAGATAACCATCCATGCAGTTACTAATGAATACTGAAGTCTTGGGCTGGGGTACAACATCTTGCCAATTGGTATATAACCAGCATTTTGGAGGAGCTTGCTGCATTTGTCATCCATATCTGAGAAGTCCAAGAATATGGAAAGGACCTTGAAGAAGGGGGCAGCAGCTGCTCTGAAACATGGTTAACTATTTAGTAATTGGCAGAGAGTCGTATCCGGGAAAACTTTGTCATCAGCAATGCCAAGAGAAGTTCCTCTCTAGCATTTACATATTTTTCCTCAGAGAGGGTATGAGGTCCTCTGCTTCAGCAAATGATGGTTGCTGTAGCAATGTGTATTCTGTTTAGCCTTCCTGAACCTAAATTGTTAACTTGTGGCATGTTTTGCTGCAGGTGGTGTGCTGTTCAGTCTGGAGGAAGGGGCAAGTTTCTGGAATCAGGGTTTGACTTGGAGAATCTTCTTTGCATCAATCATATCTACATTCACCCTGAATGTGGTGTTAAGTACGTACCATGGTCATCCAGGGGACCTGTCGTATGCTGGACTTCTCAACTTTGGCAAATTTGAAAATATCTCATATGATATATATGAGCTACCCATATTTGTGATAATGGGTGCTATTGGGGGACTACTGGGATCTCTTTTCAACCACATCAATTACAAACTTACAGTTTTCAGAATGAGGTATGATTTTATGTAATTTCTTGAACAGTTAGGTGAATAGCCCTATATAAAGTCAGTAGCACATACATTCATATAGGTATCATACCATATGCATCTAATGACAACAGAAGTGAATAGCATTTGCTACAAGTATTAGTACTACTTGGAATGAAGTTGTGCATTCAAAAGAATAACGTTTTGAGGGTTGCTGTGATAAATGGTCATGGAACTGTGCTTATTGTAACAGTAACATAGTTTATTTAAGTAACACACCAACAAATGCACATATATATTTTTTTATAATCTAAAATTTACATTAAAACACTTAAAACGCTCCTACATGTTTCGATCATACGATCAACCTCAGGGAGCATACCTTGTTCCTTGCTAAAGTTACAGTTTAAAACACTCAGTTATTTATTTCGTTATATTAATTTGGTGCTGTGGCAGCATGTCGTGTGTTATGTGTGAGTAATACGCTGTTCATTTGAGATGTACACATCGACAGCCGGTCTCAACTGAACAGCGTACGACTCACACATAACACACGACATGCTGCCACAGCACGAAAATAATATAATGAAATAAATCACTGAGTGTTTTAAATTGTAACTTTAGCAAGGAATAAAGTATGCTCCCTGAGGATGATCGTATGATCGAAACATGTAGGAGCGTTTTAAGTGTTTTAATGTAAATTTTAGATTATTAAAGACTATATATGTGCGTTTGTTAGTGTGTTACTGAAATAAACTACAGAATGCACGGTGCAACGATAAAGATAATGACATAGTTTCTCTTCCAAAAAAACTTTTATGTGGTCAGGCTCAATAATTAAGGCCGTACGTGGTGGAAGTCTGTGTGAGTCTGCGACTTATTAATTTAAGCAGTTACTTGAAATAATTTTGTCACTCATCATTGAGCAAGTTTTAACAGCTTTGTTTGAAAGAGTCAAACTTCCCTGTGCATAAACTTTAACAGAACTTTGAAAAGAAACAAACAAACGTAGCATTTTACACTGGAACTTCAAAAGTGCTGTATCTATATTTTTGATGTTGCTGAAAAAAAGGTAAAATTAGTAGGAGACATGAGGGGGGTAGAATGTGCTGAAATGCAGCCTGTAAGTCTTACAGGAAATGATGGGAACTGATGCAATAACTATTGATGGATTGTCATTTTAATACATATATAGACAGTGGCCATTAAGTTATCTGGAGTGTGCAAAATCTGTGTATAACGATCGATAGTTGTAGGAATTGTAAATGGCAGTGTTTCAGTTTCAATAAACTGACAACTTTCAAAAGAAAGATCATGAGGAAAATATTTGGTCATACAAGAACAAATGATGGCTACTGGAGGATTAAAACTAATCAAGAAATAAATGATATATTAAAAGGGAAAAATGTAATTGTGTTTGTTAAAGAAAAAGATTAAACTGGTTAGGCAATGTTGAAAGCATGGCTGAGGATAATATTTTGCAGAAGATTAAGAGATGGAAACCCATGTCTAAAGACCAGTCAGAAGACCAAAAACGTGTTGCGAAGATGACGTTTTGGAAGATATAAAGAGCATAAACGTATGCAATTGGAAGAAAGTAGCACAGAATAGAGATAGTTGGAAGAAAGTGGTTGAGCAAGCCAGAACCTTATATAGGTTGTAGCGCTTTATAAGAAGAAGAAGATGAAGAAGAAGAATTGTTTCGGTTTCAGATTAGAACAAGTGTGTATGATTTTATTGAACTGCTTTGTGTGGAAAGCTGCTGGGTGTCTGTATTGGAGACATTCTTTCAAATACTTATAGACTGATTCCCATTCAGTGATGTATTGTTTACTAATGACACTGCGAATATCGTATATCATCACCATTTACAGAAAAACAAATACGTGAAATCAGAACACTCGTCTTTCATCTCCTCACATCGTGAGGGTGGTGGCTAGAGTTATTACACAAAAGCCAAACTGGATGCTACATTTGAAGCTTGAAAGTATATTGTTATGACAACTCAAGTGGAGTTGGGATAGAGTAGGCAGTATAATGATAGAGCCATGTGCTGGATGATTTGGGTTCCAAATGCTGGCAGGGGCAGGAGATCTGTCACTCCTGCAAAATGTCCAGACTCTCGCTGGGTTCCATCCAGATGCTAATTGAGTGGGCACTGGCAGCTCTTTCCCTGGTGGTAAATGGCTGGGGACATGAGACTGACCAATCACCACCATCTAGTGCCAATGTTAAGAATGGGTGGATGTACCTGCATTCCCCTTATATGCCTATGTGGAATGTACAGGGAAAACTTCACCTTCTTTTATCGTAACCAAAGCAGACATTCTCAGACCTTTTGTAGTAACTGCAATGGTAACTTTGCAGCATAATTTTGCAGCTCCAGTTCTTTTTTACGTGGTGGCGCAGTTGGTTGAGGCACTGCGCTGCAAGCTGGAAGTTCGATTCATGATGGTGTTGTTGGAATTTTTCACTGACATAATCCTTTTGGCCACCCTGTGGGCCAGGGGTTGACTCGGCCTCCTAACAGAAATGAGTACCAGGAATATTGCTGGGGGGGGGGGGAAAATGGGGCGGGGGAAAGGGGCGAAAAACTTTACCACCCCCATGCGCCAATTGTCTTGAAATCCGGGGGCCCCAA
>Ga0131853_10006758_pt1 | contig 20716 bp, 7 predicted proteins | sample TergutLab28metaG_FD_92764 | JGI IMG/M metagenome (GOLD analysis project Ga0131853, IMG submission 92764) | Labiotermes labralis P1 segment gut microbial communities from Petit-Saut dam, French Guiana - Lab288 P1 (version 2) (version 2) | ecosystem: Host-associated > Arthropoda: Insects >...
AAAACAAGAAACCCCAAAAAAAAAAAAAAATATCACCTAAAACTCATAAAAAAAAAAAAAAAAAAAAAAAAAAAAGGGGAGCGAGGAAAAAAAAAAAAAAAAAAAAAAAAAAAAAGAGCACCACTAAACAAGGAATGCAAACAATGAATTTAAAGTAAACTTCAGAACCATCAGCTCTAATACAAAAACAACAAACTAAAATAAAGGTACCAAAATGTGAAGTTGTTCTCAAATAATCACATCAGCTTTAATGGTAATGAAAAAAGACAAAACACCAAGACAGCACAGAAACCAGAATAATCATTGCACTCAAAAAGAAGCATCTGAATAGAGATCACTAAAGACAAAATTCTGCATTTTGCTATTCCAAGACCGTTTATATTAGTCATTTTACAAATGAAACCTGAAATAGGACTAAAACAAGTTTCATATAAAATTAATCACGGCTGTGTTAACACCGAATCAAAACCACAACAGAAGTAGCTACAGATATCAATTCTGTTCTGATCCCTTGTTTCTAAGTGAATTAAGTTCATGGGCTTGAAATGTATTTGTATTTACTACCTCTGACTAAACTGGGACCTATGCATAGCGTACCTCCGCATTGGAGCAACTGACTCACAACAAGCATGTGAGGAGAAACTGGCAACAATCTTTCACACTTCGTGCTATTAAAATCCCCCTTGCCTTTCAGACTTGAGCCTTATGTAAAGCAACAGAAACTAATAAAACCTCAGTTCTGGCCAAGATATGTTCACAAAGTTCAGGTACAGACATTACTTAACACATGAAGAAACAAAACCCCGGGAAACATGAGCACTTAGAAGAGAAAAAGAGAAGAGCAAGGGAAGTGTTGCAGTTGTGTCACTGTGCAAGTTAAAAGAAAGTGAAAAGAAGTACTTATAAATTAGAACAAAAGCTAGAATATAACTTGAGTAATATTATGCTAAATCAAAAGAAAGAAATGTTATACTACACAAACTGAAGCAAACTACATAACCTAAATCTATGTTCACACAGTGGACCCTTGATTATGCAATGCACTCATAATTGTATATTGTTAGAATCAAGAAAACATGGTGCCCAACACACCTAATTTTGAAAATGAGGAGTCCACAGCACCAAATGATGTGGGATTAATTGTGATATCAGAGGATAGGCAGACACATTACACGTAACTGAAGACTCACTGCTCAACAATGCACACTTATATTTCGTGTTAAGAATCTTGTTATTCATAACTTTACAGATATCAAAAAAACTGTGAAGCTTGTCCTCCACTGCTGAAATTGGTAAGGCAACAATGACACCTTTTTGGGTGTTGCAGTTGTTAATGGAAATAGACTTGCCAAAGCAGATATGGTGACCCAGAAATAGCCAATCTTAATTGACTGCTAAAATATTTTAGTTCTTGTCGCAAGACAAATGCTGATAATGTAATGTAACATTCAGCAGTCAACCTACAGCATCTGAAGACATTGCAAAATGTATTCCAACAATACTACAGAAAATACAAATTCCTTCTGATTAATCTGCAACTTGTGCTTCAAAACATGATTTGTGGGAAATTTAAGGACAGTATTAAAAATTCAGGTTTGGTTTATTTTTATGGCCAGTATTTTGTAATTTGTAGAACCAAATGTATATTCATGACAAGAACACTGAAATAATTCACATTATTATCAGTTACATACAAGAACAGTATGCTGCCTGAAATCAGGTACTTAGAATGACAGTATTTCACTGACATAAATGGTGATTGCTGAACATTCTGAAGTGGTGATGGAATGATAAGTCAGGGACAAGACCTGCAGGAAACAAGGCATGGTTGTGCTGGTGCTGTGCATTGTTGAGCAGTATGCTGGAATGTACAACTCCAGTTGGCAGGTGTGGTGAACCCACATTCTGGAAAGTGGCAAGGGGTAGGGTGTGCAGGCAGTTCCACGCCACGGGGATCTCGAACCAGATGAGCTTGTTGTAGGACTAAATTACAACAGTATTCAAAGGCAAGTTCACCTGCTGTAAGGATATGGCATTACACCCAGTCTGAATACATCTAATGCATGGGTGCCTGTGATGTGAAATGTGGCCGACACAGACTGACCACACACTGAATGCATTTGTGCTTCATGTATTTCTGAAAGGTATTCACTGTCAAACTAAGAACACATATTTAATTACTACAATGTAAATTCCACCAGCCCATCTTAGTAACAGGTGGCAGGTGGAAATACACAAGACAAAATGCTCTTCTGCAAAAAATGGCTGATCTTGCTACTGAAATATAACTTCGGTTTCCAACACTTCTTGTAGAACACATGATGCAAAGTGGAACTGCGAATGACATGCAGTACCATTTCAGGCTTCACCTTTAACCCTCCTATACCCTTAAATGCATTGAAGATGGTATACATTGCACCAAGGCCAGCAGCATGTGAAGAATTAAAGGTCTGTACAGTGCACAGAGGCCAGCACTGTAGGGTTAATAAGAATTCTTCACATCAGAAAATTAAAATTGTGTCGGCATGAAAATTACTGCCAAATCCTCTCACTTAGACAAGCCAGGACAGTGTAATCAGTACATTCTAAGACATTCAGCTTCAGAAGTACACATGACTGTCGAAAGGTGCAAGGAATCAAAAAGATCATACCATCAGCAACTTGGAATTACAAATGGTGCTTCAAGTTGCCTCTGTCCATTTCAAGACAGACAGAAGTGCACAGCACTCAAACAAGGGTTAACATATTGGCATCAGCCATTGTCACAGCTGCCCGCTTGCCATGAGACCTTGCATACTCCTGGGAAGGAACACACTAGCACACGGATGACATCAAGCAAGGGGTAACACATTGCATATTCCCATACAACAATATCAGCTGAATTATTACAAGCATCAGATAATAAAAGAATGCCACAGAATTTTTCATGTGTGTACTCCACGATCAGTCAATCACAACTGATCCCTACTGTGCACAGTGTCATTAAGTATGTGTAACAATCCAATTTACTGACCTTACAACAATGATCACAAACGTTACCCCCTTTTCATGGTGATGTGTGTACTGAAAACTAAATCTCTCATGACATATGTTGTATAACATTCTCAAATTATGGAATTTTCTTAATGAGGAATCACACTATGGAGAGCCTGACTATGCATTCTGTTTTACATCGTATACAACCATGCAAAAGTCTCAATGGTCAATCCTTGAACTATCCACCAGCACATACATGACAGAAAGCCTTTGGAAAGCTGTGCCTCTTCTACTGGCTGTTAGCTACAATTATACTGCACCTCAGAAAGCACAAGCTGCTGACCTCAGGGGATGATTTAATGCTATGTTACCTTTATCTACCACTGACTCATCTCGCTGGTGGTCAAAACTGCGTGACCTAGGCTCTGTCTCTGGGCTCACAGGGCAGGCACCTGTAAAGGACAGACTGCGCTGGGAATGTTGGGAAGCCAGCTCAGTTGACAACCGGGAAGTCAAATCAAGTGGGTCCCTTGCTGGAGATGCCCTGCATGCAGGTAAACTTAGGATCACTCAAAGACCACAAAATTTAATCTCAAAGAAATTCTACCACATGTCTTAGAGACATAACACACCCATACTAAACAGAGTTGGCCTACTAATGCAAAAGTTTCTGAGCCTATCTGGTATGTACAACCCATATCTTACCCTGCTTCTTGCACATTCTGACCTACAAAATTTGCTTTCAAGGCAACCAAAAGCAATAAAATCTTGTAGGGTGATCAGCTGTGTAAATTCAGAGTTATGAATTGATACAGCTGGTCAATCAGTAGAGTTTTATTACTTGTTTACCTTTTCTTTGGGGTGCTGCCCACTTACAGCACAACTTCATTTTGTAAGAGTCACGAATCATGTGAATTTCCTCTTGCATGAGAATGCTTTTAGAGGGACCAACCCTTCCTTCTCAATTTCTAAGCTTTTGCAAGCACCAAAACATGCATGTTCAAAATAAGACAACAACGTCTGATCCTATCACATTCTGAAAGGTTCCTCGAAGTCAAATTAACACAGGACACAAATCTCATGGCATCAGACTTGCAACAACGTACCTTATAGGGATTGGATCAGATGTAACTCTGGCTCCCTGCTGCTGTATCTCTGGCTTTTCTGATGGTGGTGACTCATCTGAGGGTGCAGGTGATGCCTAGGCACAACATTCAATTAAGGAGTAATTCTAGAAACTTCATAACTGATGCAGAAGAAAGAACCTTACAAGATTTAGACTCTTATTCTTATAATAAAACCAACTCGATTCACTAATTTCTCAAATTTATTTTTGGAATAAAACTCTACATGTTTCAGACAGTTCCTCTGTCCATCATCAGGAGATGTTCACTGTACAAACAGCAATGGTATATGTCATATAGGTTTGCTGACAGCTGTCAGCAAACCTGTATGACATATACCACTGTTGTGTGTACAGAGAAAAACTCTTGATGATGGACAAAGGAACTGTCTAAAACATGTAGAGTTTTATTCCAAAAATAAATTTGAGAAATTAGTGAATCAAGTTGGTTTTATTATAAAAGTTTATCACGATGAACGGTCACCTGAATGTCAAAAAAAGATTTAGACTGTCAGCCTTTTAGAAAAACGTTCTTTCAAAATGCCTACCAGACTACATGCCATAACAATCCAGAAGACCATAATCTAAATCTTTTGTGTGAATACAAAAGCTCAGCCTAACAGGATAATTAATTCAAGGCACCTGCACAAACAAAAGTGATGTTATGTAAGAACTTGCTTTGCAACCTACAGATCTCAATATTCTTCTAAGGAATAAGGCAAGTAATACAATAAAATGATAGAAAAATGACAATAGAGTTAAAAATCATTATAAAAAACTTACATAATGCTCTTTCCTCAACATGCTGTGCTACTTTTTTAATGTACTGTAATTTTCACAATTAAAGTGATGAAATCTGCTCAGACATAAGCTTCACACAGCTTGAAGTACACTATAGTCCTCTCCATATCACTGCATTTAACTTGTACAGTTCTGTACTACAAGCATGAGCAAGGACACACATTCTTCACAATACCCTTGTAATTTATTCTATAGTTGTTCCATATTTAAATTAAGCTGTTCCCCCACTTCTGTCAACTTTAAAGTGCCCACACGTGACTGAAACACTTAATATTCTATACAGATGATGCTTTCTGATAATGATGTACGCACATTTCCGAAAGTCATTTCTAGAAGGCTTTGTTGCTTGCTACAATCCAACTTTCAAGAACACACAATTCCTGTTGCCTACACTTATTATAATTTTCATTTATTTATCAGACTCTTATAGCAGTTACAATTTTACTGCACTTAGAGTCGGTTTTGCTTTTCCGCATTGTCCTACCATCACAGTCACTCATCCAACTCTCAGCAGACAGAAACAATAACCCATTATTTTTCACTTCTAGGCATAAAATGTACACAGACACTAAATTTTCTACAATGATATGATCATTGAAATTTTCAGGTGTAACTGTCAATCAGTCAACTCCACTATTAACATCAGAGTAAGGATATCTGTTTCTTCTGGCTTCTCATTTTCTGTAACACTGGCAGCAGTCTGAATTCTGTCATGACTCTGATTATTTCTACTAGGTACCACAGTATAGAAATGTAACACTGTTCAGTTTCATTTTTGTTTCCATGTATCATAAAACTAAATTCATTATGATGCATGATGCACAACATGGTGTAATGGCTTCATGGTGATTAAACCTTGATAATTAAGATGTACCAAAAATTTTAGTTATTAAACTGAATTTCATAATACAGGGCTGTCATACAGAGCTAGATGCTGACTTAAAATGTAAAAGTTTGATATTATCATGAAAAAGAAATGAATTTTATAAACATTCTACAATTTTGCAACAAAAAAAAATACTTACTTACTCCATGGAGCAGAGTCCTTCTTGAGACGCTATCGGTTTTCAGCTAGTCAAGAAATTCCCGGCATTTTATGGAACCCGAAGGTTTATTTCTGCATTTGCAAGCGCCCGCCACCTGTCTCTATCCTCAGCCAGGTCGATCCAGCCCATACCCCCAAAATCTCACTTCCTGAAGTTCCATCATAATATTAACCTCCCATCTATGCCTGGGTCTTCAAAGTGGTCTCTTTCCCTCAGGTTATCTCACCAAAACTCTGTATACACCTCTCCTCTCCCCCATATATGCAACATGCCCTGCCCATCTCCTTCTTGATTTTATCACCTGAACAATATTGGGTGATGAGTACAGATCATTAAGCTCCTCATTATGTAGTTTTCTCCACTCCCTGTTACCTTGTCCCTCTTAGGCACAAATATTCTCCTCAACACCCTATTCTCAAACACCCTCAGCCCATGTTCCTCCCTCAATGTGAGGGAACAAGTTTCACACTCATACAAAACAACAGGCAAAATTATAGTTCTGTGTATCTTAATCTTTAAATTTTTGGAAAGCAGACTCAAAGACAAAAGATTCTGCACTGAATGATAGCGAGCAATCCCTGACTTCAATCTGCTCTAATTTCTTCCAGTGTGAACATTTCATTTATAACAACAACAACAACAATAATAATAATAAAAATAAAGAAAGGAAAGAAAGTTAAAAAAGATGAATTGGTTAACAGAATAGAAAAAATCTTTCTTACACGATGCACCAGAGTAATGAGGCTGAACACTAACACACCAAATGGCCTGGCTGACTTCATAATAACAAAACTTCATATACCTCAGCAACTTAAAAAACATACTACAGCTTTCAATGTAACACCACTGTAGTACACACATGAAGCCAGCATGCGAACCCCTGGCCTGTCGTCAGAAGTCTCCAAGCAGGATTTAGAAAAATAAGTTGAAACCAAATTTAGACCATCCTGATCCTTCAAAAGGCAATCCAAGAGTTAGAACAAAACCAGTCTCTAGCCTTCAGGTAGGACAAGGCAATGGGGAGGGGTAGAGTGGATAACTGGTATAAACGGCGCATGGCTGAACTCTAGTTTTCAGGCTCATGTACCGAAACAGCTTGACACTTAACAAGGTACAGTTTAATATTTACAGTGTTACAGAATTTAGATCTGCTCATAGCTTACACAATGAGAAGTGGAATGTGGCAAAAAGTTAACAAAACCCACTTCACACAAACACACAGTACAGGCCCAAAGAGGGTGGAAACAACTCACAGATTGTGCTGGAGTGTAATCAGCTTTGATATGTGGTGAGCTAGTCTCATCATCCAGCAGGTTTAACTCTGCTTCCTCCTCATCAATACGACTAGAGCCCTTCTCACTCCCCTCACACTGTGCCCCACCTGATGATGTACCTTCCTCACTGCCCCCTCCTGCTTCTGACTGGAAAACAGAACATGAGAATCACAAAAAAGACAATGAGCTTACTCATATTTGTTACCAGTCACTCTAACTACTTTTGTTTTTTCCTACTTTCAACTGCACAGCAAACATGTTTCCAGTTTCAAATGTCGGAACTCTTCTTCTGGCATAACTTCCTATTCTTCAGTATCAAAATTAACAGGTTCCATACTAAAAGAAAAATATACTATTATACAGTTACTTCTGTTTTGCTGGTACATAAAGTCCATTAATTATACAATTGGACTAACTCTACAGAGCAAAATACACTGTGATTAATCTGTTGTGAACATGGTAACTGTAGGAATATTTACAAACTAACTTTACATGCACGTTCCACCATTTCTGCCATGCCTGGAGAATACTGCTGTTATGTCCTTCCAGAACTACTATTATAATACCCTAAGTGTTGGTTCAAACCAGTTTTAGGAAAATGAAAAAGTCACATAGTGCAAAATCAGGCTGAGTATAGGGGATCGTTACATGAAACTAAAGTGAACTTCAGGATGGCGTATGTACAATTATGTTACAAAACAAGCAAACAGACTAATATTCTTCACACAATAAAAAAGGGACTAACTGGAAGCAATTATAAAAAGTCCTAAATCAGCCAACTTAGTTCAAGCTTAATTTTTACTATTTTAACCAACAAATATTTTAAATATTTTTAAAACACTAAACTTCTACAAGGTTCAGACCTTCCTGGTTCATCATCAGGGAGTACATTAATTGTTATTGTATAAAAGAGTTACTAAACAACAGAATTATTTTACGTATTTAAATAATGCATATCAACAAATGAAAGGAAATGCCAAGGGTTCACCAATTTCAAACGTAGAGATTTTTACAATTTTATGAAGTCAAATATATAAAACACCTTCAAGAGACCAAGAATATAACACTTCATACACCTTATGTTGATGATATCTTGATAATATGTGATATTACAAAGATTTGATGCAGAACTCATCACCTCCAACATCAATCACATACATGGAAGTACCAATTCAATTTCGAGAGAGAGAGAAAAAAAGGACAACAAATTTTCTAGATCTACTACTCAAAGGGAAAGAACCTATGAACAAAGATGAAATACACCATAAACACATCTATGCAGACACAACTACCAACTTTTTCTCAAACCATCCTACAGAACACAAAATAGCTGCCTACAGATATTTTATTACATGCATGCGCTTACTCTTACTCTCACTAGAAGAAGAAGAATGAAACATAACACAACATATATTGCAGGTTAATAACTTTCCATACACACTTAAAAATTAAACTCATAAATAAAACAAAACTTAAATGACCTTAATCTAAATAAGGGCACAACTCATAATATTAAAATTTGGATAATTTTTACATATTACAAACCTGTTTAAGCAAACTAAAATAAACAATACCTTCTGTAATACAATACTATATATGACTTTATGACACCAAAAACACAGAACACAATAGATGAATATGCAAACAGTGGGATTTATAAAGTTACATGCGCTACATGTAAATATTCCGATGTTGGACAAACAGGAGGCATCTAAAATAAAGGTACCATGAACAAGATACATAAAACGCAATGACACACAATCGGCATATGACTTACGTATCTAGAAAAATGTACACCAATATGGACCTATCAATAACATCATGTCCTTACTAAAGCAGGTAAACAAAGGGTCACAAATGAATTCCTGTGAACAGTTTTATATTAAATCACAGTATCACAATAAACTTATTTCAGAACAAAATACAGGAGAATGAAACCCAATGTACCAATAAGCATTCAACCTTCAATTAGGTCACACCAGCTCATGACCTACATTTAAACATCCTTCCTGCCTACCTTCTATACCACAGAAACGTTAATGCCCCCAGTACATCCACACGCTGCTCCAATTTACTGGTATGTACTTTGCACCTATCATTCAATATTGTATAATACACTTGTACTCTTGCTTTTCAATTTAACCTAACTAATTTACACACTCTTTTACATAATTTTATAAATAAAAAATAATGGACATTTTACATATTTCTATTTTTATATTTTAACTTTCAGTGTAACAATTCTGTTTTTTACACATACTCATTCTACAAGGAAGAATCCCACCAGTTCTTCCACATATGTGACATATCAAAATATTGTTTAGTAACTGTCTTATACACCAATAATTAACGTATTCCCTGACCATGTACCAGTAAGGTCCAAAACACGAGGGAGTATAAAATTCTTAAAAATACTATTGTGAATTAAATGATAACTGTGTGCATTTGTTGGTTAAAATGGTGAAAACTGAATTATAAAGCAAGCAATAGAGAATATAAAATTCAAGTTTAATGTTGTCCAACTATATTATGAGGTGCCTACTTTCAGTATCACATAAGTGTCCTGATATTTTTCATGCTTTCCCCTGGTTCCTACCCTATCCCATACACAACCACACAAAATAACCTCTGTATCTCATGCTCCATCATCAGAAAATCTATGAAACCATACACACCACAGTCTTGGAGCCCACAGACTCATTGCGGCTGTGTGGTCTGAAACCGGGACCTGGGGGCAGGTTCTTTTGAACGCAGCAATTGACCCCAGGACTGAAGTGAAGCTCTACATGAAACCTGTGGCACAAAATTGGAACATATGAACCCAACACAAAAATGATTCTACTTTATCATCTAGGCTCATCAAAATTACTCTTATCTTAACCTTTATCCTACTAGGGTGGGTATTTATAAAAATGTATTACTTGAAAAGAAAACGATAAAATTATGAAATAAATGGCATTTTGTGGAGAATAAAACAGAGATTATGCAGCATGTCTTAAACATACAGTCAATTTCCTTGTTACTTCAATGCATGAAGTTAATTTCTAGGGGTATTTTCATATGTCTGTTAACGTATATGAAAGCAGTTCACTATACGGTGAAGACAGTCGTGTAATACAAAGTACAGCACTTAGACTATAGACCTCTGGGTTGTGCCACCACCAAGTGTGATTGGTGGCTACCTTTATGCTGCCTCCATCTTCAGGTTTGACCTGACCTATATGGACACGAGGCAAGGAAGGTCCACAGATGGAAGCCAGGTGACATAACCTGGGAAATGCACACAGAACATGATATTTTCTAATCCTTTCTGCTTTAAAACAAATGTGTTTATCAATTGCTGCTGCTGACAACCTGCCCTGTTCATCCATTTACAGCACTTCTGACATAACCCCACAGCAAAACATTATGGGGTTTCATAACGTAGTGATCTCACAGACCAAGTGACGAGGCCTCACCTCCCCATCCATTGCCCTGGAAATCTGTTAATAAGTGCATCACACTGTTACTCTAAACAGACAGAAATTCACCTTGCTCAAAAGTTTCAACTTTGCCTTCCTCTACCTACAGAAATCTGACATTCTCCAACATACCAAGATAAGAGGGTGTCACATCTGGTAATCTTAGAGGCAAAGTGACTGGGCCCTAAATTCCACTTCTCATCTCTCTTGCAGTAATAAATAAGAGTAACACACCTCAGATGGAAGTGAACAGGTTACATACATTTTTCTTATTCTTTAGAGCTATAAGGATAGAGTATTATATGAAATTTTACAAAATAAAAGTAACACCTTTCAAAACTAAAATTACAGGACTGGTGGTAAAAGCACTGTGAAGTTTGTGTTACAAGAACGACACATTCAATCACTCAATGCAGTCATGTTCTGTTTTCTTTGCTGGACATGAAACAAATTCCTGGTCAGCCTAAAAGTTTCTGATGAGTGTGTGTTACAGTGTCCATCATCAGAGAGTTTTCCTGGCCCTCCCTTCAACTTTTACTACAGCAGAAGGTGCAGTTTCCAAAATACTGTGTTTTAAAAAACTGAAGACAATGGACAATGTCCACAATGAACTGTGTTGTGCACTTATGTTTTATACTTCTAAACATGTTAATTTTTCTTTTGTAATTATCTTGTACTGTTTGTGAAGATTCACTCGAACAGTTTAAAATATGCTGAAAATAGCTTGCCTTGCAAGCCAGTCACCTACAAACACTTTTATGTCACTGAGTGGACAAGAACAAACAGTGCTACATGCCAAACACACCAACAATGATTTCATATTGATTTAGTAATAAGCTGTACTAGTCTACAAGTAAATAAGTATATGGTCAGTGGTCATATCTCCAGATCAGAATGCAGGACAAAAGTACAATATAAAGATAGACAATAAAACCTCTGAAAGGGCAGAATCGTTCAAATATTAAGGAACAGCCCTAATGAATCAAAACTCCATTAATGAAGAAATTAGGAGCAGACTCAAGTCAGGGAATGCCTACTATCATTTGGTGTAGAACATTTTGTCTTCCAGTTTGCTGTCAAAAAATATAATGATTAAGATACACAGCACTATAATTTTGCCTGTTGTTTTGTACAGGTGTAACACTTGGTCGCTAACATTGAGGGAGGTGCATAGGCTGAGGGTGTATGAAAATAGGGTGCTAGGGAGGAGATTTGGGCCTAGGAGGGACGAGGTAATAGGATAGTGGAGAAGACTACATAACAAGGAGCTTAATGGTCTGTACTCCCCCACCAAATATTACTCCAGTGATCACATTAAAAGAGAGAGAGAGAGAGAGAGAGATAGGCAGGGCATGTAACATTATTGGCTGGGAGAAGATGTGCATACAGGTTTTTGGTGGGGAGACTTGAGGGAAGGACACCACTTAGAAAACCCAGAAGAAGATGGAAGGATAATATTAAAGTTCATCTGCAAGAAGTGGGATGGGGGGGCATGAACTGGATTGATCTGTCTTAGGATAGGGACGGATGGTGAGCTCCTGTGAATACGGTAATGATCCATCAGGTTCCATAAAAGACAGGGAATTTCTTGACTAGCTGAGGACTTGATAACTTCTCAAGAAGGACCCTGCTCCATGGAGTTAGTTATTTAATAAGGTGTACAAGATAGTATCTCTTTCATGAACAAATCATGTTGGCAATGTATATGTCAGACACACGTGCCTTATCTGGTAACATAAATTAATGGAAAAGGATCAGTAAATCTTGGGGAACACAATCTACTCTAAGGCAAAATGTTTCTAGAAGGACACGTTACCATTATTTTGGAAACTGTCCATCATCTTAGACACTGCTTAAATAATACATTTTGGAAAGTTGATCAATTTCTGTCACTGGCTGTAAGGGAGGGAGGGCTGCTACTCATTCAGGACCATTTCTGTGAAGTATCTTGTCCCAACACATGTGAATTTCATACAAGAATTATTTCACATCTATTTTCAACAACAAAATTATTACCCAAATAATAAATTTGACACTACCTCTCCTCAGAGCAAGGGTCCTTGGTTGGGTCTTCATACAGCATGATGACAATCTGTGACATATAGTTCAGTTCTGACACCATGCTCACATATTCCATTGCTCTACGCCACTGCTCATCCTTCCGCACCTGCAAACAATATTGCCATCAGCTCACAACAAAACACTCAAACAGCACTGACTAATTCCACAAATAAAAGAACAAAGACAGCACATAACTCACATCAAGCAGACCACCATATCGCAGTACAGTCAGAAGTGAATGAACATGGCTTTCACTGGTAAAGTACAGACGTGTCCGCACATGTCGTCCAGGGCTTGATACACCATGTGAGTAACTGAGAAACACCGCACACGTTAGTACTACTACAATATAATTACATTTCACTGGATTTATTACATTCACCCAAAAACTGTTAAACTATCTGAAACTAAATTTGAAAATTCTGACAGCAGGGACAAAACTGTTGCAGCTAGTAATGTTAAATTTATCACTAAATTTATAAAGGTTTGAAAGAACTTTGAGGGATGTGGATGGGTACATACCAAATTGTTTTGTCAGCTATTAGATGTATATGAGATTAAAAATGTAATACAAACTAAAATATCTGTAGCCAACACATTAAAATCCATGCCTAATTTTTTGAGGATCAAATTACTAGTGAAAAGTTGGAAGAGCATTAGCATTCCTTTCTTCTAAGATGTCACACAGTGCAGTTTGGTATACTGGTACATATCTCCAAGAACAGATTAAATTACAGCAGACTTGATCAAAGGATGAGGTTGACGTACAACATTATATTGCAAGACACACTCTCTCTCTTCGGTACACAAAGAACAGCCAGTGCCACAACTGACAATACTTATGTTGTGATCAATGGTCTTTATATTATTTTGTTGTGCCATGGCAATGTATGGAATAATCTACTGCACCAATTTATAATAAATTCAATGCATACTTTCCTACTGGCACAGATTTCTAGTGCCACATATATAGTCAACACCACTGTCATATTCTAATAATAAAACCAATCAGAAGCACTAATTTCTCAAATTTATTTTTGGAATAGGTCTCTACATGTTTCGGACAGAGATACTGTCTGAAACATGTAGAGTTCTATTCCAAAAACATATTTGAGAAATTAGTGCTTATCGTTGGTTTTTTTTATAAGAATATATCATGATATCAGAATGTCAACATCACTGTCATCCTCAGCATTGTAACACATAACTTTTGTGGAGAAATAATTAAATACATATTCCGTATATATGTTAACACTGTTGGACGAGACCTCAATCTCTCAACTATGCCGTAGTTGTAAATCTATTTGCTCTGTATATTTGAACTGAACAGACGAATGATGCTAGCATCCCCATTACATTACACTGATTAAGGCCATTCACCGTGGGTTAAGTCTGTTAACAGTCTCCTCTCCTGACTCCTCAATGTTACGCTGCAGATCTGCACGGATTTTCTTCAGTAGTGGTGTGCAGATTCCCTGTCCTATAGTCAACTTTTCTTGCACTGTAAGCCCATATTCCTGCAAGAGATATGTGTAAAAACTATAAAGTTGTTGTTATGAATTATTTTTATAGCTTGAAACACAATATGAATGCCATATCACAAAGTACTGGGACACACGGAAAATTACAGTAGAGGTATATAGATTTCTGACATCAGTATAGTGCAACCTTGATGTGACATAAAGCTGTTACGTTCAGGAAAATACCTGATTTAATGAGTACTCAAATTATCCAAAAACAAACTTAATTTGCATACTTAACACTGGTCTACATCTTCTAAACTCAATTTATATGCATTACTATAGGGTCCCAAGGTTTCAAGTAGCATTAATTTGTGAAGCAAACTGTTTATATGTTCTACAGCCCATCACATTACATACATGCACACATACATATATAAACCCACATTTGTTATGTCTTCAGTGCTCTGCTAACCATGAGGTAGAACAGTCCAAATGTCTCTTGCAGGTTTAAGTTCTGAATGATGTGTCAACTCAGAAACTGGTTGCCCACCTCATGTAGGTGGAGTTATACCTTAGTATGTGTGCAAGGTGTGGACCAGTCATGGCTTGTTTTAAAATTGTGCAATATACTTGAACAAGCACATTAAAGCCATTAAGTCATCATGGGCATTTTCACCTCATACCCAGAAATGCATGCCATTTGAATTTCCTATGCCTACAACGTTCCAATGGTACTGTCCTATGATGCTAATGGCAGGTCACAAATTACATGATTAAGAATTTCAATAGGTACGCCTGCCAATCTTTCTTGGCAGAACTACCTGGAAATGTGAATTCCACATTTCCATACCCTGTGTTCTCTTCTCCCTTGAAACTGCTGAATATACTTCTTTTTTGTTCTCCAAAATAGTGAACAGTGTTGAAAAAGTCGGCCTGTATATCACCTCTAGTTTGCTCTTTGACAGGCCACTGACTTCACAGAGATGTATTATTTAGAGTTTTGTATTCAGGTCCAAGAATATACACACCATAGATAAGGTTAGGATTCACTAAAAAAATGTGCACAAAATTACAGAAAATACCAATCATAAACTAAATGGCTCTATACCAAGAACTACAAAAATTGTAACTGAACTGGCACTTAAAAGCAAATAAAAATGTCAAAAGAGAAATCTACAAACTAGTAACAATAGAGGGTTGGAAAGTTTGACAACAGTAAGGTCAGACTCAGAAATGCAGCCATATGAGTGAGGTAACATGACCAAACCACAAGCAAACTGCCAGTACTGTAGGAGCAACAGGCTGAGTACAACAGGCAAGCTACGTAAGTCACTTGGTATGACACAAACATTTCAAAAACCACCCTTGTTTTACAAATAATATTCCCACATTAAAGAATTGTTCAGAAACCGATGGTGCCAGTTATTTTTATTGCTCAATAAGCATCTCTTGATATGCCATAATCTTTTTACTGCAGTTTCACTGTATGTACATGACAGAAAAAACAAATGCTGCCCTGCTTAATTTCTCCTGCTGTCAGTCCATATTATATGTAAGTATTGCTGAGACATTGCAAATTACTTTTAGAGATGCACAAATCACACAGGAGGCTGGCACAAAGGACAGAATATATGGCTGCTGATAATGCCTATGGTATACAAAGCAATGGGAAGGAAGAGAAGCGTGAATACTCGACACCAGTATGTATAAAAAAAGGAACCTATTTCAGAGAATTTTTCCCACTTTGAACTAACTCACAAATGTTGTGAATAGCAAGCATACCTGAGGGATGACTATGTCAGCCAAGTACTTGGCAGTGATATACAACTCCTCAGCTTGTTCAAACTGTAATGTGTGCTGGTTGTGCTGGAGGTCATACTTGATGCAGTCATAAATGTCAGGGATCTTAGAAATATCAAAAGTTTTGTTCTTGGTGCAGAAATCCTTTTCAATCTTGCCCCAACGTCTTCCCATCAATTCCCATGTCTCACCATGGTACAAAACAGCATCTGAGAACCACAACAAAATTGCTGTAGATTACATTAATACTCTATGCTTGTACAGACCACCTTTCTTATAAACATTGGCATCTTGTATGATTTTCTTTTTAATCCTTGTTTTTGACTGCTGACCTTATTCAGGCAGTTAAGGGCTGCTTAATGCATTATCACATACACTTAACTGTGTGAGTGTGTGTAGTTACACAATCATAGATAACAATTGTATCACGTTTCAACAAGTTTAATGAACACATATAAATGAAAATGTTAAGATATCCCTGCATATAATTGTATAATTTTCCCAGCAACATGCCAAGAATGCACAGAGCGGGAATAGAGGTATGCCCAATTCTGTCTCAACCTTGGCACTACAGAGGGGTGGGTGGTCAATGCCAAGCCCCAGCTGCTTTACCCCTGGGAAGAGCCCCGCTATCCATTGGAGGAGGCCGGACTGGCCCCAGGTCAAGCCTGGATGAGATCTCCATCAGTGATCACAACCCAGGCCATCCAGCCTGTAGCAAGTCAATATACTGCCTGTGCTATCCCAGTCCCTTTCAAGTGCCTATATATTATTTAATCAAAGGATTTATTTATATATATATATATTTGATGTGCAATTTTGTATACACTGAAATATGTACTATTCAATATACAGCTGTCTAAAATAATTTCCCCCCAACCAGATACATATGAAGCACCTTTTGTCTTAGGGTCATCTTTCTTGATGCGCACAATATCCATGAGTCGTTGAATTAGGTCCTGTACATGCTCACAGCATTTGACAGGGTTCTTAACAAAGTCTAGTGCAGTAGAGATGCTAAGTGCATTTCCAGGATTGATCTTCTCACGGTCTTCTGCTGTGAAATCATGATCCTGCTGCATCAACTCATGCAGGCGAGACTTTGCCCTGCATGGAACATAAGTCAAGACCAAAGACATTTTAGTATTACACAGAAATGATGGGTTAAAATAAATTAGTATATTATTAAATGTGTTTATAACAGTACACTATCATCTTAAGATTACGTGAAAGTATCCAATTAAAAAAAATTTAGCTAATTATTTGTATCTACAATAAATCTAACCTTTCTAGTAAATGACTCCGGAAGTTCATCGCACCTAAAACAGGGACTCTTTAATCATACCTTATTCCAAAAACCTCATTCCACTCCACAATATGTGTATCTTGTTTCCCTACAATGCATTTCATTGCCATCCTTCAATCTCTAACTTCTGTCTTCCAAGATACCTCCTACAACAAGAGTCTGTAAACACTCACGTGGAATTTTTGTAGCAGAACAGCTTTTATCATGAAGACTATGAATCCTATGTCCTATTACAGAAGTATGATATAATGGTGGAAATTGTATTCATTTAGCTTAAGACAGGGGCTGGGGAACACAATTATGAACCCACTGGGTTCCAATTGTGGCAGTGAAGTTCTTGACCAGCTGAGCAAACATGAGTTCTAAAAAACATTTCTCTTCTGTGGTATTACTTTATAATGCCACATTCCCTGGCTATCTGCAGCAGCACACTAAACATGTGTCCAATTATTGTTCTTATTGGGCCATATTTTCAACTTGCAGGGTGATGAAATGCCATGTCAAGGTGACAATAAACCTGTTTAAGATGAGTAACATTAAGATACTAAAACTCCTGACAGTGAAAACAGTAACACCATTTTAACACATTTTTGGAAAAATAAAACAGATTTAGCTTATTAAACAGGAGAATGCCTTACAAGGGACAGCACGAAAATATTATCTTGTAATTATGTACTGAAACTGACATCCAGTCTACCTGAACATTATTCCATGCAAATTCTGCACTAAAACGATACATTTTAACCATCGAACCACATTTTAACACTTATCTTCTTCACTTATTTTGACACAATTTTAAACACAAGAAAACATATTTTTATACATGCAACCAGTAAATTAAGGGCCCATTCCAGCTGGAACAATTCCATATGTATGGACTTTACCTTCCCATATTTTACTGCTTTCACCTTTCTCTGGCTCAGCTATTGACTTACAGACTAAGTATGGTGTCTCATATTTCAAGTTGATACAGAAATGCAAAGTTCAGTGATTTTTGTTTTTTTAAGAACACTTGAAGTTGCAGGCACCTTGGTTACTATGTCTAGCTATTCTTCAATTGACACTATTTTTACGTACTACACCAATTTTTGATGCAGCAGCCATTCTAATCATGTGTGTAATTAAATGCTCCACCGGATGAAAAATGTACACCCAAAAATTTAAAGCAACTGTATAATGTATTTAAATTTTGCATACAGGTACTTCATGTTACTGAATAAAAGTAAAACAAGCACACAGTCACTATGCACTATGTTAAATTCACATTTCTTCACTTTGTAGATTGCCAACATGCGAAGAGGTTACATCTCTAAAATTTTAAGCTTTATTACAAGTAACCATGTTTTGGACCTACATATCCTTCTAGCTGGTAACACATACGTAAAAGTGGTAACACTATCAGACTTCACAAGCACAATCCATACCCTGACCAACATGACAGATGATACTTCCAAAAATAAGGTACAAAGATCACACTGTGTGAAACAATGAGTTGCAACTACCTTGCAGATTCACTTCAGAAGCTGAAAGCAAAATTTTGTCACCATATGCTTCAAACAAACTGAACAAACAGGAACTTTGACATAATGTTTAAGATTTTGATGCAAAAAATGCAACAGTAGGAGAGAATAATTTGATGTGTTGCAAACTTTTTGTGGTTCTTAGGTAGGAAAGCCTTTTAAGTGGGAAACATATTAAAAGAACAATGTGTTATGTTACACACATTTAAAAATGTCAATACTAATTATTCTGGTTTATCAGTCAGTTTCACTGTACTTCCTAACTACAATAACAGAAGCATAATAGATTTCAGTGCCTCTGCAATAACATGCATAAGACTGCTTAAGAGAAAGGCAAAGAGGTGACGAAGATAACCAAGGATACTTAAATCCACAATTAAAGTCATGCCTAAAAGATTTAAAATCCTTTGGTGTAATGAGATTATAACAATTCTTGACCAATTAACAATGTGCAAGCAAAACAGTTTGTATGGATGTAGCAACTAAACACCTGTGTTTGCTTGAAGCAGTTGAAATCATGTGAGTCATTATATCACAGCCAATTCAAGCCATTTAGGTATTAAATGGGCTGCTGGAAGAGGAATTCAAAACTTTATGATTAATTTATTTACCTCACCCCTAAAATAAACGATTTCTTTATCATACCAAGTACATGTTACAAACAGAGCTGCATGTTTTCATTATGACACAGTACTCTATTGTGTGAAGTTACAGTGAAAATATATAGGGTTATTCATAAGTCCCTCCAGGATTTCCAAACTCGACTGCGCAACAACCAAGACAGACACGGCAGAAAGGAGCATATCAACAGACAGAGAGACACTCCAAGTTTCTGTCCTACCTTACAGGTGCTCGATATGTGCACCCTTGGTGACACGGCAGATGTCAATCCTGTAATCAAGTTCCTGCGACACGTGTTGCAACATTTGGTGGTCGATAGCAGTGACTGCCTCCACAATCCTTTGTCGCAGCTGTGGTAAATCAGGTGGCATAGGAGGCACGTACACACGATCCTTGATGTAACCCCATAAGAAAAAATCGCAGGGGGTTAGGTCAGGTGACCGTGGAGGCCTGGGAAGAAGAGGAGAGTCATTGTGAGAAGCGCGCCCAATCCAGCGACTGGGAAGATTAGCACTGAGGTGAGCACGGACATCCAAATGGTAGTGTGGTGGGGCTCCGTCTTGTTGAAAAATGAAGTCCACGATATCTTCCTGTAATTGTGGCATTAGCCACAGTTGCAGCATGTCCATGAAGTTAATATCGGTAACAGTCGGCTCCGCAAAGAAAAATGGTCCGTAGACTTTTCAAGAGGAAACAGCACAAAACTCATTCACTTTAGGCGAATCACGGACGTATTCAATCGTTGCGTGAGGATTTTCTGTGCCCCAAATGCGTACGTTGTGACGATTTACCTTACCACACACATGAAATGTCGCCTCATCACTGAAAACCAGCTTCTCAACAAACCCGTCTTCCTGCAGCCGCTGTTGGAAATCCAAGCACAAGCACAAACGAAGATTGTGATCCTGGGGATTCAGCGCCTGCGAAAGCTGCACCCGGTATCCTTTTACATGAAGATGTTTGCGCAGAATGCGCCAAACACTAGACTGAGACATCTGCAATTCCCGGCTCGCGCAAGTTGTTGACTTCTGAGGGCTCCTGACAAACGTTTCTCGCACATGCTCGACAGTGTCAGCCGATGGGCCCGGATGGCCTGTTCGTTTCGCAGCACACAGGCAGCCACTCTGCTGGAATTTCATGCACCATTCACGAATTGTTTTGTCTGTAGGTGGTTCTGTGTGGTACATGATCCGAAACCTCTGTTGCACCGTCACAATTGACTCAGTTTTGGCAAATTCCAAGACACAGAACGCTTTCTTATTCA
>Ga0131853_10006760_pt1 | contig 20715 bp, 13 predicted proteins | sample TergutLab28metaG_FD_92764 | JGI IMG/M metagenome (GOLD analysis project Ga0131853, IMG submission 92764) | Labiotermes labralis P1 segment gut microbial communities from Petit-Saut dam, French Guiana - Lab288 P1 (version 2) (version 2) | ecosystem: Host-associated > Arthropoda: Insects >...
AAAAAAAATCCCTCCCCCCCCACCCCCTATCTCCCCCTTTTTTTTGTCCCCCCCCCCCCCCCCCCCCCCCCCAAGATGGATGACAGTGTTAAGCTGAAGAAAGTAGACTTTCTGCAGAGAGGTGGATGATGAGTTCAAGACTTGTTATTAAATTCAAGAAGACCAAGAACGCTTTAGTCATCTTCCAAAACCCTGACATTAAGCCAAGACTTTCCTTTTAATGTTTGTTTACTGAATCGTATTCCTCAGCATTTATTCCAACAGTTAGTACGTGGCTAAATTACACTTACTAAATTCCAACACTTATTTCCTGCATCACCCGCTTAAAAACCAGGGTCCTTTTTTATTTTTGTTTTTTGTTTTTGTGGACCTGAAATCCTTTTTTTTTTCTGATATACAGCAATCTGAAAAATCAAGAATATGTTCCAAAACTTTCAATATAGGTAAAACTACAAGTTTACCTACCACTGCTATATAAGTTTACCGGGTGGAAACCCATTTGCAGTAAATAAATATCATACCAAGTCTAATCCCAGGCTCAAATAAAATCACGTTAGCGCATCACAAAATTCAAAGATTGTATAATTAATGCTAGTAATTAAGTATGATACAAAAGGACTAATTGCTGATTGCAATGGCCGTGCGTCTGAAATACTATAATTGTTCAGCTCGTCCGTCAGTACTGCATATTGACACCCCACTAGCAACAGTCACCTATTACCTTGGGTTTCTATGTTGCATGTTTCCTTGTAGATGGAGATTTTGCGATTGAACTGTACGCGAGTTCAAAGAGACAAACTACATGTCTGATAATACTATTTTTGTGAGAATTCTAACAGGGAAGGGCCAAAAAACTAATACAGGGTCCGGCAGAAAAACCTGACGATTTTTAAGTTACAATAAAATGAAAAGTATACTATCTTTTTACGTGAATTTATTACTAAAATTATCTTTATCTCAAAGCATTTTAATTACAATATTCATTTCCTGAATGTAGTGTCTGTAAGGTGGCGTCCCCTTTTATCAGCACATTCCCGCAAGCGGAGGACTTCTGACAAAAGCCTGACGCAATTTTTCGAAGTTCTCAGGATTTATAAGTGAAATCTCTCTTCCTGGAGGTTTCCTTTTTGGGGGGGCAGACGCTGTTTCTCTGCAGTTTCTCACCCACAACAGTACAGTATTGCGACTAGGGACACTGTCGTTCCGATGAATATTGAAGTGCCGACGAAATATCTGCTGAGTCACAACGACAGAATCGTTGTTTTAGAAATACGTCTCCACAGCGAAAGCCCGATGTTTTACAGACCAGCACTCCATGGCAACTGAAATGCTTTGAGTCTCACTAGAAGGGCGCTCAAGGACAAATTCCACACGCCAATGGTTCCACTCACAGCTGTGTTGCCAAATCGTCAGTTATTTATGCAGGACCCTCTACATGAAAACTGAAAATTGATAAAATATATCATGGCAAAGTTTAACATTTAGACAGAAATATAAAATTTGTCCATTGGAATGCACTGCTTGTCGAACTGTTGAAGTGACAAACTAGTACAAATTTAACGACACAGTACAGAAATAGGTTTACCCAAACATTGGATTTTGATCTTTTGCTCCAAGCGAAAATCACCATCACCCATTTATCCTCCCATTCTTGAAGTTTTGCATTGCAATTTAACGACTGCTTACTACAGTATTACGTGAAAACCGTAAGCGTAGAAGAGCCTAACAGTTGTTACTAAATATCCTTGATATTTCCTGGTTCGACCTCGACCAGTTTTTCCTGAGTTTTCTGATACCTTACAACATTAGAAGACTCTAAGTATCCAACGAAACGGTGGGATTGTAGCCTTTCCCGAGAAGTACTTTGGTCGGAACATGAAGTTCACACTACGTTGCATTTGGAAATCTACCTGTGAAGACCATCCCTACCATTCTGTTTAAATTATTTGAAAAACGAAGAAAAACTCATAACATTTGACAAATGCAGTAATGGAGTAGGCTAATCAAGCTCTTGCGTTGGCTTTGGAACAAAATCGCGTTTAGGCAAGGAGCAATATTTGTATGACACTAAATCTAGAATAACCTCATGTCATAATCGGAAATTCTACCAAGAGCTGCTCATGAGTTTCAACTATAAAACAATGGGTTTTTTGGGTTCGAACTTGATGTTGGTGAGAGAACACATAGGCCTATCAGAGCTCAAAACTTTCGTGTCCTCACGGACTCGCGTTACGGTTACGTGGGATTTAAGCTCCGGTCTCTAAGTCACCTGATAATTGCAACCACAAACTTTCTTCCCTTCTTCCTACAATTCTTTATCTCCCTTCCCTACTTTTTACCTCACAAGTATGGAAGAAACCGAAAAGAAATATAATCCCTTGGACTCAGATAGAATCTGCAACCTGAATTCTAATATCATACCACGGCTTACGCTTCTGGATCAATATCAGTCTTCGGTACACAGTAAAAGAGTCTGCAGGACACATTCAGTAACTCAATAGAAAGGCATTAGCAACATTTCTGCCTAAGAGTAGGTTGCTGACAAAGTGCCTTTCAAGTGCCACGTCTGTAGTTTTCGTTTTTATTCGTTGGGATTCAGATGTCGGTCAAATATCAAGTCGAATTAAGCTTAAAATTGTTTTGTAAGATAAGCATGCGTGGTGAATCGTAGTTTTTCTTAGTGAAAGTTTTGTCTGCGTCAAAGTCACAGTTTTGCAGTCCGTCAGTACATCAACTGGACATAAGTTCAAATTACTTTTGGTTTTTCCTCACAAATGCGGATAAATATTCTCACCCTCTATGGATGAGTACAGGAAGGTACGTCATGAAATTTTATTTTCCAAATACCTTAATTTTCGTCCGTGCAATACATAAAATATGAAGCCCAGGAATCGTCTCACAAACTAAAGGCAAGCCAAAAACTTAACGAAATTTTGAACATATAAAATGTATTTAAAATTTGCGTGTAGCAGGAATAATGAATAACATGTGAACACACATGTTGTTTTCGTTAATAATAAAAGAGAAATATAGTTAATGTAGGAAAGTTAAGATATATCCTGCAAGCGATAGAAAATTTTTCACTTATTTAATCTGCGGATAAAGAGGTCTTAATTTAACCATTTAAAGACGAAGCGCAGGCAGCTTTATTTAAAGACCCAGTTCGTGCCGCGCAATAAACACTTTTCATCTCGGTTATAAAAACCAATCAATTAATGCTGTAAGTGGCACAAGTCGCTGTTTGTTCTTATATAAATACAAAACACGTAAATACAGTTGTTGAATGTTATACCTGTTGGTGCGTCACGTAACGAGTAGGCTTTAAAGGTTGTTAACGAGTAGGCTTTAAAAGGTTGATTGAATAATGAACAAAAATATTAAATCTTTCCATAAGAATAAAATATATAATAATAATACAAAGATATTAACATTTACACGAAGCTGTTAAATTAGTTTCATATGAAATGCTACTGATGGTGGCAAGAAGTAATTCCAGTACTTTCGATAAAAAGATATACAGTATTAATGCCCAGTGTCACTACATGTACTGCAAATAATTAAATATTTTACAGTTGCAATATAGCTTCAAAGTCGATTCTAAGACAGCACAACATTCTGATAAAAACAAATCTGATTTCGAAGTAATATAAATAGAGAAAAGTATTTTCTTTTGTATCTCACGCGGAAACATACCTGACTGTACTGCATGCATTTTAGGAAGTGTAAACATAGCGTCTGTTTAGTCTAATTACACGTCGAGAATATCCAGCATTTAAAAAATAGGCTGTATTGGACATAAAACGGGCGATGCATTTTTCTCTAAATATTGTTTTCGGTACTTTTCAATCTGATAATTATTTGGTAAATTACGTTCGCGATGCAGACAGAAACACATGCAGATATTTATTTAAAGCGGTTTTTAAAATTATCCACAACCACCGCAAACATAAATTGCTCGACTTTTTCCTTATTTCAATTCAGTGCCAGATTCTTCTAAAAATCACTACATTGTTCTTGAAATTTAACATGTGAGCAGAGGGAGAGACTGGCTGACTGACTGGCTGGTTGGCTGGCTGACTGATTAATGGGTAGACGAATAACAGACTTTATAATAGGCGCTCCACCAGAATGTGAACGCGCCTATCATGTGCCTCGCAGTGTGCGCAGTAGTGGCATGCACACTAGGACGGCGATGTTGGAAGACGGACGTCACAGCTTATTGCTAAGTAATATTTGATGACATAAGGTTGGTGCTAGACAGGAAAATGTTCTTCCCTTGGTTAGGATTCACAGGCTCCCTGTTATCCGCAGCAGTAAATGCGTGAGTCGTAAACCTACATTAAATTTTATGTTGAGAGCGTTATTTGCACTTCATCACGATTTACACAATAATGTGATTACATATTGAACCAAAGCAGTGTTACAATGTTATGACACACTACATGTTATTAATGAGTAGCTCCTAACCAAAGTAATGGGTGCGCATCTAGTTTTCATCACGCAGTAACTTGTAAAAAAAGGAACAGAAGTGACTCAAATAGAATACTCTAAATTTGTCAGTGCCCACTCCATCGATGCTAAAACACCTAAAATGTGCGTCCACGTCTTACACATTTCTGTGTAATAATAACTTGACTTCAGCAGTAAGTAATAATTGAAGAACTGATCCAGTATTATGCAATCAGGTACTCAGAAATTGAAGTCTAAGCAAGGAATAATGTTACCGACTTCCTCCTACCTTAAAATGAGTTTCCAGTTGAAATGGCTCAGTGCAGGATTGAAAAATGCGTAAAAGGAAATTCGGAATTTTAAAAATTTTCTAACACCGTGGAAGGCTGGATAATAAATTATAACCAAACTAATTTTGACTTTGTCTGAAGCGTAGCAGCATGAATGACTTTCGAGGTTCACCGTTTTCTCATCTTCAGGTGTTATTACAGTGACAGCTTTCTTCTAAGAACAGTGGCAATGATGGGAAACGGAGCCCGGACTCCTTCAGTACCAGTCCATGAGATTTGCCACCAAACCACTGGAATGTATCAAATTGGTTTTTTGCAAATGTACATGTTAATTTGCCCGCTCGTATTACGGCATAAAAGAGAAGCCATAAATGTTTAGAACTCGTTTCATACTGCGGGTGATGTTGTAATATTTTACAATTGTGGAACGAGAACTGCGGCGGCCAGGCAATTTGTTAGGGAATTAGGTAGCCATTTAGTTAAATGTCTTGAATTTATTATTCCCTTCAATTGATATTTTGCGTAGCTTCGTCTACAATTATTTCCGTAGACTGTGAGGTCACTTACCTTATGAGAGATGCTGTACTGTGGTTACAGAGTGTATTACTGAGGCTATAGAAACTGGGTGACTATGAGCTACGTTATTACTTCTTTCGTATATAATGTCTCCTTTATCAGCAAACTATTATTTTAGGGGTTCTTCGTAGCTTCCAAATACTTTATTATAAGAGTTAAATCAGAAACACCCTAAAAAGGCCATTGAGAGAGAGTCATTATTTGGATGATTAAAGCACAAATCGTTTCGTAGCTTTGTGATGTTCGAATGACCTCGTAACTCCGCCAAGACTTCATACACACTGCACATAATAAAAGGACAACCGCGCAACTTTATAGCAGTTGATAACCGTCAGGTTTATTATTGGTGTTGCGGGATACAAAAAGTATGCTGGTGACAGAGAGGGCCCTGGCCTTGTGGATATTCGAAAGTTGCTAATTTAAAAGATTTTGTAATAGTGCTAAGTTGAAGATTAAGTATTCATTATAAATCTACTTTGATTATTAAAGTAAATTCTGCCATTACAATTTTTGTATTTGATAAATAGCTGGAAGAAGGGTGTCTACGTACATGAAACGGACCTACTGTTCGAGGTCTGGTACTTCTGTGTCTTGGTGACTTAGGAAAATGGTGTTGAGTTTAGTTTGGGACTTATAAACTGGGAGTAAGAGAAATTTTATTTTATTGCGTTTCAATTAATATATAGAACGTGAATTCTAAATAAGCACCAAAACTGTTATGTCATATGAAATTTCTACAAGTATGTATGTACCCTTTATCACGTTTGGTAGTCATGATTATGAAGAATTAAGTTTTCTTAGAAGAGTGTCACATTTCTTGGACTGCACTGAGTGTGAAGGAGGAGCCAAACTTCTTTACGATGTATCGTCTTTCATCAGAACTTAATCTTCAACACAGCACTGACAACCTCAAATCAAGTAATAATAATTATGTAGACTCAAATAATTTTTCTTGTTTTGCAGGACACTTATGGCACTGTCCAGCACGTTATTCTGTATGCACAACACTTTAAGGGCATGTAACTGTAAAATCAACTATCCTGTGTACAAGGCACATTAAGTGTTTATGTTACTGTACCAGAAGGATGTTACGCTACGATGAAACCAATATTCTGAAATAGCTGGAGAGGACAAGATGACAAAGGGGAAAATATTTCTCTCCAACATTTCATAACCTAATTCAGCACCACTCCCAGGCCTATTACTAATACTAATTATGGGTTGATTAATACATAATTAGCACAAGACTCGCAATTAAGAGCTTCTCATCAAGCTGTGTATAGGTAAACTTACTTCAAATAACACGACTTTTCAAAATGAAAATAATAATAAATTCTATAATAAAAAATTATATAATTTTTCCAACTTCCACAAATAAGATATTCAAAAACACTAACTAAGCTCACATATTTACACAAACTGTGTACAATAATAATAATAATAATTTATTGGGATCGTGGAAGTATTTTTCAAAAAATTAAGATATCTTTACTAAGGATATTCACGGCGTCTCAAGGTCAACACATTCTGAAGTGAGAACAGCGAAAGAGGTACACAGCTCTTTATGTTTAGCAACAGTGGGGTATGGCTGGATGTCGCTTCAAATTATTCAAGCCTGCAGCGGTGTAAGTCAATGTGGAAATAAATTGGATCCTGCGAATACGTCAGACGAGTAATTACAAAAATCGTCTGTGCCTATCAAGTAAGTGGCGGTATCTCTCTTACTAGGGCGATTATCCTGATACGATAATTCAATATACGGTGGAATGCATATTCAAACGACGAGCACAATCCATGCAAGTCGTTAAGATAATTTGCATAGAAAGTTGTTCATTGAGTCGAGCAATTTGCATAATCTTCGGCTATTACTCCGTCCTCTCGCCAGATTATGTAGACGAGGTGCCATCTCTCGGAGAGTGGCTGTACTGTGTGTAGGTTGCCATTGCCCAACACTATCACGCATGACTGGATGGCACCAGTACCCTGAAGAGTGTACTGAGTGGTGGGCAATGGAATTCGCGACGTTAAACCTACGGTTTCGCCTACCGGTTGTTGGGTTAGCACAATCTGTTAAACTGGTATTAATTTGTAAGTTACTTATTATTACAAAAAGTATTTGCTCTTTAACCCAACAGACCTCGGACGAACAAGACATTTAGTTCAAGTATTCCGAAATGTGAACACCCCCCAACCCACCCCCAAACATTTTCTTTCTTGAGTGACATATACAACATGGAAGCAAAGGTCAGACGTTTCACAAAACGAATGGGTCTTTCAAACAGTGTCCTGAACTTTACTCAACGTAACTCTTCGATAAAAAACCAAAGGGTAAAACATTAAAGACTGAAATTAATACAGATTCAGTTTGTACCCCATAGAGAATGGCGTCCCCACTGAAATGTCCTATCATTTAACAGCCTTCAGTATGGATAAAACACTGAGTTTATACATCTCAGAACAGGTGGCACATGCAGTTACCACTTGGCTCCCCCTTTTTGTGCTTGTGAGCATACAAGAGAGTCAATACACCTATGACGCAATATTGAGGCGCTTTCGTGTAGCAATTGGAGCAGTGGAAGAGCGATGAGTATTTCATATCCTGAGTGTGTCTGTAACCTTAATTATCCGGCATGCAAAGCGCATGCGCCGTACTGAATTATCATTTGTGGCCTGTCCGGCTGCACAATATTTTTAACACTTTCTCATAAACGGCACGAAATTCGGGGGACAAAAAACCTTATTGAACATAATATGTTTGTTGATTTTTCTACAACTTTTATCTAAAACGTTTCTCGCTTTAAGAAGAATTCAGTTACATACTGCCATAAACGTACAGAGGTCTTCATGTAAAGTTACAGTTATTCTTGTAAGATTTTAATAAAAATTTCATTTTCTCGACAGAATTTCGAAACTCCTGAAATAAAGTGAAATGCCAACTTGATGCAACAAGGCAATTTTATTGATGTATTCTTAGCTCGACGTGTTTCGGGTACATACGCCAATCATCAGGAGCATTGGAAGTTGTGCACTACACCATCCGCACCGTACACACGACCTACCCAGCGACTCTCAAGACCGCCACCCATCCACAAACTCGGTGCAGAAAACCATACGCTGCAACTCAACATCTAACGCTCCTGATGATGGGCATATGTACCCGAAACATGTAGAGCTAAGAATACATCATTAAAATCACCTAGTTGCATCAAGTTGGCATTTCACATTATTTCATGAGGAAGATGCACGTTCAAACAGCCCTCAAGTTTCGAAACTCCGTCCAGTGGGAGCCGACAGGTTCTGTGCAGTGGGACAGACGGACTGATAGACAGACATGACGATGGTAATACTTTCTTTTCGGAATTTTGAGAACGCGTCTAGAAACGGACGTTAATAGAGACAGGGAACAATGCCTTCGATGTATTTGCATAATCTTAACACGTAAACCTGCAGCTCATACGAAACATGCGCCGCCATCAGCATGCACCTTGAAACCCGTTTGTCTCACCTGGGATTTCTTTCGTTCCCAAAAGAAAGCGGTGAAAATCAATCTGATATCCGAACGTGCTGCATCTCTGCGTCATGCAAAAGGAGCAATCTTATGTCTGTCCCAGAAGTACGCGTGTGTCGATTTACTCGAAGCACACTCTGCCTCAGAAAGGGGCGAAGTGCAGTCTTCATTTCTATTACTCAGCACTCGGAACGTAAGCAAAAATATTCAACAAGCCATGAACTGTGCCGTTTACATGCTCCTACTCATATTCCAACATTCTTTCGGACGGGCTTCATAAAGGAAACTTCCGATATTTTACGCAATACAGGCGTGGACGCCATAAGAAAAGGTACTTTTTTTTTTTTTACCGGGTACGTCTGCTTCTACCACTACTTCGTTTCACTCTCGTTCTGAACCTTATCGTCTTCTTCTTGGCCGTCCTTTTAACCTCCAACCCCCCCCCCCCCTGTTTATAATTTTTAGACGCTTTCGCAAAATGCGAAAAGAGGATATTAGCTTCGTCATTAATGTCCTACGTCTGTCCGTCTGTCCGCATAGAACAACTCAGCTCCCACTCAAGGATTTTCATGGAATTTTATATTTGAGGTCTTTTCGAAAATCTGTCGTAAAATTCAGGTTTCATTAAATCTGAAATAAAATAACGGATGCTTTACGTGAAAACTTATGTGCCTTTGTGATAATATCGCACTCGATTCTTCATCAAGATCAAAACACAATTTTTTGTTAAATACCCTTTTCCAAAAAATCGTACATTTTATGAGAACATGTAGAATAAAATTGTAGAGCCAGACAGGCTACAGATGAAAATATAATAGAAAGCATGCTCTTTTCATCTGGATAACAAAGGCAAGGACAGACACACATACACATTGTAACTACTATGCATTGCTTTTCCAAGGCAACAACAGTTACGCGAACGCGCCTCTATGTTACACTAAACGTAACGTGCCTATCTTTTTCTATTATCTCGTCATCTTTTCTCTCTCACCTCTTTAACCTTCACTCTCCGCCCTCGTATGAGTTTATATTGTGAGAAGGATACGCACACTCGGAGCAGCAATCTCATTATATCTACCCTCCTAGCAACTATTCCTGGTGCGAAATGCACGACACAGTATACATAATTACAACGGACGCAATTTTGTACTTGTGCCGCCACAAAACAATCGGATTCTGGGAGTTTAAACTACGTCAGATGTTGACTGAATAATAAAATGAATTAAAATTTAACAAACCACCGGGATAAACAGAAAGACCGTCATTAGGCATGACTCAGGGCAAATTAAAACGATCTGCAAAGCTGGAAAATTATTTTAAAACGATCCTCGGCAGATGTTCGTAAGAAAATAAACACTTCTTAATCATTTCAATCAGTAAATATTATTTAATGTATACAAACCGTGATCTTAACATTACATCCATTTCCTTACATGCATGTTCCTATTGCACAAACGTTTATGAGTAGGCCTTTTTTATCGCGCGTAATTACGAATATTGAGGCTAGGTTTCTACATTATTATGTCTCGCGTCATGTATAGTATGGGGAAACCGGAGGGAAGGAGACCACTGGGGAGACCTAGGCGTAGATGGGTGGATAATATTAGGATGGATCTCCAGGAGGTGGGATGTGGGTAAATGGACTGGATTGGGTTGGCCCAGGATAGGGACAGGTGGCGGACCCTTGTGAGTGCGGTAATGAACCTTCGGGTTTCGTGAAATGCGGGGAATTTCTTGACTAGCTGCAAACCAGTTAGCTTCTCAAGAAGGACTCTGCACCATGGAGTAAGTCATGTATAGTATTACACATGGCGAAAGAGTCGGAAAAATTCATAATCTTGTGCATTAGTAATCTAACGTCCATACGACGTTGCAGTCGAGCACATTTAGTGGGCCTCATGTTTAGAGGGTTTCCCAGTCCTCTTTTTAGAAGTTTGGTTTTCCTTGATGGGAGTGGACCTGGCCCGGCAGAAAAAAAAAGCACACGCATGCACACATACACAAACATAAACGAAGAAACAAATTCGTACAACGCCCTAAATTCATCCCGCTAGCGAATTTTGAACTCAATACCACAGTGGTCGAGTGGTGAAAGACCATCAAGGGGACGGCCACTTTAACTGGCGGTTGAAAATGTTTCTTTATGTCAATTGTACCTCCTGTTATAACTATATGCAATGTCAATAAAAGATTTGTTTTATTGTTTGCTACTACAGAAAGACTTTCTTAATGGAAAAGACTCCAATCTGTAATAAACTTGCACTCCAAAGGCAGTATAATCCTTATACAATTACGTTTTGGCTATTCATAGAGGCAGTATAGGCCTACAAAAGGTTTATAAACTTATTGAAATTTATTTGTAAAAATGGTTTATGATTTGCATTAACCTAAGTCTTTGAAATAAGAGACAAAAAACTAATTCACAAGTAAGGACTTTCTAAAGTCGGCAGAGAAAAGACGTGAAATGTCGTACAAGACAGGAGCTCCGTGTTTCTAAGCTTATGCGAATACAACAAGAAGCATTTTTTTTTAACTGAGAAAGGCCGAACGAACTGAGATAAAATTTGATACGAAGACTACTACTTTGTTTTTTTACTACGCTGTTGGCCACCCCCTGCTTGCCTACAGCAGGTAATGGCACCATGGTGGACACTCAAACTAGCGATGTGCAAGACGGCCGAGAGCAGGTTTCAGCCCCGGGGAAAAATGGCCCTCCCCCCTCCCTCACAAAGGCAAAACGGATAAAAATCTTTACACGAAATTTGTGTTGATGAGAAAAAACCGAAAGGAAGGAAAAGCACATGCTGTACTCTGTCAGTTGCAGAGTGACTCGGGTTTGGTCTGAAAGGGATAGTGTGTACAGTCGACAACAATGATGCTGTCGAGAAAGACAAAAAACACAAGCAACACAGTGGGCTCCACACCCCATTACCGATCGCTGGACCCCGGTAATTTGAACTGGTCTCCCACCCTCCACCCTTCGGCAATGGTGATGTTGGGGCGACACCAGTACCATATTTGAACGATAGTGACCATAACAAATACAGCTGTGCGGACACATGACGGAAGCCTTCATCAAAGTTTTTCAAAACGGTAAAGAACACTGAACATACCAAGGGGCACATAATGCATATGACAGCTCCGTTTAAGCCGACGCACTTTTTACCATTTCCATCTTGTTTATACCACTGTAGAAGAGAAATTGCAAATATTAAAATTGGGTTTCCCTCGCTTTCTTGGAAGTCAGGTTGAAACTCGGTATACTATATATACCACGGTATATATCGTGACAGTTTTTTCTTTCTTTCTTTCTTTCTTTCTTTCTTTCTTTCTTTCTTTCTTTCTTATGGCTTCCCCTTTCCTTCTGCTTTTTGTCTGTTTCGTTCTTTCCAGTTTCTTGCCCTTCACTGCAGCTGAGTTCAAAAACAAATTTAATATCACTGACGTGATACGAAAGGTGCTGACAGAAAATATAATTATGTTGAAAATGAAAGTGCAGTGAAACCCGTAGCCTTGTGTGTAGACACACGAGTAGAGGGCGACATATCTCAACTGAGACTTTGTAAAACTTATACACTAATTTTAAACATTTCTACTGTACAACAAGAACGAAGTAATTTATATTTTTTGAAACCTAAACCAGCAATGTGTTCTGCTAAACATCTTCCATTCTATAAGGCTATTTAAAAGATTCAAGTCGTTATTATTTTGTAAAAAAAGCGCCAAACGTTCGAAAATTTGCAATCTAAGTTGTTGATTAAACTCCATTACCTATAATGTTATAATTACACATAATTTTCGATTCAAATTCAAGCTTTTCATTCAGTTGTTTCATTACTATATCTGTACACAGAACTCGTATTATATTACAAAGTAACAGTTAAGTACTTAATGTTCTTAATGGGCATTTTTCGCTTCGTACGTGTTAACAATATTAACAAAGTACTGTCTTTAGCTTATCCTAAAATGAGCTTATATTTTAATTCATTTTCACTGTTTAATAAGTCCAGCTGATGTTCGAAGCACATCGTGAGACCGAGAACATACGAAGTGATGACCTTAGATGTTATTACTTTCTGGCGGGAAACTTTAATCAGATTCGGCTAGTCAGCTCTTAGCTACTCTCGGAAATGATTAAAAGAAAATGTTTTCGTTTCTTACTTTGGGTTCTGTTATTCTTAAGTTTTGTCCTGCAACTTGTTTGCTAATCAGTAGCTCTCTCTTGGGCCGTTAGTGACTCCTACAATACGGGCCATCCCTTCATTCGGAGGTTAGCTTCCCTTGGGGAACTCTCTTTCCCATCCTGTTCTCCCAGTCCAAGCAAGTCGGAGAACATGGGCAAGTTTACTACGCGTGGTCTAGGGTGGGGGCGCTCTCTGAACATCCCCCTCAGGGAGAACTCCTGAAACATCCCCTTAACAAAAGAGCCAGCCTGCTCGATCATGAGGGCCTTTTTTATTTCTTTCTTTCTTTGTGGCTCTTGGATTCTGTAGAACGGGTGGGCAAACCCGAGCCATAGACTGAGTTTGTGAGAAGAACACGGTTAAACTCTCCGTACAATGATGCTGACAAATCTCGCAAACAACCGCCAGATGTCAGCCTTCACACGGATCACGCATAACACCTTCACTAAAACTCTCTTCCTCTCTTCTACTGAAAGATGAATGGAAATTCAATGTTCAATGAGTCATAGTCCTTGTATATTTGGTTAGTTTTCAGCACTTAAGACAGGGAAGATCGATGACTAGGTCGATCTCATCAATCCAGTCTTGTGGAATTAATGTGCCTTACTGTGGGCTAACACTTCAGTCTTCCGGCATTCAAATGCAGATTTTAATACTGAAAAGTAATTTAATATTTGTGTGATAATTAAACCTACCACAGAGTGCTAATCTAATGGGGTTGAATATAATCCGCGACAAGTTATCGTGTTTGAAATCTGTCATTACGTCCTTTTCACAGCCAATAGCCGCCATATGCCCCAACTTCCAGACGTAGAACCATGTCTACTTTTACCTTCCGGAAGTCAGTCACGCCTATTTACACCTTCGGCGTTAATAACCATTTATACCATCACCCTTAGGTCTAGAGGTCACCGAGGTTTCCAACTATTTTTCTTGTAACCAACATTATATTCATCCTTAGGGCTAACAACTACCACCCCTCCCACCTACAGGGTTAATGGTCCATATATACCTCCATTCTCAGGACTAGTAACCACCTCTATATCCATCCTCAACGTACAAGACGCCTCATTTTTCAACTCCGAATTTAATGGCCACCTCTACCTTCAACTGCGGAGATAATATCTGATTTAGTTTCCATAAGCAGGGCTAAAGCCAACTGCACTTTCCATATTCATGGCCAGTGGCTACCAGAATTTGCACCAGAGATAGTACCATCTTCATGTTCACCTTCAGACATATTAACAACCTTATTTTAAATTTGGTAACTATTTCCTTCACATGAGCCACTCGTCACATCTTTTTCCACCTTCAGCACTAATACATTTTATATGTACACCCAGATATTAATAGTGTTGCCTTCTTTCATTATTTCTAGTGGTTTGTGTCACCGCTGAAGAAAAGACAAAGGAACGTGACGAAAAGTTGCTTAAAAGTGAGACTATCAGTTCATACTCGATTTTAAATATAAAGTAACATAACGGTCGAAATTACGCCCAATTCAAACGGTTTTACGTGCTTGACAAATCACGTCTCATAAAGTTTTATGACATATATGGGTTCGGTGATGAGTTGCGAGTAAGCTAAGAAACCTTTTATTTCAGAATAAAGTGAAGTCATATTGTATAATTTGAAAATGAAACGCGACAATGTTGTCGATTGTGTTACACTTGCGAGACAGAGGCTATATAAGTAAAGTAACAGGTCCAGTCCTGGCCAGGATTTCACTATACGCTATTGAAATAAAAAAAACATGTTTATTAAAGAATAAAATCAGATGTCCCTAGGAAACAAACAAGATGGTTCAGTGCCTTCCCTCGGACTAGACACACAGACGTCCACGATTTGATTCATGCAGTCATGTAGTAGCCTTTTAAATCGTACGTATGTAAAAGGCAAGACAATCTAAGACCTAATACACACTAGGCGAAAATGAAATGAATATGTGGAGTTTTTGAGTTATTTTAGAGATTAATAAAGAAATATATGAAATTCAATCCTTCTTCAAAACATAATATTTGACTGATCAAGGAACTATTCTCAGAGAAATATTTAAGGTGCAAAATCGGCACCATCTTTAAGAATTGTTTCCGCAAACCTGGAATGTATAGTTCTCCATCACAAAGTAGCTTAGCTTTTATTAACCAAAAACGTCTTGCACTAATTTTAAGATATAACAACCTGACAAATCTTCCATTCAAAACAATTCCAGAACACCATCATTCATCATTACTACAATCAGCCAAAAACTTACTTGTCTAATTCAACTGTCTTCGAATTTCGAAATCATATACTCGTACGATAAGTTTCCACTAAGTAATTACTGCTTTAACTGCGCACCTTATGAAGCGTCAAGTAACAAAAGGGTCATGGTAAACCCGCTTTGAAATGAATATGGAACGAAGCAGTCGCAAAATATTTTAAGATACTATCCCTGTACTGGATTTAACGTACTGAGTTACCAACTAAAACTTTATCAGAAGAGGCATAGCATTTGCTTTCACAGAAGCATGAATCGTATGGGTGAGGAGAGGGGGGTGTATAGGGTATTGGCGGGGAAACCGGAAGGAAAGAGACCACTGGGGAGACCTAGGCGTAGATGGGTGGATAAAATTAGGACGGATCTCCAGGAGGTGGGATGTGGGTATATGGACTGGACTGGGCTGGCCCAGGATAAGGACAGGTGTCGGACGCTTGTGAGTGCGGTAATGAACATTCGGGTTCCGTGAAATGCGGGGATTTTCTTAACTAGCTACAAACCAGTTAGCTTCTCAAGAAGGACTCTGCACCATGGAATAAGTAAGTAAGTATGAATTCAATCCAGATTCGCAGTCATGAGAAATTTTGCATTTATTTATATACGAGTATTGCACCAAACAACTTCGTTCTAAAGTTTACGCACATAATTTTCTCCAACAGTTCCTAGTAACGCTAAAATACATGCAGCTGTGATTACCTACTTTTTCGATATAAGTAACAGTAAGTTCTCAGGACCGCCAAAAATAGAACATGGTGTTGCACCGAGACGGCGAGAGTCGAATTCCCCCTTATGGTCATATTGATCGGCAAATTGTCATTCTCAGTAGCGTAATCTTTTACCTAAACTGCGAACCATGTCGATTTGCTCAAAGAACGTCATATAGTTAACGCCAAACTCACAAGATGGCAGAGTAGTGTTACATCGCAAGTATATTGAAGTCCATTTGCCGCTGCCACGATTACTGGAGATGCTCCTACAATTCCAGTCTACATACTTTCCTGTTTATTTTTAAAAACTTGTAATAATTCATTTGTTTTATATTTTTTTCTTTTAAGCGCACAAAACACAGTGAAGACACCTTTTGTTTTAATTGTTTTGTAATTCGGTGTGTTCGTCGACAATCTGCAGGAACCAGATGCCTTAAAGTTAGAGACTTCTACGAGGTCCAGTTTTTGGGATATCGAATTTAAAATTTTTCATCTAAATGAACTATATATTGGACGCACTTTTGTAAGTTCTGGTAAGTCATAATGACCAAAAACTCTTGAAAGGCTATTCTAATTTATTAACAAGATATTACCACAGACAATAGGGTCGTGTGTTTCGTTCAACATACTTACATTTTTATCCAGTCTGTCTTATCACAACAGCCAGTAATGTATGAGTGTGTGTATTGGCTTCCACTGACCAGTGACTCAGGTTTCATAACGACAAATGGTGGAATCTTTTGAACGCAACAGCGAGCAATTTTGCCCAACGAAAGCGCGGATGTTCAGAGCAGCTGAGAGACTATTTGCTTGCAAGAAACAAGGCATGCATTTTATATTCATTTCCGAATTTGTTTAAACTGAACCGGGTTGAGGCGAAAATGTTATTATGTTTAGAAATAGATTCCGAATAAGCTGTTTAGGAATATATTGAAATTTATGTAATGTAGGGTAGCATTTACAACTATAAGTGTTTAAGCTTAATCATAATACAGTATTTAATTAATAACTACGTAATGAACAGACGACATAACTAAATGTATGTGAGAAAGGTCAACAAGATGCACACTTTTTCTTAATAATTTATTTCAATTAAATTATCCTCGACATATTTCGAACAAGTAATTGTTCATCATCAGGAAGTCTGTGCAAGCAGCTTACAACATTTTACCATGCTTCTTTGATAGGAATCTAATCGCTGACATCATAAGATTCATAGTCTCGTATCATGTCAGCGACTAGACTCCTCATAGAGATGCACAGTAAAATAATGTAAGCTGAATTTTAAGCTCATGGTTCCATGCATCATAATTCAATATCAATAAAAATCCAACTAGATGCAACAGTAATCAGATATTTATTTACTGCAAAGTCACTGTACATGTTTCGGGTGGCAACGCACCCATCATCAGGAGTACTGAAAGCTGTAACCGGTACTGGTCATAATATCGATACAGCTACTTCCAGATCGGGACAGCAGTCCCGATCTGGCCACGTCGGAGGGAAGTAGCTGTACCGATAGTATAACCAGTAGCGGAGGCTGCGGTTACAGTTTTTAGTACTCCTGATGATGGGTGCTTTGACACCCGAAACATGTAGAGTGACTTTGCAGTAAATAAATATTTGCGTACTGTTGCATCTGGTTGGATTTTTATTAATACTGTAAGCTGCTTGTACAGACTTCCTGATGATGAACAATTATTTATTCGAAACATGTCGAGGATATTTAAGTGAAATAAATTATTAAGAAAAATTGTGCATCTTGTTGGCCTTTCTCACATATATGTATCACGATGCACGGTTCAGAGAATGTAAAAAAAAAAACTAGATGTGTTATATATTTATTGGTGTAAGACGTTTCAACCTTTGAGCAGGTCATCATCAGGCTAAACACTTTTGTGTATAAAACATAAAAAGGAGTACATGAAGTACCTTTTTTGGAATTGACATCTCAGTCTCACAAAATCAAACTGTCCATGACACATCAAAACGTGGGTTACAGCCAATGGTTGAAGCGTTTTTTAAAAAAGTGTTGTCGGTGGTGGTGACGTAGACTATTCAGTCCGTTATTTACTCGTTGGTTGGGTTCAGATTTGAGGTCTTTCCCTGAGGGAAGAAGTGTTTCTGTAATCGGGCTGAGCCGCCTGCTCACGACACGACACGACACGACACGACACGACACGACACGACGGCTTGGCTCAGCCACAGTATACAACAGCTCTTCCAATAGGGAACAACCTCAAACCTGAACCCAACAAAGAGGAAAGAACAGACACCATCGGAAAAACACTTATGAAAAAAAAATTTTAACTGCTGTTTTTAACCCGCGTCTGAAATATAATATGGAAAATATGGTTCTGTAAACTCAGATATAAATTATAACAAGGCAATTTATATACTCCTTTTTATGTCTTATTTACAAATGCTTTTAGGACCGCGGTGGCACAGAGATTAAGGTACTACAAATCGGAAGGTCGCTGGTTCGATCCCAGCTGGTTTTATTGGAATTTTTCATTGACAAAGTCCTTCCGATCGCACTATGGCCCTAGGGTCGACTCAGTCTCTAACAGAAATGAGTACCAGGAGTATTTCCTGGGTGTAAAGGCTGCCGGTGCGTTGATGTTTGTTGGACCGTGCATCATTGTGATAACTGAAGAATAAAAAACCAACTAGATGCCAATTGTTATTTTATTGTACTTCTTATAGGCTCAACATGGAGTAGTGTCCGTTCTGCAGCCCGGACACTACTCTAGCCTAACCGCACCTAACCTCCAACCTACAGCAAACCAAGAACGAAACGACCAATGTGGTAATCAACATTATAGTCGCGAGCTCCTGATGATGGGCATAGTAATGCCCGAATCATGTTGAGCCTATAAGAAGCACAATAAAATAACAAGTGGCATCTAGTAGGTTTTTTATTCTTCAGATATATACACTTAGTTGTGTCGTCTGGTATTTGCGCAATTATTTATTACAGACATAACGGGATGTCCGAACTTAAAATTGGTAATTAAGTATGTGGCTTGCCAAGGTCTAATTTCATGATGTCTACAGGTTTTTATTTGTATTAACATCGTGCCATTAGAATTCAGATATTCCTTAAATAATACAAAACCAGATAAATTAATTTATCCTTTGTAACATCTATATAAAAGCCGCATTAATGTCACTGTCCCAAGTACGTCTGCATCTCCACGGAATTCGCCTTGCTTAATTTCTCCAGGACTCAACACTTCTCTTGCACGTGCTGTAAACGCCGTGCTTATTTCATTATTACGAATTTCTTCTCCTCATATGTGTAGCTGAAAGGAAGAACTAAGGTACTGTTTCTTTTCATATTGTGCCACAAATCCTCTATTTTTTTCCGAAGATACATAATATTTATCTTCGACGACATTTTCTTTTCGTCCACTTACCCCGTTCACACGGAGTTACTACAAAATATGAATTGCTGATAGTAAAACATACATCCTTCTGTCTTCAAATGAAGAAACTTGTGTCAATAACATTTTTAAAAAAAACTGGCACCTATCTCTGTAAAGTACGAAGGTGTATCCAAAAGTCCCAGGACAATGCTCATAACACGCAAGTTGCTTGTAGTTCACGAGTTTCCCGTTAGGGTGTGTTGCGGTGGTGTCTTGTGAGTGAGTGTGCCGAGTGGCGTGGTTGGATGTGGAAGCGTTTGATTGTTGCACGAGTCTTTATGTGTGTATTGCATCAGCCGTCTGCGATTTTCTGATATCGGCGGTATGGCGGAAGTTGACGAACAAAGGGTGTGCATCAAGTTGTGTGTGAGATTGACTAAAACGGGAAGTGAAACTTTTGAAATGTTGAAACAGGCTTTTGGTGATTCGTGCATGAGCCGTAGCCGAACTTTTGAGTGGTTTGGACGTTTCAAGAATGACAGAACTTCGACTGCTAATGATGATCGATCAGGTCGGCCAAGCACGGCAACAACCCCGTCAAAAGTGGAACAGGTACGGGCGACTGTCAACCAGGATCGTCGTCGTACCATACACGATCTCTGTGCAGAGGTTGGGATTGGTTATGGATCTTGTCAGCGAATTCTCACAGAACAGCTGAACATGCATCAGATTGCAGCGACGTTTGTGCCGAGAGTGTTGACCGAGGATCAGAAAGACAGTCGAGTAGCGATGTCAGGAACTGAAGGAAACTGTGAAAAATGATCCCACACTCCTCTTGAACTTCATCACAGGTGATGAAAGCATCGTTTATGCTTACGACTCAAAGACAAAACTGCAGTCTTCGCAATGGAAGAGTCCTGGTTCTCCAAGACCCAAAAAAGCACGTATGCAAAAAATCAAATTGAAGACGATGCTCATTTGTTTCTTTGACCAAGAGGGGATCGTACACCGGGAATTTGTCCCACCTGGAATGGCGGTCAATGCAGACTGCTACTGTGATGTTCTAAGAAGGTTACGTGAAAATGTGCGGCGCAAGAGGCCACAGAAATGACGAAACCAGAACCTCATTATCCACCACGACAATGCCCCGGCTCACAGGTCCTTTAAAGTTTCGCAGTTTTTGGCCAAGAACAACATGACAGTGATCCCCCACCCCCCACACTCACCCGATCTAGCCCCCTGTGACTTTATCCTCTTCCCCAAGCTGAAGCTTCGGATGAAGGGTCGAACATTCGACACCATTGAAGAGATTCAAGAGGAATCGCAGCGGGTACTTGACACAATTCCAAAAAGGGACTTCCAGGGATGCTTCC
>Ga0131853_10006762_pt1 | contig 20711 bp, 20 predicted proteins | sample TergutLab28metaG_FD_92764 | JGI IMG/M metagenome (GOLD analysis project Ga0131853, IMG submission 92764) | Labiotermes labralis P1 segment gut microbial communities from Petit-Saut dam, French Guiana - Lab288 P1 (version 2) (version 2) | ecosystem: Host-associated > Arthropoda: Insects >...
CTGCCTAAAAAGCGCTCAAAGAAGAAACCCTTGACCAAAGATGATAAAAAGCACAACCGCCAAATTTCAAGTGAGCGTGCTTCCAACGAACATGCCATTGGTTTCGTCAAGCGTTTCAAGATTCTATCAGAGAAGTATAGGAATAGACGCAAAAGGTTTGCTTTGAGATTCAATCTTATTGCTGGCATTTGTAATTATGAGCTTTGTTTTTGATTTCGCAAGAGGTCTAGTGAAATAACGGCAGAAAAAATCAGCGTAAAGAAAGTGGCCACGGATGGATGCGGTTTCATCACACCAACAAAAGCCCGTGAACTTGCGGGCAGGTTAGGATTATCATATCTGCCTTCTGCCTTTCAGGTGCGTTATGGGCAGGTTAAGGGTATTCTTCTGGTATTCGACTACCCCAAATACACAAGCGGCATTGTCAATGAGGATATTCTGTTTACAGAGTCTATGCATAAATCTGACTTTGACATAAGTAGGGCGCAGTTTCTCGTGGCAAATGTAAGCAAACTGCCCCGTAGCTATACAGAATTTAACTACCAAATGTTCACCACACTAAACAGCGGCCTGACATTTGATGATATTGCCCCCTATGCAGAGGATATTAAGGTGCATATGGAAAAGGCATTAACAAGCCCGGAGGCGGCGCTTAAATTCCTCGGCATCTTATCTGATATTTCAAGTTTGGATGGAGATGACAGTGATGGAGACAGCAACGGTTATGACTGTGTGGATAAGGTTTCAGCGGTGATACAGGCCAACCCGCAGCTTGCAATGAATATCAAATGGGGTGCGACACGTTCCTAACTGAAAAGGTTAGGCACTAAAAGATGAACGAGTCAAATAGTTCAGAATTTAGTAGAACTGATACTTCAAAGGGTGGAATGATAGGGTAACGCCTTGAAACGCCCTCCCTGATACTCCGACTTGCATTAGTGGGAAACCGCTTTTGTAAGAAGCTCGGTAAAGTCGGCTGAATACACTCGTAATATCGTGTTTCGATATTTCAAAGCAAGCCAGAGGTGGCTGTGGGTGTTAGGCCGGGGGTCTATAAAGTGTCTATGGTGAGAATAGTGCATTCAAAAAGCACTGACGAACTTGCGAAGGTACGGGTCTATATGATGAATACATGAAAAATGTATACCACAGAATGTGGGGTGTGTGAGGTAAAGTAAAATTCCCATTTATGAAATACCTTATTGCGTTACAGGCGCAATCCAGCACACAGGCTCAAAGCAAGCACCTAAGGATATATGAACAGATAGAGGTATTGGAACGTGGAAAGCTAAGGACGTTGAAATATAGACGCTTGCAAGGAAAGACGAAAGCCAATAGCGAATATTGGCAAGTTAATCTTATTAACTTTTCGTTGTCGTTATAACTTGCATTAATCCTTGGTGAGAGTGGTGGCACGAGCATAGATAGCCCTCGATTGTTGGTCAAAAGCTGACAATCTTAATAATGGGGGAAGGAGCAACAGCCACTAGACAAGGTTTATACTGACACTAATTTCTAAATTCTTCAAGGTTCTTGTATGACTAATAGAAACCAAGCCGAAAGGGGCGGTTGACTTGACTGGTGATACAACCTTAAAGAAACAACAAACGCTGAAAAAGCAAAAACTTCGCAATAATGAGTATTATGATTTACAAGAAGTTTTTGACAAACTGCATGAACAAGCGTGTTTGAACTTTAAGTTTAACGACTTAATGCGAATAATCTCTGATGAAAACAACATTCTATTGGCCTACCGAAATATTAAAAACAACAAGGGGTCAATGACAAAAGGTACTGATGGGAGAACAATCGAATACTATAAAAGTTGGTCGGAGGAAAAGTTTGTTAAATATTTTCAAAGCAAATTTTTCAACTATCATCCCAAAAGTGTTCGCAGGGTTGAAATTCCAAAAAATTATCAACCAGGGAAAACTCGCCCTCTAGGTATACCTTGTATGGACGATAGGATTGTACAGCAATGTATTCTCCAAGTATTAGAGCCAATTTGTGAAGCCAAATTCCACAACCATAGCTATGGATTCCGCCCAAACAGGGCAACCAGCCATGCACTTGCAAGAGCAAAATTCCTGATATGGCATAGTAAACTCCATTATGTTGTCGATATTGATATAAAGGGTTTCTTTGACAATGTAAACCATGGAAAACTGCTCAAGCAGCTATGGACGTTAGGCATTCAAGACAAAAATTTGCTTAGTATCATCGGCAAAATCTTGAAATCTGAAATCAAGGGAATTGGTAGGCCAAACAAAGGTACCCCACAAGGCGGCGTTATAAGTCCATTGTTGTCAAATGTTGTGCTAAATGAATTGGATTGGTGGTTAAGTGGGCAATGGGAAACATTTGAAACAAGCCACAAGTATCACCCCACAAGCAAGCATAGGGCTATGAAGGAATCCAGGCTTAAAGAATTTTTCTTTGTTCGTTATGCTGATGACTTCAAGGTCTTTTGTCGAGATTACAAAACCGCTCAGAAAATTTTTATTTCCGCAAAACAATGGTTAAAAGAGCGTTTAGGGTTGGAAATAAGCCCCGATAAATCTCAAATAACCAATACTAGAAAGGGTAAAACGGAATTTCTGGGATTCGCATTAACGGTAAAGGATAAGGGCAAACAATTAATTGTTCGCAGTAACATTTCAGACAAGGCGAAAAAGGCAATGCAGTTGAAGCTCAAAGAGCAAATAAAGATAATTAGGCGTGAAACTACGCCTAGCCAAGTAAATAAACTAAATTCTATGATAATGGGAATGCACAATTATTATTGCTATGCAACCCTATGTAGCTTAGATTTTAGCGATATCAGCTATATTGTCAGCAAGAGCCTTCGCAATAGACTGACAGGAGTAACCAAAAAGATTAAGGGGCGAATAAAAATCCCTAAATCCGAAGAAAAGCCGATAAAGTCAAAGTTACTTCAAAAATTCTATGGGGAATATGACGGAAAAACAAAAATCATAGCGGGAATAAGTATATTTCCGATTTATGGGTGTACATTCAAAGTTCCTCTAGGATTCACACAAGAAACCAATAAATACACAAAGAAGGGAAGAAGTTTAGTACACAGCAAGCTAAATAATACCGCCAATATCGTAAGATACCTTTTGAATAGCAAGGAATACGACAAATCCGTTGAATATAACGACAACCGTATTTCGCTAATAGCTGGTCAAAACGGCAAATGTGGAATAACAAATGAGCCCCTTACAATAGGGAACATGGAATGTCACCACAAAAAGCCAAAGGAGTTAGGCGGTACTGATGAATATAAAAATCTTGTGTGGCTACGAAAAGATGTGCATAAGCTAATTCATGCCATCAAACCAGAGGTTGTAGATAAATATCTCTACATTCTCAATCTTGACGAAAAAGGCTTGAAAAAGGTTAATTCTTTAAGGCTATCAGCAGGAAATTTAGAAATAGTGAGCAAAGCAGTATAAATACTTGTTGGAACGCCGTGTGAGGGGAAACTCTCATGCACGGTGTGAAGGAGGGGAAAAGCCGGAAACGTAAGATACGGTAGGCTTACCTATTCCTATTTAAACAATCCATCAAGCGTAAGATTGACCTTGTATCTAAGAAAATGCTGTTTGGCAAAATACCAATGCCGCAGTCCAATGTAAGCATTATGGCGCCAGATCCATTAGCTTATTTTAACCGTTTGCGTGTTTATGAAGATGGCAGCTATGGATTTGTTGGCTGCAATGGCTTTAAGGACAGCGGCAAATCGGTTGTGCCCTGTCATGAACGCGCCAATGAACTTTTACCCCGTGAGTTCCGGTATGGGGATTATGAAGGCGAGTTGTTAGCGACAAGAAACCTGCTCACCCATCACGCTCAAATCCGTAAACTGCAATGCAGAAACAATAGGAGCAGCGCACGCTGGTACAAGTATCTTGGGCAAGTCGTTATTTTCAACGCCCATGACGAAACTGTGCTTGGCATGGGCGGCGCAGACCATGACGGTGATATGTGCATAACCACTAAACTGTTTACAGACAAGTTTAAGCAGGCGGATTATATCATCTACAATGCCAACGACACAGGCGATAAATCCGCTAAGGTTGTTTTGACGGAGGAAATTGTACAACGAGGTATACTTGCCAATCTCCAACAAAACATGCTGGGTATTATCTGCAATATAAATACCCGCTGCCTGGAATTGATGAATGATCCGGAAGCACTACGCAAGTTTGTATTGCTGGCAGGATATTCTGACAACAGGAGCTTTGGCACCAAAGATGCTCCGCAGATGCCGTATAAACCTAAGCTTTTGGATGTGCAAACAGCTACGTCCTACTTGGAGAAGTTAAACCATCAGCTTACTACTTTATCGGAGTTGGAGGTTGACAGACCAAAGACCGGCTACATCAACCGCTTTTGCGCTAACCAACAGGAGTACGTTTTACCGTTTGCGCCTTATTGGTTTACCAAAATCAAAGGTCAACTGGATAAATTCCAAAACCGCCCTGCTGAGTCTACTTATCAAAATGGACTTGGCGAGCCGGTACGGACTTTAACCAAAAGCTACAACGACGGCAGATTAGTCAAAACGATAACCGATACCTTAAAGCCAAGCCGTAGAAACAACCAAAAATGGGTACAGCGTACTATTGAAATGATGGCAGATGGAAATAGTATCATGGCTAATATACAGCGTTTTGTGCAGGAGCAGATATTGGATATGGAGATTGACAAAAGCAGCTGCTTCTCCATAGTCGAGTCATTAAAAGCTGCGTCTATATTGGATATGGCAGAAGTCGAGCGGATAATAGATGCTGTACGTGCTGTGTTCAAATCCTACTGCCGAGATATTGCAGGCAATATCCGTGCTATCAAAGAGGGATATATAAACCAGGACGATTTCAATAACGCGCTGGAGAATATTCTTAATATCAGCGACGATAAGCTGAGGGATATTTCATCAGACCGTGCTGCGCTTGCGTATGCGGCATATGAATTATCTCTTGAAAACGGCTATGGCAGCCAGTCATTTCCGTTCTTAACCGTTTTGGACGGTATGGTTGCTTTGCTGGATGATGTGAAAGCGGTAGATTACTACGAAATCAATCTATACCATGAAATTCCACAGCCGCTTGCACGTACACTCTCCCGCCTGCTGGATAAAGTCAATCATGTTATTGTCTATAACCGTCAATTTAGGCTTCCAGAGAGCGCAGATCCAAGTAAAACATACTATGGCAATGTGGCTTTAGCAAACGGCAGCTATGAAATCCACCGGGACTTAAAAGGCGGCGTATCTTTGATTATTCCAAAGGCCGCTCTAAAAGACAGGCTCAATACTCTGCCTTTCAATGATAGTGCAGAGTTTAGCTTAAAGGTCAGTTACAAAGCTTCGGAGCTGTCGCCGGAAAATCAAAATGGCGAGTATGTAACACAGCTTATGGCAAACGGTACAATCACATTCAAAGAAACCACTATAACAGGCAACACGCAATACTGCGTCTATGCAGGTGATACTTTGGTTGGAACAGTCTTTGACGACCAGGCTAAAAGCAATGGCTGGGTGTTACGCAAAGAGGTAGTAAAAACCTTACTGGGCAAAGAATATTCTTTGCTAAACGTACCCCGAACCGGTGTTAAAACCAATTCTAACTCATTTACTACAAGCACCGGCAAGCCAAGAACGGCTCAGATACTGACCTTCGTACAGGCAAAGCCTGTAAAGGAAAGATTACCGCTTGCTGTGCCGACTGAGGCAGCGATAGCAGTATAATATTTTTATAGAAAGACCGGATAAGCTTCCAAGCAAGTGCATTGCACTTAACTTGGGGGCTTTTTTATGTGACGTTTAAATACAAAAGTAATAATGAAAGGAAAAACCGATTATGGACAAAGACCTTATTCATGAAATCGAATGGCGGAAACTGCTTGCAAAGCGTCTGAAATCAGCACGAACTGTCCTCAAAAGAGATTCATCAGCGGAAGATAAAAGGCACGCTGAAGCCAAGCAATTAGCGGCGGGTTATGCAAACTTTGATGAGGCACATGAGGCTTATGGCTGGGGTGATATTAGCGAAAAACAGTTATATTCCATAAAAGCTATTTTTGAAAACCGGGACAATAACCCATCCAAAGAAGCCCTCAAGCAGCTAAGTCATATAATCGGCTTAATTGAGGGTGAAATAAAAATGCTTATGGCAGATGATGATTACAGGGCAGAGATTATTATTACGGAAGAATCTTCATGAATCAAAAATAATTCCGCATGATTTTAGAAAAACAGAAAGGAAGTGGCAAAAACATTGAGTGCAGTTGCAGATATAAGCGAAAAACTGATGAAGGTCAGCTATAGCGATCCCAAAGAAGAAATATGGATTGACTGTTACGCCGATACATTGGTCATTGAACATGAAGGAAAAAATTCATACATTGCCGCCGTCAGACTTAGCGGCTATCCCGAATCCGTCAAAGGCATGTCCGATGCTATTTACGGCGGCGGCTCCGTTACCTTTGAAATAGACGGAGAAAACCAAACCCTCTCCAGCAGGGTTAAGCAATACCGCATGGAATACAGCCATGACGGGCTTTATGCCGAAGCTGTTTTGCGGATTAATGACGAGGATCAGCAGGCAGGAAAAGGCAGCGGAAAAAATAAAGGTAAAAACGACGGCGATAACAAATCAGATGACTCTGATGACAGCGATACAGACGATGACGGCAGCAGCAGCGAGCCTACCGCCAGCGCACCCCGCAAGTGTTATATATTCTGCAACTTTGAGGATAACGGCCAGCTCTATGAAGAAGTTGATAAAAAGACTTCTGTTCCGCTGATTCCTGAATTTCAGGATTATATGCTCTATGCGTTGCAGCGCAGGGATTTTTTAAGACCCTTGAAAGTTATTTCATCTACCGAGAAATTCGACGCATGGATTCTACAGATGTCAGCGGATGAAACAAACATCATATCGGTAGTGAATGACGGCTTACACAACGGACATATATCCATCCCCGGAGCAAACGGCAATGACTTCCCGGATGTGCAAGGCGTTACCGGGTATCTAAATGCCTTTGGTGTACAGATTGCCGAGCGGATTAAAGGGCAGTTTAACCCTTTATTTGACCCTGCAACAGAAGCATTATCGCCGGAGATTTTGAATGTCAACAAATATATCACGGAAAACGCAGGCTACAGTCTGTATGATGCCCAGCTTGCGGTTAACGAAGCAGTTAAGCGCCGTTTGGAGATTGCCAAAGATGCGCTTATTATTGCCGAGTGCGGCACAGGCAAAACAAAGATAGGCGCCAGCGCATTGCACGCTCATCAGCAGAGGCTGCACTTCCGCCAGTATAATTTAAGTGAAAATGTGAAGGTTCGCTTTGCTATGCACAGCAAGCATTTTAATGTCATGCTGTGTCCGTCGCATATGGCTAAGAAGTGGGTGCGGGAGATTGAGGAATCATTGCCCAATACCTTTGCCGTTATCGTAAACAGCATAACCGATATAGACTTGGTTTATGAGGCGTATAAAAATGGCGACAAAACCTGCTATATCATTCTCACGAAAGAAAAAGCCAGAGATGGCTATATGCGCCACCCTGCTGTCTTATGGAACAAACGCCGCGGGAAATTCATCTGCCCTAGCTGCCATCAAGACATAGAAATGGATTTGATAGAAGACGGCACCAAGTACAGAGTGCCCGCCGATGCATACTATTTCCGCATGGAAAACAAGAAGAACCATAAATGCGACAATAAGGAGTGCGGCTCATTACTATGGACGGCATTGGTGCCGGAGCAGCAAACAGAATGGGTTAAGGTCGCTGATTATGGTTTTGTATACCGTAAATTTGCTTATACCCATCTGAGGTATGTTGAGAAAAAGCCCAAGATATACAATGCTATAATGGAAATCGTTAATAATCCGAACGGGCATTACGCCAATACAGGGGCATACAAGCGATTCCCGCTGTCTACCTACATCAAAAAGAAGATGAAAGGTAAGATAGACGGTTTAATAGTCGATGAACTTCATAACTATAATAACAATTCAGGCCAGGGCGACGCTATGGGAGAGTTGTTCCCAGCTGCCAAAAAGGTTATTGGTATGACGGCGACATTGATTAACGGCTATTCATCCGGTATATTTCATTTGTTCTACAGGATGATACCTCATTTGATGCTGCTTGATAATAAGTCATATGAAAAACCTTTGGACTTCAACAATGAGTACGGCGTTACCGAGTCCGTTTATGAACTGGATGCACCGGACTATAATGCCAACCGCCGCTCTGTTAAACGCAAAGTTAGAGAGCGTCAGTTGCCGGGAGTTAGCCCACTGGTTTATTCTCGCTTCCTATTGGAAGGTGCGGTATTTCTAAGCCTTAACAACATGGGCAAGGATTTACCTGAGTATGAAGAAATCCCCATACAGCTTTCCATGAATAGCGATGTGGAGCGTGAATATAACAGGATTGAGGATGAATTTATTGATATACTCAAGCACGATAAGAAAATCGCTAAAAAAGTGCTTAGTGTTTATCTCAATCTGCTGACCGTCTATCCAGACCAGCCATACGGCCACGAGCCTGTGAAGCATCCAATTCTCGGTGATGACTGCGGCCCGCTCATTGTGCCGAAAGATACATCCTCGGTAAACGAGCTGCACGAAAAAGACCATCGCGTGCTGGACTTGGTAAAGCGTAAGGTTGAAAACGGTGAGCGTGTTCTTATATACACCTCATGGACACGTATTGATACGCAGGTGAAGCTAAATAAGCTATTAACGGAGCAAGGCTACCGTGTTGCTGTTCTGCCTGCTACTGTATCCCCCAAAAAGCGTGAGGCATGGGTAGAAAGGCAAGTTAAAAACGGCGTACAGGTTTTAATAACAAATCCGTCGCTGGTGGAAACAGGGCTTGACCTTAACGATTTCACTACGCTTATCTTTTACAACATATCCTACAACCTGTTCACCCTGCGCCAGTCATCACGGCGTTCATGGCGTATTAATCAGCGCGCGCCAAGAATAGAGGTATATTTCTTCTATTATGAAGATACCATGCAGCAGCGGGCTATTAGGTTGATGGCATCCAAGTTAGCTGTTGCAGGGGTTATTGAGGGCAACCTGACCGAAGAAGGTCTTGCGGCTATGTCTGACTGTCAAGATATGACAACAGCATTGGCAAGAGAATTGACCCAAGGCATAGAGGGAGAAGTTGAGGACTTGGGGGCTGTGTTTAAGCGTATGGCTCTGCTTAAACCTGTGGCCCCGGCTGCGGCAGATGAATTAACGGCCCATGATACTGTGTCAGATGGTGTCATTGTGGCTAACGGTATCGCAAATAATGCTGCAATAGATGGCACAACGGCGATTGCTGAACCCAATGCTGTAACTGTTAATCCGAACCTAACCGCACAAAGCACAAAGGTACAAGCCAAACCAAAACATCCCGTACAATCCTCCGGCCTGTTGGGTCTGCTTCATGCTCCGAAGCCCAAAAGAACACAGAAGAAAAAAGCCGCAGCTATAAACGAAAACCAAATGTCGCTGTTTGATATGATAGAGGAAACGGCTTAAAACGCTTTACCGCTTGAACGCCATACCCCTGGCTTTGTGATGATATTTCTCAAAGTCAGGGGTATTTTGCTGCTTAATTAAAACGAAAGGGTGTATCTATGCAAGATAATATCATATTACAAAGGTTCCGAAAATTTAAGGCTATGATTATCTCGGCGGATGTACCGAGTGCTATACTTTTGGAAATGGCAGAAAACTATATGACATCAAATGACGATGACAACACAGTTGCCGAGAATATTCCTGTTCTTGACGGGCAAATGTCTTTGCTTGATTATGAATTTTGTGCATAGGAGGTAATTTTATGGCTAAAAATTTGGCTAAACATTCAAATGTTTACTACATTTATAGCAGGGAATCCGGCTTTGAAGCTATAGAGAAGGCAAAGGGCTGTAAAAACAGCTATGGGTTGGACTTATTCAGGTATAAAGGGAATGTATATGAAGGGCGTACAGGCGTTCAATTCACGACAGAATCCGAATTGCCCAATCTCGGCATTAAAATTAAATCCATAGGCGGTGTGGAAAAATTTAATTCCCTTGTCGAAGATATGCTGAAAAAAACGGGCGAATCACCGCGCTATACACGCCCTGATGAACGCAAGCAGGATATTTTTCCGCCTGACCCCGCAAAAGAGAATATTGTTTTTTCTAAAGATGCATACGGCAAGAAACATTATTTCCTGCGTTTTGAGTATGAGGGCTTTGAACTTTTTACACTAAATAAAGATACGGAGTATTTCCGCCAAGTCTTTGTAGAGTGTGAGGGCTATATGCTGGGTATAGATCAACACCACAGGCTTGAAGAAATAAAGAAATGGCTTGAGGGACTTGAAAACGGCGTAAAGGGCTATGTTGAGAAGTGTTTCAATAAAAGTCTTGCAAACACGCATATATGGGCAGATATTGGGTTTGCCAACATTTTGGGACGGGTTGACGAAGCCAACGCTCACAATGCCCCTATCCGTGAAGCCCGGGAACGTGAGTATCAGCGACAGAATGAAGAACGTGAAGCCAAACGGATTGCGGAAGAACAGGCCGCTAAAGCCGAATATGAGCAGGCTATAAAAGCGGCTGAGGACAAAATTTTGAACAATCAGACTGTCAATAACACGGACATTCAAGGGAAATCTCTAATAATGCAGCTTTTAAGGGAACACAAAATATCCGTACCCCTTAAAACGCAAGGCTGGATTATCAACGCCCTGCACAGCATTGAATTCGACAAGCAGCGCAATGAATGGGGTTATCGTTATTTCAAAAGCAGCAGGAACAGCACTGTGTTTTTTAATTATCTGCCGTTGTTGGTATCTGCTGTTCAAGCTAAACAAGTGTAAAAAACATGGGTTGATAACGAATTACAAGAATGTAAATGAAAGAGAAAATACAGGAAGGAGCTAAAAAACATGAGATTTGAAGCAAACCGCCTCATAATGTTAGAGGCATCCAGAAATGTAGCCAAGGTAGCGCCAACCGGCTCTCACTCGGATGTGATTAACGGTGTATTGGTTGAAAGCAATGAAGATACAGGCGAGGTATATTTAACCGCCACCAATCATGAAGTCAGTATTCAGCAAAAAATCCCGGCATCCGTTCAGGAAAGCGGCACTATGCTTGTAAATGCCCGGCTGCTTGTGGATATGATGTCTAAGCTGGAGGGGGATTTTGTCAATCTTTCAGCAGATAAGCCGCAGTTACTAAATGTACACGGCGGCAAATGCAGCTATCGAATAAACTGTCTATTATCCGACAGTTACCCGAAGCCGGTAATACCGTTCCCGGAAGAAAGCGTCATAATGACGGGCATATGTTCTTTGGCTAAGAGGACTGTATTTGCCGTGAGTGAAAACGAAACCAAGCCCGCATTACAATGTGTCCAGATAAAGCTAAAAAGCAACGCCGTCCACGCCGCAGCCTGCGATGGCATGAGGATGATGCTGGTTCGGGATGAAGCCGAATCACCAAATGAGCAGGAGTTTCTTCTGTATGGCCGTTCATTGAAATTACTGGCGTCCGTTTCACAGGATGATGATGTGTTTGAGGTTGGCGATATTGGCAATCAAGTTGTTTTTGTACGGGGTGATATGATATTTGCCATCAATAAGATGATAACAGGTGATTTTATTGATACTTCTTTTGTTGTTAAAAATATTAAACCCGATTATACCGCCGTGGCTGATTCTGATAAATTAAAAGAAGCGTTAGGTCTGATATCTGTAGCAGCAATGATGGGTGAGAAAAAAGAACCGATAAATATTGTAATGTCGGACGGCGAAATTGTTATGAGCTGTAACAGCGGCTACAGCGAAGCCGGTACAAGTGTTCCTGCCAAAGTAACTAAAAGTACGCCGGATACAGGATTCCTCTATGATGTTACTGCGCTTGTGAAACTCTTTAATGTTGTAGGCGGCAAAGTCAAGATAGAGATTGATGCTCAGGGTTATATGCTGGTAAAGACACCCAAAGAGGTTTATTTGCAGCTACCCCTGCGTCCATCTGCTGCAAGCCCTAAACCTGTAAAACAGGATAAGGGCAAAGGCGGTTCGCAAAGCGAACAAGGGGATAAGAAAAAAGAACCAAAGCGCGCCAAAGGCGCAGGAGACGTGAAAGAAGTTGCGTAATCTAATACCTTAAAAATAAAATGATGAAAACCAAAGGAGAGTGTTATTATGAACAAAGTTATGTTTATCGGCCGTCTTGCTAAAGACCCTGAACTCAATTACACCACTCAAAACAAAAAAGCCGTTGTTAATTTTCCTATCGCTGTTGACCGCCGCCTTGTGCTGGGCAGAGAAAAAGAAACAGAAACAGACTTTTTCAATGTTGTGGCATGGACGACTACGGGTGAGTTTGTAATGAGAAACTTCACTAAGGGCCAGCCGATATGTGTTGTAGGCCGTTTACAGCAGCGCAGTTGGGTTGATGAGGCTACACAAACCACGCGTTATGCTGTTGAAATCGTTGCGGAAGATATACATTTCGCAGGCTTCAAAAGAGACGAGGCTCAAAACGGTGCGGACTTTGACCCAACAGCTCCATATGAAGACAATGTGGCGGCGTAGTTAGAATGATTACGGCTTGGTCTGCTTCGGATATTATTTCCGGGGCAGACCTTTTGCTGTTTTTACAAGCCTGCGGCTTAGGCTCAAATGAACCGATGTCAGATGAACCTGCAATGTGTCTGTGACCTTATTTGAAATCCGCAATAAATGCGCTTGAAATCTGCGGCTTGAAATCTTGACGGAAATATTGTATCATGGTATATAGAAGCGGATATTATATTTATAATCATCTTAAATAAGGAGCGAGGCAAATGCGTACATTTCATGAAGAACGGATAGCACAGCTTCCCTCTTCGTTCATAGACACCATTAACTCTATCATGGGTATTGTTATGGATATAGAAGATGTTGGTAAGGTTATTATGTTCGGTAGTTGTTCCCGTGGAACACATACCGATAATTCAGATATTGACCTGCTTTTACTGCTTGACAGCGAAAAGAGCGGGATACCTTTTAACAGATTAGAGCAAAAGGTCGGCACCGAAATTTACGAGCGTTTCTCCTTTAACGGTAAGCGGGACATTGATTTACTGTTTGCTGACGAGAATGTATATGTCAACAGCACCGACCCAAGATCGGTGTATCAACGGGTGAAGAGGGACGGTGTTGTGCTTTATGAACAATTATTATGATATAGCGGAAGATGATTTGTTCGAGGCACAAGATAGATTCAATGCCGGACGCTATAAACAATGCGCTGTATGGTGCCAGCAAGCCGGGGAGAAATACCTGAAATATGTGCTTGTTGATAAACTCGGCATCACCGGCGAGGGCGATACCGAGAAAGACATAGAAGACGACGCTATCATTAACAGCCACAAACTGAAACGAATTTATGAACGGATTAACGAAAAAAACAAGCTGCTTACCGTACCTGCCGCATCGTTATTTGCACTTACAAACTACTATACAAAAGCACGTTATCCGGGAGAAGGTTATGTGGATGTAGACAGCGAAACCGCATCAGAATTACTGGAACACGCTAAGACCATAAAAACGGCGGTAGATAATTACCTTGCCTCATTCCCGATTGAGGATAGCCTAAAATCCTTATCAGATAAATTTACAACAAAAGGTGAAGATTCCACTACTTGATATAAACCATTCCTGCGGCAAAGCCGCAAAAGTAAAGAAGATTATTATACACCAAATATGCCCCAATCTATTGCCAACTATGACAATAGATTGGGTCTTTTTATCGTGTTCAAATATTATGAAGAGGAGCGAAAACAGATGAGCAAAGAAAATGCAAATGACGCTATCGACTTAGGCAGCACCCCGCCGGATGAATTTGACCCCTGGGCAGATGAAAATGAACTTGCGGATGACGGCACAGATGAAGGTGCAAATGAAAATGAAACAGATAATACTGCGGCAAATGAGCCGGGCGAGGCATCTGAACCGGAAGTACAGCCATCAGCACCTGCGCAAACACCAAAGCAAACAAAAACAGCAGTTTCCGGCAATGATACAGCCGCAGAGTCTAATAATCTGCTTGAAAGCGCAATCGGCAGCGCAGAAACCAAAACCGCTGAAAAAGCGGCACAAAGCCTCTATGAAAAACTACCTGTCTTTGAATACGCAGGCGCTACGGAAAATATTGAGGACGCATCTCAAACTTTCGAGGATTTACGCATAGCCAAGGCCGAAGATTTTCCTGAATTGGAAGATGGCAAGCGTGTAAGCTGGTCTGTTGAATACGGCAAAATCACCAAGACCGTAAGCGATGCAAAGGGCACAAGCGTATCCAAAATGAAAACCGACATTGAAAAATCCAAGGAATTTATGGATGCTTTGAAAAAGGCTAAGGATAAAAACCCTGTCTGCAAGGTTAAGCCCCGTGTTACGGCGCAGTCCAAAGGCATGGCTCTTATTTCCGGCTACAAAGGCATTTTTGCCAACATGGATGAAGTTGATGAAGCAGGAAAAGCCCTATCCATTCTGCCTGCCAGAGACGGCAAGGTTTATGAAATACGCAATAATTATCTTGGAAAATTTATCACGCCTGTTGTTGGCTGTGAGCTGCTGTCTGATGTGAGAGCCGGGTATATCCCGTCTCCGCAAATTCCCCGCATCCCAATGGATTTGACAATGCGGATTATTGCATTTTTCCGCTATCTTACTGTAAACGGCAGCAGTAATGAGGCCGAGGCTTTAGTGAACATCTACTGGGACACCGAGAATGGAAAATTTATTGTGGATACCCCAGAGCAGATTGTATCTAAGGTATCCGTAAACAGCAAAGAAAACCCTGATTACTCAAACAGCCGTTACATCCATTTCATGGATATTCATAGCCATAACAGTATGCGGGCTTATTTCTCCGCTACAGATAACGCAGACGAAAAAGCCACAAGGTTATATACCGTCATAGGGCGTTTGGATAAATATTTTCCTGAAATCAGAACCCGTATATCTAACTGCGGCAAATTCCATGAGATAGACCCCGGTGAGGTGTTCGAGCATTTAACGTTGCCGTTTCCTGATGACTGGAAGGATAAAGTAAGTTTTAGGGATTCCCACAGAGAAAGTGACAATGATTTTGCGGATTGTGGCAGGGATAATTACGACAGCAAAATAAATAAAGGATGCTTACCTTGGGATGAAATCGTTTGCGATAACGGGCACCGGGATAGCTGCGCTTGCAGGGCTGGTGATTATCTATGAAATTTTCACTTACCAAACCCATAAAAATCATCATGCTTGGCGCAGGCGGCACCGGCGGGCATATTGCCCCGCATTTATACCGTCTTTTGCATACACTCGATCGCTTTACAAAAGTTATTGTCTGCGATAGGGACATTGTGGAAGAAAAGAACCTTGTACGCCAAAACTTCATTTCCGCTGACTTGGGTAAAAACAAAGCCCGGGTGCTAGGCGGAACGCTATGCCTCTGCTTTTGGGCTTGAAGTGTCGTATATCCCTGAATTTATAGAGGATGAAAACAGGCTTGCGGAACTGGCTAAACCCGATACCTATACAATAGGTGATTACGGGTATCAGAGACACGAGGGGCTATCTATTCTAATAGGCTGTGTTGATAACAACCGCAGCAGGAAGTTATGCCATCAGATATTCAAATCCTCTGACAACCTCATCTATATAGACAGCGGCAACGGAGAATACACAGGGCAGGTGGTCTGCGGCATCAGGCGCAAGGGTCGGACATATTACAAACCTATTGGCGATATGTACCCTGATGTGCTTTTGGAAACAGATAAATTTCCAACGGAGTTAAGCTGTGCGGAGGCCGCTGTATCTGCGCCGCAGTCCATTGCGGCTAATATCATGGCGGGTACGGCTGTTGTTTCATATCTGTATAACATTCTGGTGCTTGGCAATATTGAGACCCGAAGCGTTACCTTTTCCACTAAAACCGTTAATCTCAAGCCTGTCGTTACGCAAAAACGCAGAAGAAAGACGGCAGCTTAGAATATAGGATAACAAATAAATATGAAAGGCTGGTGAGTTGTCATGTTGGCTGATGTTCAAGAGCAAACGTATAATACCATTCAGGAAACCCAAATGCCCTATGCCATGATGAGGTTGGAAGAGGCCGCCCGCATAATCAGGCAATCCATAAACGAACTGCCAACACTAAGGCGGCGGCTTGATAAAAATATGGAAAGCAAATACAAAGCCCGTGATATATACGGCGATTTGCAGAATCAGCACCGCAGGCTGATAAATGCTTTTGATACCGCAGCACTATCTCTGCTGGAAGCCGAGCAGGACGAGTTGGCAAATCACTCTGTCAAACTAAGACATTCCGTAGAAAACTTTAACCTTATGACCCCGGATTATACCAAACTGTGTTCGGTGTTGAGCGGTTATGTATACGGTCTGCCGATTTCGGAGCCTGTTGAGCCTGTTGAACCTGTTGAAACAGGCAATATTATTGACATTGCCACCAGCAGCACGGATACCGTAAACAAAAGACGAACCACCAATAACCGTATCATAGGCCGTCTTATGAACAATGTCCGTATGGGTTATTATCCAACCTGCACAGATAATATTGGTCACATAGTCAGGGGATTGGATTTCCCGGAGGGCGGAACAGTAAACCTGTTAGACCCTTGCTGCGGCTGCGGGCTTGCTTTACGCACTTTGGCTGATGGGGCTACGGATAATGGGGTAGATTCTAAAACTTTCGGCATAGAGTTAGATACCTACCGTGCCGAAGAAGCGCTTACAAGGCTTGACCGTGTCGGTTTTGGTTCATATTTTCACAGCCGCACAGGCAATGAGGCTTTTCATGCCATGCTGCTTAATCCGCCTTACCTGCGTGTTATGACAGAGGGCGGAAATAATACCCGAAGCGAGAAAAATTTCCTTGTGGACAGCATAAGCAATCTAATGACAGGCGGCTTGCTCATTTACATCATACCCTACTACCGTCTAACGGCAGACGTAGCCCGTATTCTCTGCGACAATTTCTCCGACATCAGCGTATGGAGGTTTACGGACAGTGAATTTAGGAAGTTTAAACAGGTTGCGGTGCTTGGCTCAAAGCAAAAAAAGATAGACGGCTCGGAACCGGCACATGAGTTGTCGTCGCTGGTGCTGCAACCGGAAGATATTCCTCAATTATCTGAAATGCCGCCGGGACGCTATAAACTTCCTGCTACCATTAAGGAAGTAGGAATATTTAAGGGCGCAATATTTAACGAAACTGAATTGGCGAACCAGTTAAACAATTCAAAAAGTCTCTCCCGTTTGTTCCAGCGCAGTAAACTGGATAAAACCGATAAAAGACCGCTGTTGCCGTTAAGTATCGGTCAGATTGGTTTGGTTGGCGGCAGCGGTCTGATAAATGGTCTGGTTGACTGTGATACGCCCCATATCATAAAAGGGCGTATTGTCAAAGAGAAACGTGTCAGTACAGAGGTAAACACCGATGAACATGGGAATTTATTGTCTGCCACAATGACAGAAACCATCAGCAATAAACTTATATTTAACCTGCTAACACCAAATGGGTTTATATCATTAACGGACTATGGCAGCAACGGAGCAATTTTTGATTCAGATGATGACCCAAGTGAGGATAGGGGCTCCCACTTGGGTCATTCTGTTTCTTATACCCCATGTGCAAAGCCCGTTATTGGCAATACCGATACAGGCAGCGACGGCATTAAAACGAACGCTAAACGCCTCCCGATGGGGAGAACAGTTGTAACCAGAACAGCCCGCAAAGTGCTTACCGGCCATGACATTCACAGCGCATTACGCCGCCATGAGTCCCACGACTGGGGCAATGTCTCGGAAAGTGACCGGAAATCCAATGATAGAGCCGTCAAAAACGGAGACCGCATTTTATCAAGCTATCAAAGCTCTGACGGCGAGACATTCTGGATAAACACCGAATGGGATCGCTCGGTTACAACGGTGATGCTGCCGGAGGATTATTAAGAACGGAGGATTGATAATGTATAAATTTTATCGTAATGTAGACAAGCGTTCCCGCAAGGCTATGACTGAATATCTGACAGGGCATTTTTGCTATAACACCATGGACTCATGGAACAGGGCGACTTCTTATGCCCATAACATGAAAATACATCGCCTGGGTCTTGACAGCGGAACACAAAACAAACTCTATGATTTAATTCAATGTCAGGGCTTTTATGAGTCAATTAACGATTTAATCAGAAATTTTGGTGAAGAGCATGGCTGGATGTGGCAAGCAAGATTTAACGGCAGAAACGGCGGTTATCTCGTGCTTTACCAAGGCGTGAGAGCTCCAAGCGGCTATAAGAGCTATTGCCCTTACTGCGGTCAGCTAAACTATACCAGCGTATCGGAAAACGGCGGCAAATGCGGGCATGACCGGAAGGATTTCGCTACACCGCACATGGTCGTCACTACATTTCCAGGCCGCAGCACTGATGAATATGAAAATTTTGAGGACTGGGAGATGTATCAATTAAGGGAACGTGTCGAGCTGGTACAGTCTTTCGGCCACCTTGCGGATGCGATTGTGTCGGAAGCTGTATATCTGGCTAATGAGTATAATGCCGTTGAAGAAGAGTATACAGAGGTTAAGACCCGGCTTGTGATGGCATGAAATTAATTTTAATGAGGAGAAAAAAATATGGATGACAAAAACAACAAAACAGACGCTATGAGCGTAACAGCGCAGGCAATCAACGGAGAAATTCGCAAGGGTGATTATGTTATTGCCGCCAATAATAACGACTACGCCTATCTTGTCGGTGAAGTTATCGAAATTCTAAAATACGGCACACCTAAACATATGGTGTTCCTATTCCGTGTCGGTGTGATTATGTGATTGAGTATGGGAAGTAAGGTTGATAGATACAGGGTTTTATGGGCTGGTGCGTTCGTCGGCTCTTTTTTTATTCACCGAGTCCGCGCAACAATTCGCCGACGATACTCATGCTTTCTATCCGCATGATGCTTTCTTCGGATGCGCCTTGCGACTTGGATTTTCACAAGGGAAATATGCTGCGTTGTGCGTTCCACATTTGCATTAACAATTATTATGGAACAAATGCCTGACACAGCCCATATAATAAGCTATAATCATTGTGTACCATATTAGTTTATTTCGGAGAATTGGAACATATGTCAGCATACGAGCTGTTACCGAGGCTTATTCGAGCCTGTTTAGAATTTGATAAAAAAAGCACAGAGGCAACGGCGCTAATGATAGCGAAGAAAATTAAGAGAGAGCATCCGGATGTTTCAACAGAGATCACAAAAGCGTTGTCATATTCAGGAATGGGAGGGTCGGCCACGCGATCTTTGGGGGTTACTCCTCCTCCTGTAGACAAAGACTCACGGCACTCGCTCGTAAAAATATCAGAACCGACAGAAATTTTAGATCCTATACTCGATGAGTATGTTAGATTACAGCTGAATGATTTCATAGAGGAGCGCAGGCAAATAGACAAATTTTTAGACGAAGGAATCGTACCCCCTAATAGCATACTTCTTTCTGGTGCGCCGGGCGTCGGTAAAACATACATTGCTCAATGGATTTCACACCAATTAAGCTTACCTTTATTTACGCTTGATTTGGCTTCTTCAATATCAAGTTATCTTGGCAGATCAGGGCAAAACGTCAAGAGTATTTTTGATTATGCAACAAGCCAGCCTTCGATTTTACTACTTGATGAGTTGGACGCTATTGCAAAGAGAAGGGATGACGCTAGTGATTTGGGGGAATTGAAACGCTTGGTTAATGTGCTTCTTAAAGAACTAGAATCTTGCCCCAGTAGTTGTATAATAATTGGGGCAACAAATCATCCGGAGTTGCTTGACAAGGCGATTTGGAGGCGATTTGACCGTACTCTAAAAGTGCCAATGCCCGAGGAAAATGAGCGCAATCTTTTGATGGACAGACACTTAGGCAAATATAAGTACAACATTGGCAAGGAAACAATAAAATATTTGTCAATTAATTCTGCAAGCATTAACGCCGCAGACATCTGCAAGCTATGCGAACACATCAAGAGACAAATTATAATGAATCATGAAAAAAACGCGAACATCATTGCTTTTACAGAACTTTTTAAGATTACGCAACTAGATAAAAGGGTAGACAAAGTAGCCGTTTGCAAAAGGCTTAAGAATGAATTTCCTAAATTGACAACACGCGATATAGCCCAAATAACACAGATACCATTAACGTCAGTCCAACGATACTTAAAAACCGAGGAGGTCAACAATGTCGAGTCCTAAACGCCCCATAATCGCTCACGGCGAACTGTATGTAGAACCAATCGTAAAAAGGGGCAGCGGTGGTCCCAAAATAATCCCACACCAGTATGAAGTCGCCAAGCATAAAACGATAGAAAATGTTGACCGTATTTTGCAACAAATTCAGCAAAGAGACGAAATCTTTTTGAATGAAAAAATAGTGTGCGTTCGCCTTGAGCCGAAATTTGAAGCGAAGTCGTATGTCCCAGATGGATTGTTGCTTAATGAAAATATGACTATCTTCGGTATATTTCGCATTTAATATTTCTATCGCTTTTTCAAATGTTTCTCTTTTCATGCCGCTTATTCGGCGAAATTTTGCATTCGGGTAGGATTTCATATTTTCGTATTTCATTCTTTTA
>Ga0131853_10006763_pt1 | contig 20710 bp, 18 predicted proteins | sample TergutLab28metaG_FD_92764 | JGI IMG/M metagenome (GOLD analysis project Ga0131853, IMG submission 92764) | Labiotermes labralis P1 segment gut microbial communities from Petit-Saut dam, French Guiana - Lab288 P1 (version 2) (version 2) | ecosystem: Host-associated > Arthropoda: Insects >...
ATTATAACAACATCTCCGGACCCTTCATTATGTATCGCAATACCGCGCTGACTAAGAATGCCTCCGTCTGTCATATACAAAGCTCTGTCGCGTGCCTCATGTCCGCGCAAAAGCACCGCTGCACCTTCATCCGAATTGTATATGCCCACACCGGCACCATATATATTGAGGACCGCCCTGCTTTCTATGCGGACTGCATTGCTTATACCAAAGACTGTAGCAGTGCCGCTAATATTTATTTCAGTGCTTGATGCCGGAACCAAACCAACACCCGAGTCTAACACGACACCAACAACTGAAATTGCTGTCCCGTGTCCGGCAGTAAGTGTGTTGCTGACAAGTCCGCCTGTTATGTTTATGCTGCCGCCCATACCGATATTACCCATATCAATGCCGTCCAAATCCGCTATAGTAATAGTCCCGAAATGAATTAATTGACTCTCTATACGATTCATATCAATACCGGATGTTATCGTCCCTCCCGTAATTTCCAAATCAACTAAACTATTGCTGAATATCGCTGCATTATATCCTCCGCATACTGTTCCGCCGCTGATGACAGTGGTATCTGTATTATTTATAGCAACTGCAATCACATCGTCATATGTGGTGAATCCCGCAAAGGTGCCTCTATTCATCACGCTGCCACCCTCAATGTTGAGTGTCCCCGATGAAACGATTGCCTCACTAACATTATCTATAAACTGCGTTCCGACCTCTATTGTAGTTCTGTCATAGGAAACCACCATGCCGCCTACGATGGTGACTGTGGCATTACGCACAATTTCAATTGCAGAGTGAAAATTATGAGCAGTTATTTCAGCCGCACTGACTATGTCCACACTGACAGAAGCCACTATGATGGCAGATGAACGACTTGTGACACCTGTGCTGGTGATTTCACCCGCCAAATATATAGTTCCCCAATCAGCCGTACCTATTGTTCCAAGTCTGGTGAAATATAGGCTGTCTCCTCTTATGTCAAGCTCACCGACCGGAAAATCACCGCCGTCCGCCACACTAAACATAATAGTATCTGCAAAGGTAATAAGAACATCGTCACCGTCCGCCCAATTGCGGATTGCCAACAGCGCGTCAGTAACATAATAAAACCTTGTATGAACGCCATTGATTCCCATGTTGTTTTCTCGAGCAACAATAAACTCGTCACCATCTTCATTGCTGTACATGATAAAGCGATTTTCTTCTGGCACAGTATAGGCAAAAGCTCTTGCCGATGGTACGCTGCTGCCTGTGTCATTACCGCCTTGAAGGAGTATGACAAAACCCGTTGCTATGCAGGCAACAATAAGTGTGCATACCAAGGCAATGCTTAGAAATGTTTTGGCTGCCGCAGACTTGCCGACAACAGCTGATGCCCCGACCGATGTCGTCGGATTTGTTGAACTAGGTTTTTTATTGTTTGTATACATAACTATCCTCTTTATGCTTTCACTTTGCTTGCTGTGCCAACATTTTGTGCTAAACTAAAAACTATGCAAAATATACTCTAGTATTTAGTATGAACAAAACGCAGCAATAATTCTTTTTGTCATCCGCCATTTCAAGTGATTTATGATTAAAAAACACAATTTTTTATGTAAAAACACTAGAAATTACACCATCTCTTACAGCATGCAGTTCCCATAATATCAAATCTTGTTTAGGGTTGTCAAACGATTTTCAACATATTTTGATAAAAAACTAGATTTATTTTTATTTTTTCTAGTGTTTTTTCCAATATTTTCTAATAAAATAAATTTTTAACAGCAGCAGAGCATAACTGAAAAATTAATAAAAATTAGCTGCGTTTTTGTGTTTTTTCTATAGAAATTGCTGCTATTTTAACAAAAAATGACAAAACAGAAAAAATCCAACAAAAATTGGATTTTTTTCAGCATTTTTATTGTTTGTCACTGCCCCTATAAAACACTTGCGCGCTTATTGAAATTGTGATAGAATACCCTATCCTTGACAACGCTGGCAATGTCTTGTGCAAGCTTCTTTGCTGTTGCATATACAAAGCCCAAGGGCACCAGACTAAAGCCCTCTTCATGCGGGAGTGCATTTGTAGTAACAACAGTGATAGACACATCTCCAATGGGCTGTAAATTTTTACCTGATGCCGACCCCGGCTTAAGCGCGCCGTGGCTTATCTTGATTTTTCCGACATCCTGTCCTACCGCTGAATCAATTGCAATAACCAATTGTCCCTCATGGCGTTTTTTAATAAGCTCACCCACCTTGTCAATATTGAGTGCGCTGACAGGACTAGAAAGTGTTCCGTACACAAAACAAGGCACACCTTGCTCGATCAGCATTTGCCCCATTAGCGGACCTAAGCAATCGCCGCTTAACAAATCAGTACCGATACATACAATCACCACTTTAGAATGCCCGACGGCAACAGCCAGTTTATTTTTTATCTCATTGTTCATAATTATAAATTATAGACAATTATCAAAAAATTATAATCAACTCTGCCTACTAATTTTCAGCAGACTTAAAAAAATACAGACAATAACTTTTCAAAAATTAAAAGCGCGCAGCTATGAGTAGCAAAATAATGCAAGCAGACATTTACTTGAAACAGGTGCAAAGGAGAAACCATAATGAATTTTAATTTGGCGGATGCAATTCTTATTTTGATTATAGCGCTGTTCTTTGCTTGGGGTTTTATAATCGGCTTCAGAAAAAGCTTGGTTCGCTTGATTGGTTTTGGTGTCTCCTTATTGATTTCTGTTTTGCTGGCAGGCTTGGTTGCCCGCAGTCTTTTAAATATTGATTTCATAGCCAATTTTGTCGCAGGCTCTCAAAACTCATTGTATAGTTTTTTTCATTATCGTTTGTCATCTCAATTAGATCAAATTACCATAGAATATTTGAGAGCTGCCTATAGCTATGGCGGGGCATATGCCGTTGATGCTGTTTTTCAGGATACCCGCGCAGTTTTTCGGTTGGTTGTTTATCCGCTTGTGAGGTCGGCCGCAACATCCTCAGTTATGCTAAACAGCAACATGGAGACAGCCAGAGATTTGTTTGCACTAGAATTAGCATACGGCACAGCTGTTTTAATAACCGGAGCATTGTTGTTTTTCTTATTGAGGATTTTTATTGCCTGCCTCAACATTGTGCTGAAAAAAAGAAGCAAGAGCAAGCAGGCTGCAAACAAAATGCAAAACACACTGGGGAGATTGCTTGGAGCACCGCTGGGTGCAATGAGAGGACTTTTTTTTGTCAGCACAATTCTTGTGGTGCTGTCATTGATGTCAGGCTTTTCATTTATGGAAAGACCTATGGAAGAAATTCAATCCTCAATTGTCGCAAGCACAATCTCAAGAGGAACCCAAGCAATCAGCCAATTGATAATCCATTCAAATCCGGACAATGCGCGATTTGAAATTTTATTAGAGGCGGCAGGCTTTGAAAAAATAGTTGTGTATAATACGAGTGCATACTAAATAAAGAGCCATTATCGTTGACATATTTCGACTTTGCATTTCGTGCCCCACTCAGCATGACAACGATAAACACCGAATTTTGTGTGCGCTTGAAAAAAATACATTAAAAACTTAAACTTGCTTTTTTTTGTTTGCGTTTTATATCAACTTAATATATAATTGCTCCATAAAATAAAAATAATATTTTAAGAGGAGCAAACTAAATGAGAGTTTACAATTTTTCAGCGGGACCAGCAATAATGCCCGAAGAGGTTTTGAAGAGAGTTCAATCAAAATTATTGAACTATGAGGGCAAAGGCATGAGTGCTATGGAGATTAGCCATCGCTCAAAAGCATATGAGGACATCAACGATGAAGCGGAGTCATTGCTTAGAGAATTAATGCCCGTCCCAAAAAATTATTCAATAATCTTTGTTCAAGGCGGCGCAACCACACAGTTTGAAGCCGTCCCATTAAACCTCAATAAAAATAAAAAGGGTGACTATGCAATCACCGGACACTGGGCTGAAAGAGCATATATTGAAGCCCAAAAATTCACTGATGCAAAAGCTATAGCATCAAGCAAAGAAGCCACCTACAGCTACATCCCAAAAATCACAAAGGCTATGATAAGGCCTGATGCTGATTATTTGCACATATGCCAAAACAACACAATTTTTGGCACTCGTTTTAATTATACTCCGGATATAGGCAATGTTCCTATAGTAAACGACCTGTCTTCATGCATTTTGAGTGAGGAATTTGATGTATCAAAATATGGCGTTTTATATGCTTGCGGTCAAAAAAACATAGGTCCCGTGGGCGTGACAGTAGTCATTATCCGAAACGATTTATTGGACAAAGCAAGCCCTGTTTGCCCGTCAATGTCTCACTGGGCTACTCATGTAAAAACAAAAAGTATCTATAACACCCCCCCAACCTTTGCAATCTATATGGCTATGGAGGTTTTTAGACACCTAAAAGAAACAGGCGGAGTGAAGGCTATTCAAACACAAAATAGAGATAAAGCTAAGAGATTGTATGACTGCATTGACAACTCGTCTTTTTATAAAAACATCGTAGTAAAAGAGGACAGATCAATAATGAATGTTCCTTTTTATACTCCGTCAAAAGAGCTGGACGCTAAATTTATTAAGGAAGCCGAGCCACACGGACTGGTAACGCTAAAAGGACACGAAACAGCAGGCGGAATGAGAGCCAGCATATACAACGCTATGCCTGTTGCGGGTATTGATGCCTTAGTTGCCTTTATGAAAAAGTTTGAAATGGAAAACAGATAAAATGAACAGGACTTGGGCAGAGATAAATTTAGATAACATAGCGCATAATTATCACTCGTTTCTAAAGCTGACAAAAAAAAGGGTTATGTGCGTATTAAAAGCAAATGCTTATGGACACGGAGCAACAGCACTGGCTAAACGGCTTGAAAAAGAGGGCTGTGATGCTTTTGGCGTGGCTACACTTGATGAGGGATTAGAATTAAGGCGTGCAGGTATAAAGTCTTTTATTTTGCTGTTTAATCATGTTGCAAAGGATAGGATAATAGAGGCAATTGAGGCGGATTTGACTATGACAGTTTACTCTCTAGAATTAGCAAAAGCGGCGGCAGAAGCCTTTTCAAAAATGAATATCCGTTCACTTTTGAAAATCCACATTAAAATAGACACAGGGATGAACCGGGTGGGCTTTAGTCCAAGCGAGGCGGCAAATGCTATTAAAAAAATCGCCGCCCTCCCCTGCCTGGAAATTGAGGGTCTTTATACCCACTTTTCTTCTTCTGATGAAACTGATACAGACTATACCAACATGCAGGTTGAAAGGTTTGACAAGGTGTGCAAGGATTTAGAAAAGGACGGCATAAAAATAGCAGTCAAGCATGCTGCAAACAGCTCAGGTGCTATTTCTTATCCCAATTCACATTTTGACATGGTGCGCATAGGCATATCACTTTATGGCTGCTATACCAGCAATGAGGTTGTACCGCCCTGCCCTGATTTCTTAAAATATGCCCTGCAACTAAAAACACAAATTTTTCATATAAAAGAAGTAGAGAAAGGGGCTGCGATTGGCTATGGCAGAGCCTTTATTGCTAAGAGAAAAACCAAATTAGCAACAATTCCTATAGGCTATGCAGACGGACTTTCAAGAGTAATGATGGGCAAACTAAAGGTCTTAATCAACGGTCAGCTTGCTCCCGTCGTGGGCAAAATTTGCATGGATCAATGTATGGTGGATATTACTGATATTAAGGGTGAGGTGAAGATTTTAGATGAAGTGGTGATTTTCGGAGAGCAAGGGGGCGTGATGAATACTGTGGAAGCCGTGGCTGAAACAATGGGTACAATTAATTATGAAATTTTGTGTATGGTAATGCCGAGAGTACCCAGAATTTATTATGAGGGCGGCAAGGTTTGCAAAAAAGTGAATTATTTAATAGATTAAAAATATTAACATAAAAAACAAGGAGAAACAAAACAAACATGAAACATTCAAGAAATGTAAAGGTAGCCATTTGGGGCTTTGGGGCTATGGGCAGAGGGATTACCGCTATGCTCTTAAAAAAACAAGGCGTTGAGATTAGCGGTGTGCTTAACCGCACAAAAGAAATCGGGAGTGAAATTCACGATATTTTGGGTATAAAGCGCACAACGCACCCCGCCATAAAAATTACTAACAAGGTTGAAGAAGTTATTTATCCAAAAAGCTGTGATGTAGTGGTTCTTTGCACAGATAGCTTCACCAAGGATGCTTATGACAAAATAAAGCTTTGCCTAGAGAATAAAATCAATGTAATCTCTACCGCCGAGGAGTTTGCATATCCTAAAGCACAGCAACCAAGGCTTGCCGAGGAGCTTGATAAAATCGCTAAAGCAAACGGGGTTACGGCACTAGGAACAGGCATAAATCCCGGCTTCATTTTGGATTATTTGATTATTGCCTTGACGGGTACTTGCGAGAGCGTTGAGAGCATTGTCGCCAAACGCATAAACGACCTATCCCCTTTTGGCACAGCCGTCATGCACGAGCAAGGTGTGGGAATTAGCAAAAAAGAATATGACACACGCACTAAAGACGGCAGCCTTGCCGGTCATGTGGGCTTTCCTGAAAGCATCAACATGGTAGCGGATGCTATTGGTTGGAAGATGGACAAAATTGACGAAACCAAAGAGGCGATTGTGTCAAACACGCACCGAAAGACTAAGTACGCCGAGGTTGTGCCGGGTAATGTTGCGGGGATTAGGCAGCAGGGGTATGGTTATATGGGCAAGGAGTTAAAAATACATATGGATCATCCTCAGCAAATTTTGCCTGAAACTGAAAATGTGCATACGGGTGATTATATTCAAATTAAAGGCGTGCCTAACATCAGTATGGCAATCACTCCTGAAATCCCCGGAGGAATCGGCACTATTTCTATGAGCGTGAATATGATTCCGTTTGTAATCAATGCCGAGCCGGGTGTTGTCACCATGCTTGATTTGCCTGTGCCTAGGGCAATTATGGGTGATTTTAGGACATTTATTAAAAAATTAGATTAGTGATTTGTAGCTAGTAACAATTGTAGGGGCGAACTTTGTTCGCCCGCTCATTTTATAAATAGGATGAGTGTTTTTAATAATAATTTAAAAAGGAAGATTATCATGAAAAAATCTATAAAAATCATGACCACACTATTTTTTATTTTCCTTATAGTTTTGGCTGGTACATTTATAGTAGATAATACTATGGGTAAATTTGAAAGTATGGATATTACCCAAGGTTCTATTCACGCTTCTACCCCCGCACCTTTTTCGTCTCCCAGTCCATATATCATTATTGTTAGGCTGTTTTTTCCTGACGGCTCGCTCGCCTATCAAAGTACTCTTACCATGCAACAATACCTAAACTTGATGGAGACAGGCAATCTTGATACAAATTTTGTTTTTGATAGAGCTGGGACTTGGACAGTTGTCGTAATAGTGCGAGATATTGAAGCTGATTTAAGCACTTATTTTGCCTATACAATAAATGTTACAGCAGAAACTCCATCGCCTATGCGCAAACTAGGTCTTGTTGTTTATCCTTATGACGAAGCAGGAAGTGTAACGGGAAGTGGCTATTATATAATGCATGGTTTGATAACTACAAATGAATATGGTTATGGAGTTTTTATGCCGCACATTGTAATGGATGTTATTGCTACAGTTAATGAGGGTTATAAATTTTTAGGTTGGTATGATGGTGAAGAGAGACTCGGAAGCAATAAAGAATTATCTTTTTATATGCCTGATAGGGATCTGACACTAGTGGCTCGTTTTGAAAAACAAGAGCTTATTGATTGTGATTGTTGCAATTCATCTCCACCGCCTACAAGTTGTTTTAGTTGTGGAACTATTGATATTGGATCAAATGCGGGATTTATAGTATTATCAGGATTAATAGGAATTATTATTTTGAGTTTGTTTATTTTAAGAAAATCCACCAAAAAGGAGAAACTTTATGACAACCAAAAAAAATACATGGGTGCAGATTAGGGATACTGTTTTATCGCCTAGCGAAAGAGCGCCGCAGGTGCCGGAGGATACCAAAAAGACACCGCTTTTGATGTGGGTTAAGGGATATTTGAATAAGGATGCTAAAATTGGTGCGGCGTGTGAGATTACTACTGTTACGGGCAGGGTTGTTAAAGGCATTTTAGAAGAGAGTGAACCGCACTATACACATGATTTTGGCGTGTATGTTGGGGAGTTGGATGATATTAGGCGGCAGTTAAAAAATTATGAATTATGCAGTGAATGAGGTAATTCTTCTGTCATCCTGAGCGAAGCCCCAACGGGGCGTAGTCAAAGGATCTCCTGCGATGGGTTTTTATTTACCCATGAAATTAGATCCTTCGGCTACGCACTTCGTGCTTCGCTCAGGATGACAACTGCTTGTTTCACTATCACTACGCTACTTTCTTAGACGACGGAACTAAAAGTCTATGTCTATAAAAAACACTCTTTCTCATGTCTTAAAAAATAAGGAATTATCTAACCATGAACAAAGCAAACAACCACAACAACTCATATGCCGCTGTGATGGCTCGCAAAAATGAAATAATGAAAAAATCTGTAGGTATTGATTATTCATCATTTGAATTAGGCGGCATTGCTTTTGACTATGAAAAAATGATGACCAATGCCGCATACTCTCTTGATGAAATCATAGCTATTCAAAACGAGGTATCTGTCGGAAACACTCCTATTATTGAACTAAAAAACATCACTGCCCTCGCCCGCAAGCTTTCTAAAACAGGTCAAGCCGCCCGCATTTTTATTAAAGACGAGGCTTGCAATCCATCGGGAAGCTTTAAAGCCAGGCGAGCCGCTACCGCAGTATATCATGCCAAAAAACTAGGCTATAAAGGTGTCATTGCAGCCACTAGCGGAAACTATGGGGCGGCGGTTGCATCGCAAGCGGCAAAGCACGGCTTGAAGTGTATAGTAGTTCAAGAATGCTATGACGGGCGCAAAGTTGGGCAGCCTGAAATTTTAGAAAAACAACGGGCTTGTGAGGCGATGGGGGCAGAGGTTGTTCAGCTATCTGTCGGTCCTGAGTTGTTTTATCTGTTTTTGAAGTTGCTAGAGGAAACAGGGTATTTTAATGCGTCACTATATACTCCGTTTGGAATTGCGGGGGTTGAGACTTTGGGATATGAAATTGCCACCCAATTTAGGCAGCGGTTTAATCGTTTGCCTGATGTAGTGCTGGCTACCCATGCAGGCGGAGGAAATATTACGGGGACAGCAAGAGGACTTATAAAAGCAGGAGCGACTGATACAAAAGTGTATGGAGCAAGCGTAGATTTAAGCGGCTTGCACATGGCAAGTGAGGAGGCTTTCAATCGCAAATCTTTTACAACAGGACATACGGGATTTGGCATTCCGTTTGCGACATGGCCTGATAGAAGCGATGTTCCTAGAAATGCAGCCAGACCGCTTAGGTATATGGATAGGTATTTATTGGTTAAGCAGGGCGAAGTTTTTTATATAACTGAGATGCTGGCAACGCTTGAAGGCTTAGAAAGAGGACCTGCTGGAAATACCTCTATCACAGCGGCCTTTGCACTTGCACAAGAGATGACAAACGACCAAATGATTGTGGTACAAGAGACCGAGTATACTGGGGCGGGCAAAAGCCCGCAGCCGCAGCTTAGTTTTGCTAAGGCGAACGGGATAAAGGTGATGTTTGGCAATCCCGAGGACGAGGTTGCAGGCAAAAATATAGTGCTGCCCAAAGACCCGAGTCATATAAAATTGCGTGATTTTGATTTGAATAAAGCAAAGAGATCATATATCAAGAATTGTCTTAATAATTACCCTAATGTGAAACTGACTGATGCGGATATAAAGTTTTTGAGTGAAGAAATTAAAGCAAGTGAAGAGTTTGTGAAAGAGTGTCTTGGCTAGGAAAAAACACACCTCAATTCCACTTCTCTGAAGGATGCCGCCAAGCGGCTAAGATGTTTGAAAGACGCCGCATAAAAACATTTCGCCGTTTCGCTATAGGGTTAGGGTGTGGGCAAAAATGTGGCGTTGATGCGCTTATTGTCACCTAAGGAAAATCCAAGGGATAACATTTTGTCTAAGATGCCGCCAGCTTGCGCCCATTAACCACCCCGTCGCCTGCGGCGACACCCCTCCATAGGAGGGGAATTTTTTTTATTGCCCACTGCTTTCCATTCAATTGCCCGTTGCTTTCCAATCGTAAGCAACAAATTATACAAGCTTAAACCAAAGGGGAATTTTTTTTATTGCCCACTGCTTTCCATTTATAAGCAATATAATATATAAGCTATAAGCCTAAACAGCACACTATAAGCTAAATACTATAACTAAATAGTATAAAACTCCCCCTATAAATCATTTGACAGCCGCAAAAATATGTAATATAATCTTATCAATCTAAAAGCAATTGGGCGTAGGGAATATGGTGAAAATCCATAGCAGCCCCCGCTACTGTAACGGAATACGATGAATACGATGAGCCACTGTGAAAATGGGAAGGCAGTATTCAAAGGTCAAAGCATTTTATGCTTTAAGTCCGATAAGTCAGGAGACCTTGCCAAATAGCTGTGATGTGCGTATAATCTCGGAGGGAGATTATGTCGTGAAAAATTAACCAACAAAATGTTGGCTGGTTTTTATGTGTATTTGAAAAGCAAAACACTATCCCTCCAAACAAACCTATTAGGAGGGTTTTATTTATGATAAGAAACAAAAGACTACCCGTGATTATCACTTTGATAATCACTATCGTGCTAGGCGCATTCGCCTTCACTGCCTGCAACGGTTATGAGGACGACCCCTGCCCTATTGAGAAACAAAAGCTAGATCTGCGCAACATTGCCTTTGCAGCTGCGAATTTTTATCGCAACCTCATTATTGAGGAAGAGGACCTGCCCGCTAACACAAGGCTTGAGCAATTGCCTATTACTATAAATACATTAAGAGTAATCTATCGTGTTTATGCTATGGGCTATGAATTAGACAACAAGACAGCATTTTTGAACCGCTTTGAAACACACTTATCTACTGCATTTGCTGATGACGCCGCCCTACACCTAGCAAGCCCCGCCCGTCTTATGGTTTATGCCAATGTGCTGCACACACTAGGCGGAAGCAGCCCTAACCGCTTTGACCATGCAGGCAGTTTTCTTAATACTAGGCTAGACAGTGAGGAATGGTTTGGTGAATTTGAGCTAGGGGCAATGCTTGAGTTTGCTGTTGCAACTGAGCCTACCAGTCCTGTTCTGACAAAAGCACAAATAATTGAGCATGCATTAACGCAGCAAAACGCTGACGGCGGTTGGGGCGGCTGGGGTTCTAGCGCAGATGGCACAGCAATGGTTTTGATTGGCTTGTCTTATCATGCTGATGCGGCTGGAGTAACACAAGCCATAACAGACGGCAAAGCGTTTCTAATAGAGGGGCGCAATGCAGACGGGCTTAATAGTGCTTGGGGTGAAATAAGTGCCTCATCAACAGCTTTGGCTATGATTGCTTTAGGTGATTTTGACATAGATTTGTTAATTTATCATTTTGCATACGGCGACGGCGGGTTTGTTTCTGACCCCGATGCTGAGTTTGCTAATCCAATATTTTGTACGCTTGATGTTTTGGCAGCCATTCATGCGTTTTATCTGTCTCTATGATTAAATTAAAAAGATTTGTATTAACTATATTAATAGCGACATTCATTTTATCGTTTGCCTTTGCTGTCGGAGCGTGTGAGGATGACGATTATTTTGCTGAGGGCGAATATTTTTATGTGTCGCTGTCAGTTTATGCCGGCGTGGCACTTAGGTATAATGCGTTGCCGCAATACATACGAGATTCCCTGCCAAGGGACGGCTTTATTTTGCCTGTACGAAAAATAAGGATTGAGAGACGGACAACTGTTTTATCTCTTTCAGAGAGTGAATTAGAGCGAGAGGAAATTCCGCTTAGTGTGCGTGAGGATGGCTTTATAGCCGGCATTGGCGGTCTGTATGACAGGGCGATAGGAGCACAGTCAGGCTGGATATTTTTTGTCAATGGTGCATTTGCAACAAGAGGTGCAGGTGCAACTGTCATAAGAGCAAGCGATGTAATAGAGTGGAGGTATACCGCACGATTCGGCGACGACGGGTTGTAGAAAAAATAAATCACAAAATAACCATGAAAACGCTTGCAAGTGTGCATATTTTTGTGATAGAATAAAGCGTTAAAATAATTCTAGAAGCTAAAAAAGGAGTTAAATATAAAATGATTTTATCTGGACTTTTAATGTATGGGGCATCACAGCGCAAAAAAATAATCGGCTTTGGACTGTTAGCGGTATTAGCCATATATCTTTTTGCTACTTCTATGTCTTTGGCATTTTTCGCAATAAACATGACTGTTATTTTTGTCTTGACAACGCTATTAAAAAGACTGAATTGCCATGCAATTTCTGGGGCGGCAATCCTCTTCTATTCAGTCACCATTGACATTGTGTGCTTTTACTTCATGCCGCTATTCCCTATAAGTGTTTCTTTAGGAACATATATCACAGCGGGACTAGCATTTAATTTGCGGTCGGCAATTCCTGCGATAGCTTTGGGAAGCTTGGTACAAATGTTTATGGTTGCAAGATTTTTTATCACACGCAGACAAAATACAGCGCCAAAAAAAGTGCTTCAATTGAAAGCTTTTGCGGCTTTGGCATAAATTCTTGAATTAACAACAATTATCAACACAAAAACGCTTGCAGTAGTAAGCGTTTTTGTGCTATAATGCGACATTAAAACTTAATGGAAATGTAATTATAGAAGCGACTGGTCCCGGTCTCCCCTATGAGAGCAAAATAAAGGAATACCACCATGAAAAGAAATGACGATTTTGACAAAAGAAGTAAGCACCTAGATAGCCTTGATGATGAGACCTTGTATAATAAATTTTGGGAGTTAGCTAATCAAATAGTAGACCCCATGCTTGAATTAGGCAAAAAAAATACTACCCCTGCCATTGAAAGAAGCATCTTGCTTCGGATGGGTTTTTCCAGTATTGAAGCAGGACCTATTGTGGATGCTGTTATTGAAAAAGGGTTGATGGGCAAGGGTGCAGGTCATGCTGTTTGGAAGCTGTCGCAAAAGAAGAGCGTTAGTATACGGGATGCCGGACTTATTATTATTGATGGAAAAGCTGATTGGGCAGAGGGTTTGTTTTAGGTAGAAATAAACCCAAAAACACTTTGGAGGGAAACTTGTGAATTTTAATGAAAAAAAAGCAGCTTTTCTTGAGAAAATTAAAAGTCCAGGAAAAAATAAATACAAAAGATATTTAGGAAGTCCCTTGCGATATGCTGGCGGAAAAAGCTTGGCTGTTGGATTTTTGGCTGAATTACTTCCTGATAACTTAACAAAAATAGTTTCGCCTTTTTTGGGCGGAGGCTCTTTTGAAATTGCTTGTGCAAAAGAGATGGGATTGGAGGTTGTGGCATATGATATATTTGATTTATTGATAAACTATTGGCAACAGCAAATTAATAACTCTCAAAAATTAAGTGAAATATTGAAAAGGTTTGAGCCGTCAAGAGATGGATTTATAGCAGTAAAAGAATTGCTAAAAAAGCATTGGAAGCAAATTGAGGTTATTGATGACAAAGTTCTGTTGGCGGCGGTTTATTATTATAACCACAACACATCGTATGGACCACATTTTTTAGGCTCACCGTCTAGTGTATATCTGGACGAAAGAAGATACCGCATTTTATTGGATAAGGTTGCTAATTTTGTTGCCCCAAATATGACTGCTGATTGTATGTCATTTGAAAAAGCAATTCCATTACATAAAAATGATTTTTTATATTGCGACCCTCCTTATTATTTGGATGGTGACAGCAAAACTTTTGTAGGAATGTATCCACATAGAAATTTCCCTATCCACCACAAGGGTTTTGACCATGAAAAACTGAGAGATTTATTGTTAGGTCATAAGGGCGGTTTTATTTTATCTTATAATGATTGTTCTACGATTAGAGAGTGGTATAAGGGTTGCGAAATGTATGCACCAACATGGCAATATACATTTAGTCAAGGTGATACTCGTATTGGTAAAAATCGGACAGAAAATAACAATGGCAGCCATATAAAAAAGTCGCATGAATTGATTATTTGGAGGAAGCTTCCTAATGAAAAAAACTAGAGGTTCAACTTCAGAGCACGCAAGAAACATAAGACAACAAGGTCATGATGATGCGTTGGAGTTTGCTATTTTAATTGGTGTTGCGGATGCATATACTAATGACTTGAAAGCGAAAAAAGATGTCGTAGATAAGTCAGGTGATGCTCATTCAGTTAAAAGTGGAAATAAAAAATGGCAAATATTTTTATATGGTGCAAATAGATTTTTGAAAGATGAATCGTATCAAGCTATGAATGGCATGGGGCAATTATTAGTTGAGTGTATAAATTCGTTTCCGCTGTCTTTTGATGAATATTCACTCAATAAAAGTTTGTATAAAGAAAAACTAAAACCACACATGATTAAACTCCAAGAGTTGCTGCAAAGCCAAAACAGAGTAAAATCATTTTTTAGTAAAGCAATTTTTAATCATGGAGAAGTTAAATATTTAACTATCAAATCAGATGATATTTTCCATGTTTTTCTTAATAGTGATATTAATACTGTTTTTGCAGAAAATTTGATTGTTGAAAATTCAATTAAAAGAAGCGTGGCTTCATTTGACGCACAAAAGGTTATTTTTAAATATGATGGATTGAACTTAGCGGAATTAGAAATGAGAAATGACACACCAATTCATTATAGAGAAATTAGATTCAATATGATTAAACCTAGGGCCATGAAATTGTTTTTTGAAAAAATACCACGGCAAGCCAAATTTTCGGATAGGGTTCATGTTTATGGGAATGCATCAAAAACTTTTGGAAGATGGAAATAAGAATAAATTTATCTCAATAAAAAAGGACTATACATTATGAAACTAACTATTGATAAAAAAATTGATATTAAAGAGCTGCTCAAAGACCTTGAAAACTATGCCCCAAAACGCAGAGGGTGGCATTGGCGAAAGGGTCAAAACAAAAAGCGTAAAATTGGCGACTTTGAGTTTTTGCAAACCTCTGAGCCGCTTAAAAGCTCTGTTCCCCTGCCCGGCTCCCGCGGCATTGGCGGCATTGACCCGCAGCCCGATTGCGTAATCACTACTGAAATCGCAAGCGGTCGTTTTGAGGACGATATCCGCCGTATGCGCATGGCGGCATACAACGGTGCTGACCACATAATGGTAATCCGCACCGCAGGGCAAAGCCATTATGACAGCCTTATTGAGGGAACTCCGCAAGGTATTGGAGGTGTTTGTATCACCCGCAAACAAATCCGCGCAACCAGAAAAGCACTTGATGCTATTGAAGAAGAAGTAGGACGGCCCATCAATTTTCATTCTTACATTTCTGGGATAGCAGGTCCTGATATTGCTGTTATGTTTGCCGAAGAGGGTGTAAACGGCGCTCATCAAGACCCGCAATACAATGTTTTATATCGCAACATAAACATGGTGCGCAGCTTTGTGGATGCTTGCGAGGCTAAAAAAATAATGTCCTTTGCAGGCATATTGCAAATTGACGGAGCGCATAATGCAAATGCTACTGCTATGAAAGCATGGAAAGTGACACCTGAGTTATTGGTCCAACACGCTATCAATTCAGCATTTTCTCGCAAGGTGGGCATCAAGCCAGAAAACATTGCTTTATCTACTGTCCCCCCTACTGCCCCGCCTGCTCCTTGTATGCGGTTAGATTTGCCTTATGCAGTGGCACTTAGAGATTTGTTTAGAGATTATAAAATGAGGGCGCAGCAGCACACAAAATATATGGAAAGCGATATGCGTGAGGCTACTGTTACGCACACATTAAATTTGGTAATGTCTCGTTTGACCAGTGCAGACATTCAATCTACTATCACTCCTGATGAAGGGCGAAATGTGCCGTGGCATTATAATAATATTGCGGCGGTAGATACAGCAAGACAAGCCTTAAACGGATTGGACGGAATAAATGAGATGATATCTCTTAAGCATGATGGCGAATTAGGCAAAAAAAGCAGAGAATTAAAAATGCGAGCCATATTATTTATGGAGGAGATTTTAGCAAAGGGCGGATATTTTAATGCAGTAGAGCAAGGCTTTTTTGTTGATAGCGGTCAGTATCCTGAGAGGAATGGAGACGGCATAGCGAGAGAAATAAACGGCGGTGTAGGTGCAGGGGCAGTGTTTGAAAGAGACAAGGATTATTTTGCGCCGGTCAGCGTTCATTATGGATACAATAAAATTCCAAAAGGCTTTAAAAAAGCTAGTGAAGCAATCAATGGCGACACATTTGAGGATAGAAAAAAGATAGTTTATATTGATGAGCTTGATGAAGTGGATAATGTAAATATCAGACTTAATGATGTATCAAAATATTGGGATTCTAATTTGGTTAAGCCCGAGGTTGAGTGGGCAGCGGACGGCTTGGTTACGACTTCTATATTTTTGCCGCTTGATATAAGGACAGCAGAGTTTGCAGCGATTAAAGTTGGTGAAAAGATGGGCTTAGAGGATGTAGTAGTCGTTCATAAAAGGTCTATTCACCCGTCTGAAGGCACACTGGTTGAGATAAAAGGAAAAGTCAAATTTGACATAGATATAAACGAATTGGTTATCCCTAAAGTTATCCCTCTTTTGAGTGAGGAAGAAATCAGAGCTGATGTTGCAAAAAAACCTTTGTTGGTCGTGGCAGGCACAGTAGGAAACGATGAGCACTCTGTAGGCTTGAAAGAGATACTTGATATTAAGCACGGCGGAATAGAAAAGTACGGAATTAAGTATATATATTTAGGAACAAGCGTTCCGTGCGAGAAAATGGTGGACGCAGCTATTGAGGCGGGAGCATGCGCAATTTTATGCTCTACGATAATAACCCACGATGATGTGCATATTAAGAACATGAAAAAAATCAACGGACTTTGTATTGAAAAAGGCGTGCGAGATAAGCTTATTCTGGTTGCAGGCGGAACTCAAGTTACACATGAAATTGCACAAGATGCAGGGATGGACGCAGGCTTTGGAAGAGGAAGCAAGGGCATTGATGTCGCAAGCTTTGTAGTGAAAAAGCGACGAGGCGATAAGGAATAGCTTATAGTTTTTAGTTGGTAGTTTGCTGTGATGTTGTCATCTCGAACCCATTCGGCTACGCTTAGGGTAAACTTCACCGAGTGGATGAGGAGTAGGCACTGGTTTTGTCATCAATCGTTATGTTACAACCACTCAATCGTGCGTGTTGAAAACATAAAAGCCTAGCGTAATTATGAAAATAGACATTTTAATAGCTGAAATAGGAAGCACCACCACAGTTGTAAACGCATTTGATTTGTCTGCCCCTACATTTATAGGGCAAGGACAGGCAGCAACGACTGTGGCTTTTGGTGATGTTAGAATTGGATTAACTAACGCAATTGTAGATTTAGAAAAATCATTGCAACCTGCATTTCCAAAAAACAAAATTCCCCCTCTGCAAAATATAAAGATGCTTGCCACAAGCTCGGCGGCTGGGGGACTTAAAATGTGTGTGCATGGGCTGGTTTATGACATGACTGTGCGGGCGGCCAAGGAGGCGGCACTGGGTGCGGGCGGCGTTCTCAAAATTATTACTGCGGGCAAATTGAGTGATTATGATATTAAGAGTGTGGTGGCAGAGAAACCGGGCATTATTTTGGTAGCAGGCGGAATGGATTATGGTGAGAAAGAAACGGCGCTGTATAACTTTGAAAAATTATCAAAAGCGTGTCCGGATACCCCGTTTATTTATGCCGGTAATATTCAAAATCGGGCACAGATTAGATGTATAGCAGATAAGGCTGGGGTCAATGTTTATATTGTGGACAATGTGTATCCTAGTGTTGACACCTTAAATATTGAGCCTTGTCGCGCAGTTATTCAAGATGTTTTTGAAGAGCATATTGTTGAGGCGGCAGGCATGAGCAAGATTAGAGAGCTGGTGAGCGGAAAAATTATGCCTACACCGGGGGCGGTTATGGAGGCAGCGAAATTGTTGCAAGAGGCGATTGGAGATTTGATTGTTTTTGATGTGGGCGGGGCTACTACTGATTTGCATTCGGTGACAGACGGGAGTGTGGAAATAAGTAATATGCTGCTCGCCCCAGAGCCGTTTGCAAAGAGGACTGTTGAGGGAGATTTGGGAGTATTTGTGAATATTGGTGCAGTGGTTGAAAAGGTGGGGTTGGAAGAATTGAAAAGAGAGTTTGAAAATGCGGATGAGTTGATTAAAAATATGACAGCGATTCCTAAAACAGATGAAGAAAAGCGGTTTGTAGAGCGATTAACTAAAGCGTGTGTATATAATGCCTTGCATCGTCATGCAGGAAAATTAAGCGACTTTTATACTCCTTCGGGGAAGAAAACTGTAGCAGTGGGAAAGGATTTGACGGCGGTTAAGTATTTGATTGCAAGCGGCGGAGCATTGACTAGATTGCCTAACGGAATTAAAATTTTACAAAGCATTTTAGAGCCAAAGACCAGCCAAAAGCTGACACCTCGTGAGGGGGCAAAAGTATTGATTGATAATCATTATATAATGGCATCACTAGGGGTGTTGTCAATGGTGCATAAGGATGAGGCACTTGAATTGATGAAGCAGAGTTTGGCATTATAGTGCTTGATGTATAACAAAATTTTGGAGAAGGTTTCTTTTATGGACATCTTAGTTAATCGATGTGGTGAATTAACAACAAAAAAATCTATTCCGATAAGACTATTCACAAAATTAAGCATTAACAACAAATCATAGGCTCAAACTCGAATTCGTCCGCCCCGCTGTCATCCCGAGCAAAGCCGAGGGATCTAGCCGAAGGCGAAAATACGGGGAAAAGCATTTATGCAAAAGTCCTATTACATTTATATGCTCACAAATCACACCAATGAAGTGCTATACACAGGAGCAACTAACAACCTGTTCGCCCATTTATTACAACACAAAAACAACCAAACAGACAGTTTTACAAAAAAGTATAAGTGCTATAAATTGGTTTATTTTGAGGAATATTCAAGAATAGGCGAAGTTATAGAACGAGAAAAACAAATTAAAAAGTGGTCACGAAAAAAGAAAAATGTCTTGGTGAACTCTAGCAACGCAGATTGGAGCGATTTATCTAGAGATTGACAACGATTTGTGCTTACGCTAAATCCCTCGGCTTGGCTCGGGATGACAACTCGCACCAAACTACTCACTGCTCCACTTATTCCCACCCTAAAAAAATTATGAAATACCCAGCATTAACAATAAACAAAACAAAGCTTGCCCAAAATATTAAAATCATTCAAGACTTGTGCAAGCAAAACAACCTATCCTTTTGTGCCGTAACAAAGGTTTTTTGTGCTAACCCAAAAATTACTCAAATCTATTATGATGCAGGCATAAGGGATTTTGCTGATTCAAGAATACAAAATCTTAAAAATGTCACATTTCCCGATTGCACAAAATGGCTGCTTCGCTTGCCTATGCTTTGTGAAGTAAGTGAGGTTATTAAGCACTCTGATATCAGCCTTAATTCTGAAATTGAGACAATTAAGGCATTATCTAAGACCGCCCAAAAGCAAAACAAAACCCATAGAATTATCCTCATGATTGATATGGGCGATTTGCGTGAGGGTGTTATGCCAAAAAATGCAGTGGATACTGCCCTGCAAATTATTAAATTGCCCGGCATTGAGCTATACGGCATAGGCGTAAACTACAACTGCTTTGGCGGAGTTATTCCCTCACAGCAAAGCCTTGATGAGCTTATAAATATTGCTCAGGGTATAGAAAAAAAATGCGGTATCAATCTTAAAATAATATCGGCAGGAAACTCAGGAGCCATGCATTTTTTGACTACAAAAACCATACCGACGCGTGCTAATCATCTTAGAATCGGCGAGGTTATTTTGATTGGTATAGAAACCTCGTACCAACAGCATATAAACGGAATGCACACGGATGTTTTGCGTTTTGATGCACAGATTATTGAATTAAAGAAAAAACCATCCATGCCGATTGGTGAGACGGGTCTTAATGCATTTGGTGAGAGGACTGTTTTTGAGGACAAGGGTGATATGATAAGGGCGATAGTTGCATGCGGACGGCAGGATGTTGCAATGGATGCAATTACTCCCCTAGACCAAAGCATAAAAATTATCGGACAATCAAGCGACCATATTATTTTGGATTTGACAAACGCAACCACAAAATATAAAATAGGCGACATTTTAGGCTTTTCTGTGTCATACGGGTCAATTTTGTCGCTGTCCACTTCTAAATATGTTGGAGTAATGATTAGTGAATAGTATTGCAGCAGGCCAATAAGCCGTTACCACTCAATTCCTTCTCGTGCCATAACACCCTTGTCATAAGGGTGTTTTTCTTTTTGCATTTTTGAAACATAATCGGCTATTTCTAAAATCCTGTCACTCGCCTGCCTGCCTGTCAGCACTATTTCTACATCATCCGCCCTTTCATTCAAAAGACAAATCAAATCGTTTTCACTTATGATATTAAGCAAAACCGCATCAAGCACCTCATCCAAAATAACAAGCTGTACCTCTCCCCTCTTGACAAGCTGTTTTGCCTCATTAAAAAGAGTAGCGGCATACTCTTTATACCGCTTCTTTTCATCATCAGTCATTTGAAAACAAAATGGCAGACTTTTGGG
>Ga0131853_10006764_pt1 | contig 20708 bp, 34 predicted proteins | sample TergutLab28metaG_FD_92764 | JGI IMG/M metagenome (GOLD analysis project Ga0131853, IMG submission 92764) | Labiotermes labralis P1 segment gut microbial communities from Petit-Saut dam, French Guiana - Lab288 P1 (version 2) (version 2) | ecosystem: Host-associated > Arthropoda: Insects >...
AGCCCAGTTAACGGTGTGAGCGTGTCAAGTTGCGCAGTCACCTAATGAACATTTTCTGGATGTAGGCGTAGGAAGGTTGAGGTCGTGACACTGCAGCCATGGGAACAGCGGCGTAGTGTCAGATAGGCATCCGTGTTGCGTTTCGCTCCCGAGTCATGAAGAAAAAACGAGGTTCTCTTTAGTGAAGAGAGAGGGAAAACAGAACACCATGACACGCGACAGCTAATTTTTTATTTTCCCTTTCCTTTTTTCGTCTTCTAACCATACAGTCCGTTAACCATTAGTCCCTCAGGACGCTGCATCTCCCAATAAACCTACAAGATAGAAGGACAGAAAGATAAAAGGGTGGATAGAAGTGATAGGAAGACGAGGAAGAAGACGTAGGGAGGTACTGGATGACCTTAAGCAGAGGAAAGGATATTCTCATTTGAAAGAAGAAGCCCTAGATCGCACTATGTGGAGAACTGGTTTTGGAAGAGGCTTCGGACCTGTCGTAAGATAAACTACTAAATGAATGAGAATGACATAAGATAAACATTGCGGGGTCACACGAAATGTTGCGCAACTGAACCATTGATATTTTTTCACTCTTACCGGACTAGAAGATAAAGGCTGTACGCTTTTTACCAATTGACACGCTATCGTATCGTAGAATATTTGAATTGCCACTCATTTTTTCGCGCGTTCGCAAAATTGCGAAAAGCGGCTGTTAACTTTGTCATTTCTGACAGTCTGTCCGTCCGCCCGTCTGTCCGCATGGATCAACTCGGCTCGCACTTGACCGATTTTCATAAACTTATATATTTGGGTATTTTTCGAAAATCTGTCGAGAAAGTTCAAGATTCATTAAAATCTGACAAAAATAACGGTACTTTATATGAAGGCCAATGTACATTTTTTATTATATCTCGCTCAGTTCTTCTAATAACGAGAAACCTTACAGGCAAAATTTGTAGATAAAATCAAAGTACACATTTGATGTTCAATAACATTTTGTTTCCGAAAATCGTTCCGTTTATCAGATAATGTGGAAAAATATTGTAGTGTCGGACAGGCCACATATGACAATATGGCACATGCGCATTGCATGCCCCATGCCTAAGGCTAAAAACACAAACTAACAATATGTAATACTTATTGCTTTTCAACTGCAACAATGGTTGCAAGGAACACGACATTACGTTATTCGTACATTAGCTGTCTTGTTTCTTCATACAATTCTGATTTTTCTTGTTCGCCTTCTTTTACATTGTCTCGTCTCTCACTGTTCTGCATTCATTGTCCGAAAGCTTAGACTGCACCAGTTCGAACCTGACTGCCGCCTCTAATAGTTAGTGAGAACCTGTCGGTATAGTTACAACTGAAAACAATGGTAGAGACAGTTCTGGAAACGTCCTGTAAATATATACAATAGGCGACGGTTTATCACCGCGTATGTTACGACGTAGTCGCATTATGGCATGTTCAGAACGGTGCCACCTGAACTGAAGTATAAAGATCTGAGTTTCCCGTTTGAACGTAACACAGGTCAGAATGTGGAAAGAAAGAGGGAAATAAATGATAAACGAAGGAAGTAATTAGATGAATAAAGTATATTTTGTTTGTTTTAATTTCTGTGATGGGAACACACTGTTATAAGTAGCAGTGAGCACAGCCGAGACAATAAAATTTTCTGTTATACAGGGTGTATCTAAGATTCTTGGACATTCTTCAGGAGTGAGTTCGCCAAAACGAAACGTGGAAATAAGTTCGTAAGAATATATGTTCACAAGCACTTAGTTTCAGGGGTACAGTACAGCCCAACAGCTTGTTGACCTCAGTACTTCAGCTTCTAGCTGTGGCGGACACTTAAAGACCCTCATAGTTCAGTCAGTTCCAACTGAAAATGGAGAGACACTTCACCAACGTATTTTTTGTGTCTGTAAAACCATTCACAACCTCCCCGGCACCTTTGAAAGGGTGCGACAGTCCATGATCAGACGTGTCCATACGTGTACTGGTTCAGGTGGAGGAAATTTTGAGAATTTGTTGTGAATTGCGTTTGATATAAGAACGAAACAGTTATTAAATATGGAATGTATACTGTAGATATATCAGTGTGTATAAAATATTAAATATATTTATTTTTGAATGTAATCTCTCAAATTCAAAAGCTATTCATTTCCGGACATATATTTATATGAACGTGTTTCTTTGTTTGATGCGGAGAACTCGCCTTTTAATTTTTCCAAGCATTTACACAACGTATTTCTTGTCGTTATTCTCTTCTTCTTTCTTCTTTAAGTAGATCGAAAACGCCCCTTTCACCAGCCCTAACTCCTGTGATTGTACGGTAGTTATGAGGGTGCAGATATTGGAGAAACCTTACTACGATGGGCGTTCAAGTCAAAACGGGACTTTTAATTTTACAGGCATAAAAAGGGATGCTAGCGTGGCAGTACTACACGCAATAGTAAGTGGCAAGTGTGTCCTATTAGAGATAGGCGGCGCACATGTCACGATCCAGTCCAGAGACGGTTAAGATGGCAGACAACAGTGTTAGTGCGTGCATGGAACAGTGTGTGGTGATGAAGTTTCTTGTGAACGAAGGCGTAAAACCCGCGAATATCTACAGAAGACTTCAAGCACAGTACGGTGATGAGACGCTCAACCGCAGTAAGACATTTGAATGGTGTAAACGTTTCCGTCAGTGACGATCCCGACCTTGGTGGTTCCCAGCCCACAGCAGTCATTCCACTGAACATTCTGCACGTGGAACGCCTGATCCTGGATAATCGACGCATAATATGTCGTGAAATTGCACAAGAGACGAATCTTTCTGTGGGAACGGTGAACATAATCATTCACGAACATTTGCATTTTCGAAAAGTTAGCGCACGCTGGGTACCAAGACAGCTTTCCGCTTTTGACCGGCACAGAAGTGTTGAAGGCTGCACAGAGTTGAAGGAGTGTTTTGACAGGGAAGGCCAGGATTTTCTGGATCGCATCATTACATGTGACGAAACCTGGGTACATCATTTCACTCCGGAATCAAAAGGAGCATGAAAACGGTGGAAGCATGCGGATTCACCACCACTAAAAAAATTTCGAGCAACTGAATCTGCACGTAAAGTGATGGCAAGTGTTTTCTGGGACAAACGTGGCGTTATTGATGTGGATTTTCTACCCCATGGTGCCACTATCAACAGTGAATATTACTGTCGCGTTCTGAGTAATGTGCACACGCGTCTGCGGAAAAAAAGGCCTGGTTTTATTACTAAGGGCGTCCTGTTTCTCCAGGAAAATGCATGACATCATACTGCTCACCGCACTACGTTCACATTACAGAAACTCGGCTGGGAGGTATTGCCACATCCCCCTTACAGCCCGGATCTTGCTCCGAGTGATTTAAACCTGTTTGGACCCCTAAAGGAGTTCCTCGGAGTTCAGCATTTCAGCACTGACGACGAATTGAAGCGGGCTGTCCTAGGATGTTTCAGCCATACTGACAGATCTTTTATGCTTAAGCTTTCCAGGCATTAGTTAATCGCTGGGATAAGTGTATAAATGTGGCAGGGGAGTAGGTTGAAAGATAAATGCAGTTTCCAGTCCTTGAAATATGTTCTTTTATTTTATAAACTCAAAAGTCCCGGTGTGACTTGAACGACCCTCGTAGTTGTAGTGCCGGTCCCAGTGGCCGCGCGGTCTAAGGGGCAGGTCTGCGGCCGCTCGCTTGCTGAGGTTATGGGTTCGAATCCCGCCGGGATCATGAGTCTCTCTCTGTTGTGAATTATGTGCGTTATGAGGTAAAGGTCTCTGCGACGGGCTGATCACTCGTCCAGAGGAGTCCTACCGAATGTGATGTTCTGTCGCGCCGAAAACTGAACTATTTGACAGAGGCCATCCCATTGTATAGTAACAAATTTGTATAATGTATTATGTACTGTCAATACACAACAATATTTCAGTAGAGTGATATAATATGTAGAGTCAGGTCACATTACGGCAACATGTTTCGACCGTAAACGGTCATCTTCAGGCCAATAGAGAATATTTTTAAGGTACAATAAAATGAGCACTCAATAGGATCCCATTTCGTTTACAGTAAAAGTTAAAATAACGTGTGATGAAATTCTTATTTATAACTAAAACTTTAAAATAGACGGTAATCAAGTAAATTAATGATCTTCAAGTTACTATAGTGTTGTGGGCCTCTATATGGTTGCTAAAACAATAGTACTATATCTATGCTTCGATAACCAAGTGAAAAACATTTGCCATTACCATTGCAATTGCATTATGTAACCACTGCTTCCCGTAAGTATTATGTAGAAGTCAAACGGTTACGTACGTTGTGGAACTGTCGTGGTTTAGTTTCTGTTCACCAGACCACTGTCATTCGGTCGTTGCACTGTTGTATAGCTATCGTTATTCGTGTAACTGAGTCTTGACAGACCGTGGGAAAACCTTATTTTCCATGGTGAGTTATTCAACGTAGTTCATGGTTAATTTCACGAGTGATCATACGTACGTTACTTGAAACGCTTGTAGTGAATTGGTAAACTTACAGTTTATTGTTGTGGAAGGTCAATAATTCTAGTCCCGTGGGTGTCCTACATATTACACTTCTATGTACTGGTAAAATGTAAGGTTGCGAGATTCGACCACAGCTGGTCTGTCTAGCGTACAGCGCCCTGAAACCAGCACATGTATGAAAGAGAACCTATACGGCTAGAGGACAGGCCTCCAGATGCTTGTGACTTCAGGCTTCCGCCGCGATGTAAATAAAATATTCGCTCCCCTGGTATGTTACGTAGCGTAGATAGACAGTTAGCGACGTTTCGGGACAGCCTTTCCGTTCCATCCTCAAGGATTAAGCAGTCCTAGAAGACTCGGCTTCTTGACCTTTGAAGATGAGACCGATAAATTGTCTCAACATGTCGCTGACTACCAATCTCTGCTGTACAACACCCCAGAAGAGCGAAGATCTTATGCAAACATATGTTAGTCCATATATTGACGTTGTTAGAGAGACAAAGATTTTCCTTCTTGGAGAAGATTTGAAAATGCTCATACATGTGTATTTCATTTGTTGTTCAATTTGTATTATACTAACACTCTAACACTTATCTGGCAAATTAACTGTTGGAAGACTGGCGTTTTTCTAAATGAAGCCCGCTCAACCAATAACTCCCGTGCCGCATGTTGCCCACGAAGACATTAGTAAAGAGAAAAGTATTTTTTCCTCTTTCTCTGTGAAAGCCGACACAAAACGCTGAAACAATTTTGAAAAATTCATTAGCTGCTTATTTATGGAGACATACATTATATTATTATTTCCTGGGGGTAAAAGCGGCCGGAGCGTAAGGCTGAAAACCTACCACCATCCTGGGCCATTGTAACGTAATCTGGGAACCTTAACTTCCTGGAACCCTCTGGGCATCTCAGGCCTGTAATGGGACTGCTTTAACTTTACATTACATTATTAATTCATTTATTAAAATGTGCTGAAATTAGCTACACCTCAGCCTAGGTTTTGATTTGCAATTTTTTTCAAATATATTTTTCCTATTATTATTATCATTAGAGGCACGCGGTGGCGCAATTTATTGAGGCACTGCACTATAAGCCGGCAGGTCGCAGGTTTGATTCCCGATGGTGTCATTGGAATTTTCCATTGACCTAATCCTCCCTTCCTGAGATCGACTCAGCCTCTAACAGAAATGAGTACCAGGAATATTTCCTGGGGATAAAGGTGGCCGGTGCCTAGGGGTGAAAACCTTAACACATTCAGACACAGACTGTCTCGAAATCTGGGAGCCTCGACCTCTGGGAATCCTATGGTTCTACAGTAGCCCTGAACTGCAGGTACCACAGCTTGCAGGCCAGCTGATAACACGGCCTTGTAAGACTTTGATTCTTGAGTTAGCAGAAGAAGCACGTACAGGTGACGCTGCTGCTGTATGAAATGAAATGTCATTATTGGAGGTGGATGACCTCTGGAGTATGTGGTTGAGAATCATGTACCGAAGAAATAGGTACACTGGCTGAAATCGTGGGCTAAAAGGCGTCCATTATCTTTGCACAGTCCTTGAGGTAATCTGTGAACAAGTTTATCTGTGGGACGGGGGTCAAAGATCTTTTGTGTTTGGATAATGTGTCGATTGTACATTATTACTAGCGATTAAGGACAATATAATGGCATCATCTCTTGCGTTTGGATACCGTGTAGATTGGTAGAATATTATCACCGAATAAGGAGAAATTGATGCTATCATTTCTTGCGCTTTGATACCTTGTAGATTGGTAAGTACGAGTAGTAAGGCTAACCGTTTGTCCCGTCCTAAGTGTTTGGACTTGGTAAGGTATTTTGTCAGAGTGCCACAATCCCCCACGCCCAAGCCCAAAAATGGGGGGAATTGGGCGAAAATACCTTACCGAGCCGAAACAATTATTTTGGGCCCAAACGGGTAGATTTACTTTGCGACCTAGATATTGGTAGATGATTTTGGCAGGAAAAAAGCAGACGCGCGTTTTGTGGAGAATACGTTCGTCGCTGTCCGCTGCTGGATCTCGACTGAGCCTGGGGTATTCAGTGATTGGACTATTTAGCTGTCCGCCAGCCGACATCAAGTGACGCATCATGGTACGGTCACGTGATGTTTGACGGTGTCAGCGAGTTCGAGGAGGGCTTATAGGGTCAATAAGAGAATAAAAAAACTTGTGATAGGATGTAAAACAACATATGTTTGAGGGAAGTTTATTGTCTTTTAAAGTCCGACTACATAGTCAGCACTCTTAAGTCGCTGTTCACGAACATGTTCGATCGTTGTCTTTATCATTAGCGGACATCCGGTACTCTCTGATCCAAACTGCACAATTGTAACCTTTGGCGACACCGGTTCTTGTTGATATAAAGCCTCTCCGTTTATCCATATCCAGCGTTTCAAAGACATGGAATAATATTCTGCCTTATGAGACTTATAAGGATTTCTATCCCATGTACAGTACCAATCTTTCGTACCATGTGTTACATAAAAACTGTTCAATCCGTTAGAAGCATTAAAACAACGTACAGCTCTGGCACACTAGGGGCTTTTGCGCCATGAAAAGAAAATATTGGGTGAAAAATACAGATAATGAAACCCTTCTTACGTATTTATCCACCCTTATGCACTTCCGCCTTCTCAGATCCAAATATTCTCCCCAACATCTGCTTGCAAACATCCTTATTGTAGGCTGTGCTGGACACTCATGATACTATTGTCACATCGACATGCAACAAGAGAGAACGTGTAATTATGGAACCCTGTTGATGATTGTCAACCAATTATTCTTAATTTGCACTAAGCAGCCTTGAAATGGAGCAGAAATCGGTTATAAGTTCATGAAAGGGCCTGAGTATTTTATGTCATTATAAACGAGTGTAGATCTATCCGAAGAGTAGGATGTTAGGTTAACAGCGAGAAATTAATCGGTACCACAGTCTACCTGGCATTATACAGGAGGTCTCGCATGAACTAATGTCGTTATAACCGGGTTCAGCTGCAATTCTACTTACACTGAATGAAACGGAAGAATAATACGCTTGAAGTTCCAGATATTACTGAGACATTATCTGGCGACTACACCAATTATATAAACGTTTATCCAATTTTCGTGAAACGTAAAAATGAATTATATTTTATAGTAAGCCGAATTCCAGAACATTGATATTTGCTGAAATATTTGTAGAATAGACACCCTGTCCTAAATTCGACCCTGCATGTAAGGCATTGAAGATTTTATATGTCTCAGAGACATGAACTTTTTTGGACTTTCCCATTATAAAATTTTTGGATGAAGCATTGCTTTTCAGAAGACGACACTGATTCCGTCTTCAGGCATATAGCTGGTGGTCCTATTAAATAGCTATGATTAAGTGTTCTACCGGTTTAGGTGACAATCCGCAATTGAAAAATTTAGACGGCGAACAAAGTCCAAAAAATAGCATAATGAGTCACTGAGTGTGTACTAAAAGTTTCGGGCTTTCAGAGACATAGAGGAAGATATGCTCTGAGAGAGAGAGACGTACGTACAGACAAAATATAACACCTTCAAGTAGCCTGACAACAACTGCAACGTTGTGCTAACTCAATTCTCGGTCATTCAACGGCAGTTGTTCCAGCATCTGTATTTCTCGAAACGCAGCCAACCGCATCCTGACGGCACTTCGTGACACTCAGCAACACACTCAGCCAAATGTCCAATGTCCCGTACACACCCCTCAATGTATCCAAGAACGGAATTTAAAAAAAAAATCAGCTTTACGGGCTGAACTGAAATACATCTGTCGCCTCGTCTGACTCGAGGAACATAAAGCTACAAACAGGGTATTAGTTTGACAGTACTTGCTGGTTCATTAACGATTATGAATTATTATTAAAATTAACGCCACAAATTACAATAATAAATGTTAGCACACTCACTATACCACTCTTACTGTCGACTTGCCATACACAATAATTAGTTATCATATAGTACCAAATTATTCGCTGTATGTAATGTTATATAATGTAGTATTATATTGCACACGCAAGTTCATTTAATACTGTTCGTTCAACTGATATTATTAACACCTTGATTGTTGATAAGTGCACTCAAGCTTAAACTACTTATGAGTAATGAATGTGATTACTGCCCTATGCAGCCCACAATTATCACCCTTTGTTATATCACAATTGTAATGAGACGTGCTGCCTACTTGTTCCCCCTTGGATTGCTACACACACACACAGTGTCACTGACGCTGGAAGACTGCTGTGAGTCGTAGTGTCCACACTTCTCGCAAGACGTGAAGCTACCTACTGAACCACGCTAACTTCAGACAAAGAAAGTATGCTATGACGTCATATACCCGCTTTAATCTCGCTCACAAAATACTGTGTAACACTTACACACAAAAATTAAAGTAACAAAACAAAAACATAGCAAATTAGTTATTATAAAATTTGCCCTTAGCGTAACATCTTTCCTGTTACTAAATTTGAAGGTGTGTCGTCGACTACAAGGTTAGGTGGGCCTGGACAGCTCAGTTTGTATAGCGACACGCTACGGGCTGAACGGTGCGGAAATCGAATCCCGGTGAAAGCGAGATTTTCTGTGCCCGTCCAGACCGGCCCCCAAGGCCTACACAGCCCCCTATACAATTGGTACTGAGTCTATTTCCCAGGGGCAAAGCGGCCGGGTCGTGGCCCTGACGACCCAACATTTACTACCCTCACAGTTATGTTTACATCACAGCAATTTAAAATTTTATAATCTCAATGCAAGTCAAAAGTCCGTGCAATTATACAGCCTCTTCAAGTATTCCAAGAAATCGCTATCCTTACTGTCAACGTGAGAGATAATTTGCCCCATCTGGACACCACAGTGACAGTCAGAGTGTTAACATATAACAGCAAGTGTATGTCCAATATCGTAAAGACAAAAAAAAACGTGTTCGGTGTGTGTTCATCTCAGAATACGACGCTCCGACAGTTTACATGCAGTAGTGATGTCGCGACATGACACAACTCGGCCAAACGTCACGGTGTAGTGGGTGCACTGATGTTTCTTATTCGAAAATTCCCGGGTAGAAATCTTGACTATCCTGATTGAAATTTTGCATGATTTTCACTAGGACCCCCAGAAACATATCAGGATGGTATATAAAATGACACCAGTAACGGCTTCTGAGACTGTCTGTTATGAAAATGGGGGTAGGATTATTATACATTACTGACAAGGCTCAACAGGGCGTTTATTACGAAGAAGTCACTCAGCCACTTATGCTTACCTTAAATAGAGCAGGGTTAAATTTTACAACATACGTTTTCACACTGGTGAATGGTGTCAGAAAAATAACTAAATCAGGTGTTGCATGACCTAAATTCTTAATCTCACTCTCCTCGGCCAGAGTCAATTGACGCCCTGTAAATATTTCACGCCGTCTTTTTAAGTTTATCTTACAATTCGACAATAATGAGATTAAACATTCATTTGAAAACAGCTTGGTAAAAAGGGTTAACAAAATGCCAGAACTTGAAAAGTTATAGAAGGCAAACAGATGTACGAAATCCTCCTACTAACCCTCTCAGGGCCCGCGACTTAGCGGTCTTCCCTCCATTAGGTCTAGCTGCACTGACACAACGCGCAAATTCGGGGTAGGGCACAGATCGCTCGACCTCCAGCTCTCTCTTTCTCTCTCTCTCTCTGTATCTGCAGCGAGACTTCATTGCCAGTATTTGAATTTCAAATAATTTCCTTCATATTCTTTTGAAATAAGTATATGTATCTTCTAAAAAAATCTATTTAGACATTTAGTTCAATTCTCCTCAATTTCACTGGGAAGGCTGCAGGACTCCAGCACTTGCGGACTTGCGACAGCTGACCAAAAACCGGCATGTTGTATCAAATTAGACCAATAACGAGATGGTACACTAAATTTTATCAATACCTGGATATTATATCAAATTACACATATAAAAGTGTGTTATACCAAAATAAACGAAAAGTGGTATGGTAAACCAAATTGTACCCAAAAAGGAATGGTATACAAAATTGTACCAGTACCGGAATGGCATACCAAATTACACCAACACCGGAATGGTATACCAAATTGTACCAATACCGGGATGTTATACCAAATTATACCAATAATGGGATGGTATACCAAATTATACCAACACCGGAATTTTATACCAAATTATACCAATACTGGAATGGTATACAAAATTATGCCAATACTGGAATGTTATACCAAATTATACAAATACCGGAATGGTATACCAAATTATACTAATAACGGAATGGTATAAAAAATTATGCCAATATCGGAATGTTATTCCAAATTATACCAACACCGGGATGTTATACCAAATTATAACACTACCGGGAGGGTATACGAAATTATACCAATACCGGAATGCTATACCAAAATAAACCAATACCGGGATGTTATACCAAATTATACTAAACCCGGAATGATGTACCAAATTATACCAACGTGGGAAGGACATACCAATTTGAACCAACACCGGAATGGTATACAAAACTGTACCAATAACGGAATTGTGTACCAAATTATACCAATACCAGGATGTTATACCAAATTATACGAATACCGGGAAGTTATACCAAATTTTACCAATACCGGAAAGATATGCCAAATTATACCAATACCAGAATGGTATACCGAAATGTTGCCAATACCGGGATGTTGTACCAAATTATACCAATATCGGGATGGTATACAAAATTATACCAATACCGGAATAGTATAACTAATTATGCCAAAACCGGGATGGTATAAGAAATTATATCAATACCGGGATGGTATACCAAATTGTACCAATACCGGAATGGCATACCAAGTTATACCAATACCGGAATGGTATACCAAAGTATACCTTTACCGGAATGGTATACCAAATTTTACCAACACCGGAATAATATACCAAATTTTACCAACACCGGAATGGTATACCAAATTATATCAATACCGGGAAGGTATACCAAATTATACCAATATCGGGATGGTATACCAAATTATACCAACACTCGAATGGTATACTAAATTGTACCCTTACCTGAATGGTATACCAAATTGTACCTTTACCGGAAACATATACCAAATTATACCAACACCGGAATGGTATACCAAATTGTAACATTACCGGAATGGTATACAAAATTATGGCAATGCCGGGATGGTATTCCAAATTATACCAATACTGGGATGGTACATCAAATTATACGAACATCGGAATGATATACCAATTTGTACCTTTACTGGAATGGTATACGAAATTGTACCCTTACGGGAATGGTATACCAAATTATACCAATACCGGAAAGGTATACCAAATTGTACCTTTACCGGAATTATATACCAAATTTTACCAATACCGGGAAGGTGTACCAAATTGTACCTTTGCCGGAATTATATACCAAATTATACCAGTACCGGGATGGTATACCAAATTATGCCAATACCGAGATGGAATACCGAACTATACAAATAGCGGAATGGTATACCAAACTGTAACTTTACAGGAATGTTATACTAAATTATACCAATGCCGGGATGGTATACCAAATTGTAACTTTACCGGAATGGTTTACGAAATTATACTAACGCCTAGAAGGTATACCAAATTATACGAACACCGGGAGGGTATACCATATTATACCAACACCGGAAGGATATACAAATTTGTACGCTTACCGGAATATTATACAAAATTACATCAATACCGGGATGGTATAACAAATTATACCAACACCGGAATGATATACCAAATTGTACATTTACGGGTATGTTATACAAAATTATGCCAATACAGGGAAGGTGTAACAAATCGTACGTTTACCGGAATGGTATAACAAATTATTCCAATAACGGTATGGTAAAACAAATTATGCCAATGCCGCGATGGAATGCCAAATTATACCAATGGCGGGTTAGAGCACCAAATTATACCAATACCGGTACGTTATATCAAATTGTCCCAAAACCGGAATGATGTACATAATTACACCAATATCGGGATGGTAAACCAAATTATACTAATATTGGGATGATATACAGAATTATACCTTAGCCGGGATGGTATACCAAATTTTCACAATACAGGAACGGTGTGCCAAATTATACAAGTATCGAAATGGTACACCAAATTACACCAATACCGGATTGGTATACAAAATTATACCAATACCCCTATCGTATACCAAATTATTTCAATACCGGAATGGTATACGATATTATACCAATAACGAAATGGTACAAAGAATTTTACAAATACCGGAATGGTATTCCAAATTATACCAGTATAGGGATGGTATACCAAATTAAAATATTAACGGGTTGGTATACGGAATTATACAAATAGCGGAAATTTATACCAAGTTATACCAATACTGGGATGGTGTAACGAATTATACCAATACCGTAATGGTATACACAATTGTACCAATACCGAAATGGTATTCCAAATTATAACAAAAACATGTTGGTATAACAAATTATAACAAAGCGGAACGTTATAACAAATTATAATAATGCTGAAATGGTACACCAAATTATACCAACACCGGGTTAATACACCAAATTTCAGCAATATCGTGATCGTACACCAAAATATTCCAATACCGGAATGGTATACCAAATGATACCAATACCGTAACTGTATACCAAATTGTAGCAAAACCGGAATGGTAAACCAAATTATACCAATACCGGAATGGTATAACAAATTATAATATTACTGTTATTGTATACCAAGTAACAACAATTCCGGAACGGTATAAAAAATTATAGTAGTACTCTGAAGGTATAAAAAATTATAACTCTACCTGGATTGTATGCCATATTATACCAGTACCGTGATGGTGTACCGAATTATACGAATGCCGGAATGGTATACCAAATTATACCAATAACGGGATGGTAATCAAAATTGTACCAATACCAGGATGGTATACCAAATTACACCAATATTGGATGGTATAGCAATTTATAACAATACAGGAATTATACACCAAATTATACAAACACCGGGATGGTATGCCATCTTGTACCAATGCCGTGATAGTATACCGAATTATTCGAATGCCGGAATGGTATAACAAATTATACCAATACCGGGATGGTAATCAAAATTGTACCAATACCGGGATGGTATAAGAAATTACACCAATAATGGGATTAGACACAAAATTATACAAATATCGGGATGGTATACGAAAATATAACGATACCGGAACGGTATTCTAAATTATAAAACTGGCGAGATGTTATATAAAATTATACGAAAAATATTATTGTAAGAAATTATATAAATGCCGGAATGGCTTTTCAAATTAGACCAAAGCCGTGATGGTACAACATATTAGACAAATACTCCAATGGCATTAATTCAAACAGCAATAAATTTTCCTTTGAAATTCTGAAAATTATTTCTTCAATTCTTAGACTTACATATTTTAAATAATCGTTTAAGTTGCAGAGATTCGTTGATTTATTTGATCATTTTGACACACATACCACACAAACACACAACACACACACATACCACAGACGCACAACAAACCTAAAACACACACACCACTCACAAACTACACACACACACACACAATACACACAAACACACCAAAAACACACATACAAAATAAACACAACACATAGAAAACACACACACAACATACTCGCACACACACACATACAACACAAACACAGCATCAACACATAAAAAACACACACATCGCACAACACTCACAAACAACACACACAAAAACACAACACACAGAGCACGCGCACGCACACACACACACACCGCCACATACACAAAACTTACAAACCACCAAACAGACACAAAAAGACATCACGCCACACCACAAAAACAATACCACAAACAAAACAGCACAAATAGATACACACAAAACACAACACTCACACAAAGATTAACCACCCAATGCACACACACACACGCATAGCACACACACACACACTATACACACCACACGCACACATATATCAGACATACACATACGAAACACACAAACTCACACAACATACAATCCCCACACCACAGACACACACCAAACACACACACCAAACAAATATAAATCACACAAAAAACCGCACACACACATACACCATACAAACACACAAACAAACACTCACACCACACACACACAACACCCACACACACATATACACACAAAAGCCACACACAAACACAAACAAAACACCCATAAACACATCCACACACCAAACTCCCAGACATCACACAAAAACCAAAAAACACAAAACACACAACACAAACACAGACATCACACACACCACATAAAAACACACACCACACAATAAAACTCACACTTTATTCACACACCACAAAAACAACACAGATCACACACAACACAATCAGAAAAAACACCGCGAACACATATATAATGAACACCACAAACACAACATAAACACACACCAAACACACACACATATCTCACAAAACACAAACTCACAAACACCATACAACGCACACAAACACACAAGCCATACAATCACACATACCACAAAGAGACAGCACACAATCACACACCACAAACAAAACACAACCAAAACAAACTCACTTCACACACACACACATACACACACAAACAACCGAAACATAATTGAAACACACTCCACATACTCTTTTACACAACACAAAAAAACACAGAACCCAATCTCTAAATACACATACCACACACATCACACTCGCACAAACACAAATGAAACAAACACACCACACACACACAACGCACACCACACATACACAAACACAACATACACAACACACACACATACCAAAAAACACAAACTACCGACAAAAACACAAACAAAAACACATGAAACACATACACACATCACTCCACAACACACACATAATCCACACAGACCACACCAGACACACCTCTCACATAAACACAAAAGAATCAGCAAAATCACGCACACAACATACAAACACCACAAATATTTATCACACACACACATAAAACACACACAACAGACACGTCACATGCACAAAAAGCACACACAACACAACACCACATAAACCACACATACAACACACACACAGTACACTACACACCCAACACACACACACACACACACAAAACACACAACAAAAAACATAACACAAAGAAACACCACACAGTAACACAAACCACATACTCCAAACACAAACACAGACGCTCACCACACACACTTATACACACACCAGCACACGAACACACATAAACAACAGAGAAACACATACACACACCAAACACCACACACACCACAAAGAGAACAAATACACCACAAACACTCACCAATCATACACAAAACTCACACAACACACAAACATCAAACACACACACACAACAAACAAACACTCCAAAAACACACACGACACAAATATCTTACAGAGCACATACTCACACTCAAGACACACCACACACTTACACACACACACATTTACAAACAAAAAACAACATAACAAAAACACAAATAACCCACACACAAACAACACACACTCCACAAAAACACCACAAACAATACACACACATCATATCACACAACGAACGCCGCACACATACAACACACACACACACCATAAACGCAAACAAACAACACAAATCACACACACGCACACACACATCACACCAAACACATGTACATTAAACTCAGCACACAAACAGCGCACACATACAAAACGAAAACTACAATAAAAATTTACACACAACACACACAAACATACCTAACTCACCACACACACCAAACAAATCACACACAAACGCCACACACCCCCACAAACCACACGCATACCACAAAACACACAGAGCAGACACATACACCACACACAAAACAGCCAAACAAACGCATTCAAAAAGCACATATTAGAAACTCACAAAAAACACACCACGCACACATTCGACACACACACACAATACACACTCCCGTAGACAACACACAAACACACACACACACACAATACACACTCCCGTAGACAACACACAAACACACACACACACACAAGAAACTCCAACCAAACATCACAAACAAAACAAACGCCAAAATCCACACATTCAATTACCAACACAAACAACACTCACACGAAACACATACACACGCACACACCACAAACACCACGCACACACCACACACAGCACGCACACTCACGTCACAAATACAAACAAAACACACACACAAAACGCGCACACATACAAAAACTCAAAACACACCGCACACAAAACACATTCAAACTCACACACATCTCTCACACTCATATAAAAACACACGAAAACAAACATAAACACATACACAATAAAGCACACACTCACACCAAACACACACCACTCACACACCACCCACAAATAACACACTGTCAAATTCACACAAACCATTTACATTCTCACAACCCACACACACATACACAAAACACATAACACACAACCAAACACCACACAGAACCCATACACACACACCACTCAACACAAAAACACACCAGAAACAACCACCATACAAACACACAAAAGTCACACAAAAACACACCACACAAACACACACACACCAAACCACACACAAACACCACACTCAGCACACACACCGCTCACACATATATAAAAGTCACCTCAAACAAAACATACACACACATAAAAAACTCACCACACACTCACACACCCGCACATCAGACAAAAACACACGTCACAGCCACACACACGCACCACACACAAACCACACACACACACAACACACTCAAATCGCACACACAAAACACATACACACGCTACTCACACATACCACACACACACAAACAACAGACACACACACAAAACAAACACGACCCACACACTACACACACATAACACACATCACACACACAAACACCCCACAAACAAACCACACAAAAACCACAAAAAAACACAAAACACACTCAACGCAAAACATTCCCACACACAACACACACACACACACACACACTTACCACTTACATAACAAACACTCCACTTACACATACAACACACACACTAGAGACACACAACACACAAATCACATACACAAAAACCACAAAAACCTATCACACACATATACACACATTACAACACACACATACACAATCATACACACACAACAATCACACACACCACGCACTCAACGCAAACACTAACAGAAAAAACACACATACAAACCTCACACAAAACATACAAGGAAAAAAACATCACAAAAACACCTCAAGCACACACACCACACGCATACCAGTGTCAACACACACATCACACAAATACCATAAAAACTACACAGAAACCAAACCCACACGCCCAACACACCACAATACCATACGCACCACACACACACTAATTGCACAAACAAACACATACACACACCACACACACACACTCAAACACACGCCACACAAATACATAACACACCCCCAAAGGCCATACACACACCGCACCCACACATAAGACAAACATACAGCCAAACACAGACCCACACAAGCAAACACACCACACGCACGCAACTCACACACAACATACACACACCGCACACACACACCATACACATACCGCACACACACATAAACCATACACACACACAACACACACAACAAAAACACATAAACTGCACTCACTCACACACACACACACCGCAAACATTTATCGCAAACACCACACACACACACACACACACACACACAAACTAAACACACCCCACGAACATACACACACACCACTCTAACACCCACAAACACACACCGCAAAAACACACCGCACACATCACACACACACACACACATCAAACACAAACAAACACAACACAAATTCACACAACACACAGCATCTACACACACATACACAAACCACACACACACAAAGCAGAATCGCACATCATACACACAACAAACACAAGCACACAAACCACATGACACACATACATATAAACCGCAAAAACGTATCACGCCTCAACTGACAGACACCACAATAGACACACCGCGCACATACACACACATCTCTCGCCACCCTCACGCACACAACATACATAAAAAACACACCTTTAAAACACCGACACACACGCACAATGCACACACCACACACACACACACACACACGACACGCACACATATCACACACAACTCACACACCACATACATGGCAAACACACTATACACACATCACACAAACACACACCACACATTCTCAAACATCACACTATACACACACCACACAAAACCACACAAACACCACAAACAACACACATATATCACATCACACCGCACAAGACACACACACAACACACACTAACAAACAACAAACCACACATAACACACCCACAAAAGCCGCACCACACACACCCAAATATAACAACCACAGAAACCATACAAACACACACATACAACACACACCACACACACACACCTCATACACCCACACCACACACACACACACAAACACGCACAAACCCACACCACACACACACACACTCAAACCACACACACCACTCACAAAGACACAAACACACACAAACCACACACCCCAGAAACACACCACCCACACACTCCCACACACCTACTACACACACCACACACACACAGACTACACCCACATAACTCACACACACATACACAACACACAAACACACACACCACACACACTCCACACACGCACACACACCGCACACACACACACCCCACAAACACATTAAACGCATACATACACACACGGACCATACAGCAACACTGTACACACACACACACACCACACACCAACACTCCACACACACAAACATACATCACACACACCACATGCACACACACACACACCACACATTCACAAACATCATACCATACACACACCACACACAACCACACAAACACCACAAACAACACACATATATCACATCACACCGCACAAGCCACACACACACACACACACCACACACACTCAAACAAGAAACCACACACAACACACACACAAAAGCCGCACCACACACACCCAAACCTAACAAACACACACACCACACACACACATACAACACACACCACAAACACACATCTCACACACCCACACCACACACACACACAAACACGCACAAACACACACCACACACACACATTCAAACCACACACACCACTCACAAAGACACAAACACACACAAACCACACACACCAGAAACACACCACACACAACACACACACAATCCCACACACATACTACACACACCACACACACACAGACTACACGCACATACCTTACACACACGTACACAACACCCAAACACACACACCACACACACTCCACACACTCACACATCCCACAAACACATCACACACACATAGACACACACGCACCATACAGCAACACTGCGCACAGACACACACACACCACACCAACACTCCACTCACACAAACATACACCACACACACCACATACACACACACATACACACCAAAACTCCACACATACACACACCGCACATGAACACTCCACACACACACACACACCACACACACATACACCCTCACAATAACAACACTCCACACACACACACACACACACACACACACACACAACAAAAATTATTCCAATAACAAAATCCTGCAAGTAAAACTGTATGAATCCATCCAAATACCGTCAAATAAGCCTACTTAACATTGGTGGAAAAGTGCTGGATAAACTTCGCATTAACAAGTTTAACCACCACATGTACAATAATGAACTACTGACAGACAATCAATATGGATTTACGCCGCAAATGTGTACAACAGATGCAGCCACGGAGGCAAAAATTTTATAGAACCGGAACTAGAAGAACGTATAACTTTTATAAAGACAGCTTTATATGTTAAGGGTCCATTCAATGCAGCGTGGTGTCCAAGCATCTTAAAGAGCTTGAAAGATGCAGAATATCCTAGATCTTGTATTACCTTATTCAAGGATACTTCAGTGAACGAACTGCAGCACTAACCACTAACAACATTAGAATAGAGAGAAGAGTTACAAAAGAATGCCCTCAAGGATCATGCTGCGGCCCCGGCTTTTGGAACCTGCTCTACAATTCAACTTTTAAACTGCAATAAACAAGTCACACAAAAGTAATAGCCTTCGCTAATGACTTAATAATATTAACTGAAGGAGAGTCAATTGTAGAAGCCGAAAACTACACGAATTTGGAACTGAGGAAA
>Ga0131853_10006767_pt1 | contig 20704 bp, 5 predicted proteins | sample TergutLab28metaG_FD_92764 | JGI IMG/M metagenome (GOLD analysis project Ga0131853, IMG submission 92764) | Labiotermes labralis P1 segment gut microbial communities from Petit-Saut dam, French Guiana - Lab288 P1 (version 2) (version 2) | ecosystem: Host-associated > Arthropoda: Insects >...
AAGTTCTAAATTCGTTAAAATGAAATGTTTTAACACACATTAAATAGGGAAAAGGGAAGGGGCCTAAAAATAATTTTGCAATTCTGAACATTTCGTTATACTGGCGTTCGTTACAGCGACATTATACTGTATACCGAACAGATCCTTTCTGTGTCCACTTTTAGTTAATTCTGATATAAAGAACTGCATTTAAATCTTGCTGCATAACATTTTTTCGTTTCTCGTTTTCCTAGCCTCCTTTAGTGTGGGGACTGCAGTAGCACAGTGGTTAAGGTGCTGCACTGCATATCGGAAGGTCGCTGGTTCGATCCCAGCTAGTGTCATAGGATTTTTCTTTGACATAAAATCCTTCCGATAGCACTATGGCCCTGGGGTCGACCCAGCCTCTAACAGAAATGAGTACCAGGGGCATTTCCTGGGGGTAAAGGCAGCCGGTGCATAAGGCTGACAACCTACCACCACCCTGTGCCATTGTCACGAAATCTGGGAACCTTAACTTCCTGGAACCCTTTGGGCCTATTCAGGCCTGTAACGGGACTGCTTTACCGTTACCTTTACTTTTACCCTCGGTTGTTTGCGACTAAAATGGTACAGTAAGTTTCAAAGTAAATGTGTGACTATCTCTGGCTGCTGGGTACAGGTTTTCCATGTTTTTGTTGAGGAGTGATATGTCATATTGTTAAAAGAAGGCAGTGTTGGTATAATTGCCGTTTGATCCTGAATCTCACTCAGATTCAAAGTTTCTTCACCAGTTTTCACGATTGGCCTACCATCTTGTCATTCGACCCATCCAGATCTGACACTGCACTCCATCTTGAGAACATGATGTATACCATTTTGCTGCTTTATGTCATTAACTCAACTTCCTTCATTGAAGTGATGAATAGTGACTGCTTGCCTAGAGAGGAAACTGCTAGTGTCAATAATGTATGCATGTTGTTTTCCTAAATTTAACTATATAACTTTTAATTTATAGTGACAAATGGGTGTTTATATGGAGTTTTCTTTTCTGTAGAGCTTGAAAACACAAAATGATCTCAGTGTATCTCATATTTGTGTTAACTTGGTGTACAGCCAAATAGTAATGCTTCATTAATAGAACATTTGTGTGTGTCTGAACTGGACATAGCTGCAAGTCATTAGTAGTCCTTGCTAACAAACTTGGTGATTCTTATATTTCTTTTTCCATGTCACTCTGTGCATCAGCTAAATGGATATTCATAGTTTGGGTCAAAAACATTTTGATTATCATGAGTTCCTGCTGTAAATATTGTGATGCTCAATCATAGGTTTCTTTCAGGACTACATATTTGCCCTTCTGACTGGATACTGTGATGCTCCTGCAGGAATTGCTCTGAGGGAAGGACAGTATTATAATCCATACTTCCCAGGAGGTGCTATCAGCATGGCACAAGCTCTCTACAATGAGGTATGCTGTAATCCATGGGCTTCCGACCTTTGTACGCAAAGGTCCACACTCATTATTGAGGGCTGGGAAAATGACAATAAGTGGTGTACCTAACTGCCTAAATTGTTGTGTAATTTCAAAGTGTGTACATAATTACAAATTTGGCTGCAAGCCACATAATCACAAATGTGGCTCTGGGCCACATAATACAACCCAGTGGCCCACAGGTTGGATACCTGTTACTAATCTTTGCTGGCAAAGGTTTTGTATGTGGAATTGAGTTTAAATAGTCAATCGATAGTCCTCCAGATATTGGAGTTGTCGTGCCCACATTATTTATATATAAAAGTAAAGTAAAGTTCACCCTAGAACAAGCCATGAAGATCCAGAGGAGGAGTAGAGATATAGCTGTACTTTTTTTTTAACCTCAGCACTAGATGCAGGGGGGGACAATGCCACACCCCTGCTGTGTTACCCCACCCTGGAAAGAGATCCGGTACAGATTGTACAGGAGGCTGGTCTGGACAGATGTGGAAAATCTTGCCCCCCCCCCCCTCCCACTGGGATATTCGACCCCCAGAGTGCCCAGCCCGTAGCAAATCACTTTACCGACTGCGCTATCCATAATCACTATATGTATATATATAGTGATTATGAAAGGTCTTTCACAACAGATTGACAGACAGTGTTGTTTAATGTTGGGCTTGAAATGTTGCTGTTTTGTAGGTGCAGCCCAAGGTTGTAAGGACAAGTGCTTATTCACATCATATTGACAAACAAAATAATGCCTTATGAACACTTACGAATTACATAGACTGCAGCATGTGCAGTACTTAAGAACAAATATTGTAACATAATTGTGGATCGCTGTTTTGCAGACAATAGAATATGCAGATGGTACTCCAGCTTATGCTAGTCAACTTGCAAAGGATGTGTCCATTTTCCTGAAGTGGGCTGCTGAGCCCGAGTATGATCAGAGGAAGATTATGTTGATCAAGGTTTGTACTTATATTATTTGCCCTTTTAAAACTGAAGCATTGCCTCTAAGTACTTGTATGACAGGAATAAATTCCTATTCTCTGAATGGTAATACCAAAAGTAAATGCTGGTGGAAATACTATACTAAGAGGAGCAGTTGAGGGAATCGGGAATTGTGTTCATTTAAGTTATGGTTCCAACTTTCATTGGTGTCATTAAAGTTATAATTGTAGTGAGCATGTGCAAATCAAAGCGGATGAGATGGGTGGGCCATGCAGCATGCATGGAATAGAAAACATTTACACTGTGTTTTTTTGGATAAACCTGAAGGGAAGATACTACTATGAAGACCAAGGCATATGTGGGGTGATAACTTTATAATTGATCTCAGAGAAATAAGATGGAAGGGTGTGAGCTTGATTTGTCTGGCATGGGACAGGGACTGGTGGAAGATGTTTATGAACATGGAAAGGAAACTTTGGGTTCCATGTAATGTGAGGAATTTCAGCAAAACAGTGTTAGAACATTCATTGTTCAGAAGACACCAGGAACATAAACAGAAGCCAGTGCAGTATCAGTACTTGCTTTGTGTTCCTGTGTTCAAATTTTATGAGATTGAATTCCTTGTCAGCAATAATTGATTCATATTTACAAGATGGATCTAAAACAGTTGATTTCTTAAGTCATTGTTTTTAATCAGCGTATTGTTAGCAGTATTTCTTGTTCACTAAATACAGTTCTGTCAGCATTTGTTTTAGTTTTGCTGTTGGAAATGTAACTTACAAATGAGGAAATATTACTTGTATTTACTGAGCTCATCATCATTATTCATAGGGCAGTAGAGCATGTGTTGAAATTTCAAAGGAGAACTTACCACAAACACAGGTGGTAATGTATAATGTTGTGTAAGAAGTTTGTAATTTAGACAGAATGTCTTGATGTTATTCTTGTCATGTGTCTGATACATTCTTGTAAAAAAGTGTTTCTACTTCAGTAATGTGATTCATTTCTTGAAGCAACTAACTTGTTCTTAATTGTGTTTCAGAGCCTATTCATATTCTCCTCACTAATTGCCATTATCTATTACTACAAGCGCTTCAAGTGGACAGTCATCAAGACTCGCAAATTGGTTTTTAAACCAGTGTCAAAAAAGTAGATTGAGTCAGTGACAACAACAGAAATTGTGTAGGAAAAACTTTGGGAGAACTGTAGTTTTCAAGAAGGAAATAACTGTTCTTTTTGTGAATTGCTTGCTATTTGCCAAGTGCATTTCAAGATAATTCACAAATGTTGTTTCATGTACATATGCAAATAAAATGAAAAGTGACATTAAAGGATTTGGAAAGGTTACATCAGATGTTAACTAGACTTAAGTGAAATGATTTCTTACTTCTGGTCCCTCTGAATTCCCATTCAATGTAGAGTACTTGCCTGGCAGCTTTTGTCAGCCTATTCCATCTTTACTGTTCCGAGTTAAAATTTCCACTTGATTCATTTTTTTCTGCTGTGACTACAGTTCAGGCTTGTGCATGTAGTTGAACACAGTTTTACCAAAAGTGATGTACCATATTCACAGTAGATTCAGGGTATGAACTTTTTTTTTTTAAGACACAATATTTATCCTCTTTTGAGGTGTAACATCATGATTTTCCACTGTAGTGCTCAAGAAAAGGTTTCTGTGCATCATGCATCAAAATTATTTTATGTTTGAAAGAAAAACATGATAAAACGTAATATATGTGAGAAAGCACCAGACATAAAGGTCTGTGCACTGACAGATGGGTAATAATGTGACACTTCAACCACATGTCCAACTGTTTCACTGGAGATTTGATGGCACCCTCTTAATGACATTATGTTCATTGCAAATTCTTTCTCATACATTTGCTGTATTGCCATAGTGCAGTGTAACATACATTTCATACTTACAAAAATGAATGCAAAAAGACAAATTGGGGGGTTGGGGAACATAAACAGTCATGCAGTTTTTTTTGTTAATCATACGAAAACAGAATAGTTGATGGAGTAACAGTATTTAGTATCCTGTATATATTGTAATTCTGGGTTTTGCTTGAAGAGGTTGAGGGAAGTGATGACTAGCTTGTCAGAATCGCCAACCTTAGTCTAAAAGACCGTGCTTTTTGGTAGATTTTAAGTGCGGTCCTGGTTTATTACTACGAAATTTGTGACGTACAGTGAAAGTCTTGTATAATGAAATTTTTTAGCATGAAAAATTGTCACCATGAGTACTCATTTCAGCCAGATTTACATTGGACAACAAAAATATTGTGTCCAGTATGAAACGTATTTTTTACGTACATCTTATAACTAGAAGGAATTTAAAAAGGCACTGGTCATCCATGAATGAAATTGTGAGTCATTCATGTTAGAAAGTTAGAACTTAAGTACCAATGCAAACTACCATATATGTTGGATTATTTTGGCAATACTATATGGTGCATTGCAAATGTCAGTGAATCAGCCTAACATTCATTTAATTTCTGTAATTATGAAGTATTTCACTTCCTCCCTTACAGAATAGAATCTCTTTGTCCACTGTAAAGTTCGTGTGTTAATCTTGTCTGGGGAAATATCATTATTTGATGTGAGAGCCATACAGAACACAAAAATATACCGTGTGGGTATAGAGGAATGTTTCTTGCTGTTACTGCAGATGGTACATATAGTTACCACTGGGCTTTAAATGTTTAATAAGAACTTCACTTGCTCCAAGCCACACACAACACTGTGTAGAATAACTAGAACTAGAACTAGGGTGTGGGGTTGTGCCAGTAACTGTTAAAGATAAACAAGAAATTGATGGACTTTGACATGGTATGAGATGGTAGCAAATTGGTGGCAGTGTGCTCATCCATAGAAATTGTTTTAATTTTGTTTCTGAAGTTCTCTGGGACAAACTTTTAACACTGCATTGCCATTGGCTTGCTACCAGCACTTCCAATTCACTGTGTCACTGTGAGAAAACAAATTGTACATATCACACATGGTACATGGATGCTGCACCAACAGCAGTAAAGATGAACATGGATTCTCAAAATTATTCCTAATAATGGAAGAGTTATCAGACAGGCACTTCAAATTACTGAATAGCTGTACTTTCTATAACATATGTGAGTTGAATGTACTTTCTGAGCTGTCATTAACAGCAGCCTTATTGTAAGAACCCACACTCTTAATAACAGACTTTCACTGCATACGGTAATCTGCAGGGCAGTGAACATTGACTTCAATGCAGTCATGAGAGTTAGACACTGATATATAAAATGTTATTGAATAGTAAATTGTTACTGTGTTCTCAGTGGTTATTTATGGGAAAAATGAGTTCTGTTTACAGTGTATTTGTTGGAGAGTTATCTGATTGTGCTAGTATGTTACATGGCGTATCCAGGCCTAGGTGTGCATAGTTAAGTCTTAAGAGTTTTATCATTTACCATACATGTAGTTGTGTTCAGTAATTAGTAATTCTGCGATATATAACTTATAGCCCTACCAGAAACTTGCAGAGGCACAATGGGAAGCATCGTTCTATTGATGTGGAAATAAACAGCTGTGGCCATAAGAAGAAAATTCTCAGACATTTTCCTGGGGGGCCGGACTTAATCATAAAATATCAAATAAAACAGTAAGTTTTCATCTATGGTCCTTCCAGAGGACAGATTGTTGGTATACTGTGATAGAAACTTCTATCAGTTGAGTGACCCTGTTTCAATCCTGTGTAGCTGACTTGTGTATTGTGGTTATTTTCCAACTTTTTCTTTGGTGAGCACACTTTGAAAAATGAGCATACATAATTATGGAACACACCTGCAATCAGAACTGATAGGCATTGCCATCAACATAACATTCTGAACACTTTCTGATATAATTTAATACAATTGAGTGCTATCTGATTCATGATTTGGGCCTTTGTACATGAAATACCCTCACAAATATGCTGCATAATGCATGTGCTTTTATTTCAGCTTATCTAGCTCTGAAGGTACCAGCATCTGACACAGGATGGTTTGAAATAAATGAAAATGTGTCTCAAAATATTTGTTATTGCAGTAAGTAACATTTTCCTGCGCATGACCCTTTGGGGCCAGAATTAAATGCCTGGTGTTGTGTGCAGCAGACCAGAATTTAAATGGGGCTGTAATCATGCACTGTTTTAAGCACTACACTGTGTGAAGAGTGTATGTGACATTAGGTGCCAAAGAGTTGAAGCCCCATTTCATGGAGGCATACAGAGGAGTGAAGATAAAGCTCCATGCATTCTTTGCCACAGCAATAGATTGAGGTGAATGGTCAGCTTCACATCCTGACTTATGAACCAGTCAAGATGTTTTGATGAGATAAATTTATGCCCCTGCTGAGTATTGAACCCTGATCATCATCCTGAAGCCAGTCACTGTATTGACTGAGCTGTCCTGGCCAACTTTGTTATTACATTTGACTATTATATTGTGAGAAACACTGTGGTGTATTTCTTTTTGCCAGAACATTTCTTGTCTACGCTGCTAAACCAGCTAACCTGATGGGGCTTTGTAGTTTTGCTATCTCAAAAGGAAGCAACTTGACCCACACTTCTTACTGTCATCTGCTTTGTCAGGATGTACAATATCAGTTCCTTTCATAGGTACGATGGATTGATTGATTGGTTAGTTGGTTCATTGGCTGGTTGGTTTGTTCGTTGGAGTGATGGGTGAATTGACTGATTTAGCTTTGGTCAGCATCACTAGATAAAGCGGTATGTTTGCCAAAAATTTGTGAAACATTACTTATCTTAACTGTATGTAATGGACCAGGAATCCACAGACATATATCAGTGTCAAAAAGTGTAATCTGTAGGGTAATGAAAGAGCTTTCTTAGTAAATGGAAATATTATTCTTAAAAGCACCAAACTGTGTAACCCTTTGCTCCTCCTCATGTAATATAACATAGAAAAATGTATGAAATTGCAATACCTGGAAAAGTATTAGCTGCTAGTGCACCCTTATTAATGTTTTAAATGGAATGAGAAGAGGACTGAAGACTGCACCATATACACGTAGATGGACAGTCATGTGTAATGCTGTCATTGTTACAGATTAAGCTGGTTTGCTTTGTGGTACAGTATAATGCATTATTATTTTAATGGAACAAATTTTGGGGCACAGAATTACTTGACATGGAATGACATTCATTGAGTTCCCACAGATCTCATTTGGGTCTGGTGGACAAGGCTGAATTCAGAAATTACCTTGTTTCCCAATTTATTTCCAATTTTCAGTGTCATTATGCATGTACAACCACAATAATGCTGTAAAACAGTTAATTATTCCAACATGTAATGGGAGTTACATTATTCCAAATTGAGTGTTTTTATTTATCTTTTTATATACCCATTTGGAAGGTATCTGCTATTGTCAGTGCAGATTTAAATTTGCTGTATTTGTGAACAGCAGTTTTGAAGTTAATTTAAATGTTAAGAGTTCTTTGGACACAGTTTTTATATTTATGCTATAATTGTATGTTCATTAGATGTAAAGCTGATACTTGTAAAGATTTTATACTGCAACAGCTTATACTGCCAAAAAAGAATTTTTGAATAATTATTGTGATGTAACTGTAGTTAATTTGTTAACATCTACATCAGACTTGTGGAAAAATATGCCATAAATATCACCAGAAAGCATTTAAGCATTTTGTAAGGGCATCACTTTACCTAATAACGTTGTACCTGGGAATGTCAAGCATAAGTTTGATCTTTCTGCTGGTATATGATAACAGGAACAGGATTTTGTTTCAGTAGTTACAGTTCCTTTGCTGAGTTTCAGAAGTATTTGTTGTAGTCTTCTGAGCTTTCACACCTTGCAGGGTTATACTGATATTTAGGAGGACTGTTGGAATCAGTCTGTAACACTGCATGGTGGCGAACACAGTAAACTACAGTCTGAACAGTTTCCATTCTGGAGCCCAGAAAGCTTATAAACAGTAATATTATTTATCTTCAGTATTCAAATAATTGTTGAGGAACAGTGTCATTCATAATAGCCATTATAATTTTGACATGGATGTGCCTACTTGAATGTTATTAATTTCTGGAAAAGAGGTTTTTAATCTTAAAAACACATCCACATTCTTGTAGTACTGTAAGTAATATGAATGACTATGGTCTGTATGTTAAAAGTTCAGCGTTGTATGTGAGTGGATTGTTTCTTTTACTCAGTAGAGTCTCTTAAAATATTTGACTGTACTGCAGTTTCATTATTTATTTGTGTGAAATAATATATTGTATTTATTTGTTATGCGATTGCTCATTTGTTTTGAAAATATATTTTGAAAACAATTTTTAATGAGATTAATAACTTCCTCTTCAGAATCACAGATGAGCTCATAATTTAAAATCCATAGAAAACATATCCACATGCAGTGAGTGTAAAACTATATGTGTGTGGAGGTGCATACAGGTGTATCAGAATTTGTGACAGGGAAGCTTTGTCGCAGCAATCACAGTACTGAATTCTAAGTGATAATTTAAGAAGATATGTTAACTGCTGCAGCACTGTGGTAACCCAACTCATATTCAGTAGTAATCTTTGATTCACTTACTCTTTGAAATATTTCAATCTTCACTCAGTCCAGGTAAACATGAAAATATACCACAATCCTTAGCAATAAATAAAACAATTTACTGTATGGGATTTGTTAAATCATATTTACTTTGGTTTAAACCTGAGGACATTGTCAATCCTGTTGTGCAGTATCTTTTCTGTACTCAGTTCTATGTATCAGATGTTCTGGTAGACAACAATAATGGTTCTGTTGAGCAAAAGTATCCTGTGCCCACCACTGGTTTGTTAATTGTTGAACGCATGTGTGTAAGTGGTGTGTGCTATACACCATTTCATTCTTTGGAAACCATTTAATGTATAAAACACTGTGTAGTGCTGTAGAAGTAATCAAACGAACATTAACCAAAATATGCACTAGATTGTCATAATAAAAAGTACCTTTTGTTTTAAGAAAACCCACATGAAAAGCTAGCAGTTGGGTTTGTGTAGTTTGTATATTGACCAAGCTGTCGTCTGGATGTCCAAGCAAGCAAGTTATTCCTGGGAGGTACAAGATATTTGTCTCTTTGCCAGATCATCCAAACCAGCTCTGGTGCCTATCTATTGTACTGTTCAATGGCTACAGGGGGCTCTTTGTCCAATCATTCAGACTAACTTTGGTGCCTACCCAGGGTACTGTTCTTTGGCTGCGGGGGCTTCTTTGCCGGATCAACCAGACTGACCCTGGTGCCTACCCAGACTACTGTTAAATGGATATAGGGGTTCTTTGCAAGATCACCCTGACTGGCTCTGGTGCTGACTCAGCCTACTGTTAAGCGGGTACAGGGTTCTTTACCAGATCATCCAGGCTGGCTACAGTGCCTTCCCAGTGTGATGTTCAGTGGGTGTGGGTGTACTTTCCCTAGGGATAAAGTGGCTGGGTCATGAAGTTGACTGCTGACCTCCATCTAATACTAAGGTTAAGAATTCATGGAGCTATAACTTTACTCCACCATTGCCATAACTTTTGGTAACCTTCTGTTTGGTCAACAGGAACATACTTTCAAATTATCATAATATGAATGTGGTTCTATAATTTCAGATTGGTAAGTTGAAAAATCTAGTCTCATTTGAATTTTAAAATTAAAATATAGTAAGTGTTGATATTGAAGTAAAAAGAGTAGCTTCTTTTTAAAATAGTCCACCCTCAGGCTACCTTACATCCTGCTCTCATAATGCTCTACAAAATCATAGTGCTTGGTGCTGTATTCTATTGTTGTTCAGCTGCTGATACAAGTAATATTAACACTTACTTTGACTGCTTCCCCTCAAACCTTTCAGTCCGTATCAGATTTGAATATCTCATGGTATTTTACATTGCAACGAATATTATGAGTGATGACTTTCTTTGTTCTAATTTGGATTCACACAACTGCAGGCTGTCACAGCACATGTATGAGGTAAGTCTGTGCTTTTTTTCTATACTCTTTCTTTTTCTTAAATGGTGTTTGGACATACAACTTCACACACTACATTCCAATGTTTGGCATTGAATAAATAAATCATAATATCAGGACATAGGACTCGGCACTGGTATTCTGGAAACAATTATGTCAAGTTACTAAATGCAATATCCCACTGACTTATATGTTGCATTTGGTTGCTTTCAGTGTCTGGTATCTTATTTACAAGTTATTTCAGTAACAATATTGCATGTTCCAAATAATATTAATAACTTTATCATAAATATTTTCATAGTTCAAAATTTGAAGTAGATGACATAATGGATGAGTAGGTGGAAGTTTCAAGATAACTAGTGACACAGTGGTAAAAATCAATTGCATCTGTAAGCATGCAAGTTCATTGACAGTAACAGCCATCCAGTGTGCCACTGAGCATGCTCCACATTCAGTCTACATAAAATCTATATGGAAAATTGATCCACTGCTGTCATATTCAAGGACAATTCTCAGTGGTAAACAAACAGAATACCACAGTGAGTAAATCAGTTTCTCATATTGCACAGAGGCAAAGTGGAGGGGACTAACCTAGTAAATGTCATGTAAATGAAACAGTGCTAGCATTGTCATGTACCTGAAAGCCTAAGGCAAATATTGCTTGATTAATTAAGATAATTTCCATTCTGCATGTGTCATGTGATGGTAATAAAGTGTGTGGTTTCTGATAGACATTTGTAAAATTTACAGTAGCAGGCTAAACAGTATGATTACATTGACAAAAATTAGTACAGGTACTGACATCAACTAATACCATTACTTTCAAAGACTTAATTCATACAGGTAAGTAATGCCATTCCTGTTACCTTATTTATTGAGTGCTTATTTTTATGCAAAATAATATAGTATTTTTCCTGAGTTCCAGTGTTACTTGTACAGTATAATATAAATTTCAAACCATAAGCAGAAAATTGATTCATATTGTTGGTGAAGTAAGAGGATGGTGTACTAGTAGAGTAATATGGTTCTGTAAAATACTTTTATAATCTTAGACTATGGTGTCACTCCTCATATTAAAAAGGTGTACTTTTAAGTTGAAGAAAAGTTTAATTTGACTCTTGCTATCATAATTTATTCAAACTCCTTACAACTGAAAAACACTGTTAAATTGCTGTTGCATTATTGAAGCTCCATTTATAAGAACTCCCTTTTCCTAAGCATTCATATGTCATTTTGGGTGTAGATTTTAATAATTGCCAATTGAATCTTACATTTTGGGTGTGTTGTCACCTTTACATGTATTTCTTGGCAGGAGAATCACTTACGTTGAAGTACACAAAACATATAATTTAATTTATACTTGAAAGTTTTATTTCTGGCATAAAGGACTGATGGACTAGGCCACACTGTCTTATATCACAAAAACTTAAAAAATGAAGTAACCATACTGTTCCATGTGCTGTTTTAGTGACAAAACAGACCTCATTGCAGTTCATATTTAACTAATGGTATATAGGATATTTTAAAATTGAAAATATTACTCTATTTCACACTCAAAGACCAACCAAAAAATGCATATTTATAATGTTATGACCCATCAGGGCTACCACCAAAATATCCCTTGCGGCGCCACGACACCCCTTGGCAGATCCTGTAGGATGGGGGTTCCTGAGAGGGGTGGGGGTAACAAAGCGGTCTACTGCCTGAACTAACTCACTGTTGCAACATCTTCCTTAGGAATAAAACACCAACATGTATTACAAGCTACACTTTACTGATAATAGTAAAACAAAAATAATACAAAAGGCAAATAAAATAAAATAAAATAAAAAAAATGAAAAAAACGAGTAAATTGAAACACAAAAGAACAAAGCAGGTTGCACTCTGAGAAAATTACTACAAAACCTAATGCTAATCTATACCAGGGGGAGATAGCCAGTCCAGGGTGGTAGATAAACATAAATGGTAGACTGCAAACTGTAATAAGTAATCCACAATCAAAAGGAAACCCTGAAAAGTCCAGCAATGCACTTACGCTCCAACCAAGTATTTGTCCAGACAGCGAGCCTTCCCCTCGTCTTGCTTCCGTCACCACATCTCAGAAACTCAACTCGGTCACAGCGCAAGGGAGCTGCCAGAGTAAAACTTTCCATACCCAACGCCTCGTGGACAACAAAAAAAACAGGAAAAAAAGAGAAAACAAACCAAGGGGGTGGCCGGACCGAGGCCACGACCAACCGACCCTCCAAGAGTTGCCAGATCACCTACACAACTTACAAATATTTCCATGGGCATAACAATAAGTATGTTCAATGACATAATTTTTCACTAACATATTCTAGCCACTCTTGTGACCATCATCAGGGTATCTTATAACAAGAATACAATTAATATACAAATAATTATACAAAAGTGTGTGCTAAAACCACTTAATGTTACATTTAATTTTCTGTACTGAAACTTACAGTTATAAAGTAACATAAATAGTATGTTTATAATCTTGTTAAATTATAGTAAAATCAGGTTTATTTATGTTGTTTCGTGGATATGTACATTTGGCTAACAGCCTGTTAGATAAGTGAGTTGTACACAGTAAAAGGGATTGCTTGAAACTAGTACAGTTAATTGTATATTAATTTTATTCTTGTTATAAGACACCCTGGTAATTGTCATGGGAGTGACTGCAACATGTTGGTGAAATATTATAACATGTAATTGAACATACTTATTAATATGCAAATGTTGGTTTGTCATGCGAGTGTGTGAGAGTCTTTAATGCATGGACATGGAACACACAAAATTATTCTATTCATTATTAACAAAGGAAGAAAAATGGGTAATATTTGAAGACCAGAAACAAAGGACCAAAATAGCTGTAATTTTTACATATGAACTACATTGTTTGGTAATTCTAAATTTTTATGATGGTGGTGTTTGATCAGCATCATTTTTATTTCTGCTTTGTACATTATCTGATGTTACAGTATAAAACTTTAAAATGTTACCATGATTTCAAGACTGACACCAACTCTGTCAAGTGACTACTCTGTAGGGCCTATAGTATAAAGTCAGTTTCCATTAGTTAGCATCTAATCAAGCAGAAAGAATGAATATACATGTGGCTAGAGATAATATGTTTTAGCGCATATCTTCCAGCGCTGTTTGCCTTTCTTACATGTCTTCATTTTGTCCCATACATACGTACTCTTGATCAGCTTTGTCTGAAGGTCTCTTTCTATGTTTCAGCTAAAAGTAGTATTTTTTTTTAGAATTATATATCTTAAATTACACGTAAAACATACAGTAAACATGACATTCAATAGTATACTGGGCTGCCAAGTGAAACTGCAAGACAGTTTTATTTTTCTGTTTATTTTATATGTAGATGATTAAACTTCAGTCCAAAGAACACCAATACAGATATTTCACGTCTGCATTAGCTGATACATGAATCAAAACAATCTGTTTTTTTCAAAAATGAGTTATGGTGGACTTGATTATTAATGTGTCTTGATCTTGTATTGTAAACACAATCAGGTATCTTTATAAAGAAATCATATGTTTCGGTTTATAGGTATTAAATTTGCAATTATACTTAGGTGAAACTGTAGTGACTGTTAAGTATGGGAATGTTACAGAAATGGATCAATATGTGAAACAAAAACGGATTGGGGAAGGTTCATTTGGAACTGCTTACCTGGTCCGATCGAAAGAGACTGGAGCTCATTATGTGATGAAAAGGATCAATTTTTCAAGAATGACAGAGAAAGAGAAAGATGAAGCAATGCGTGAAGTAGAGGTTCTTGCTAAGATGCAGCATCCATATATTGTTGCATATAAAGAATCATTTGAACATGATAAGAATCTTTATATTGTAATGGATTATTGTGAAGGAGGAGATCTGTATACTGTGATTCGGGAACATGCTCAGAAGGGAAGATATTTTTCAGAAGATCTAATTCTCAATTGGTTCGTCCAGATATGCCTTGCTCTCAAACATGTTCATGATCGTAAGATTCTTCACCGAGACATAAAATCCCAGAATATTTTCCTCACTAAAGGTAATAATGTCAAACTGGGTGATTTTGGGATTGCAAAAATTCTGAAGAATACAGTTGACCTTGCAAAAACATGCATTGGAACACCATATTACCTCTCACCTGAAATTTGTGAGAACAAGCCATATAATAACAAGAGTGATATATGGGCACTAGGTTGTATACTTTATGAAATGGCTGCACTGAAACATGCCTTTGTGGCAGGAAATATGAAGAACCTGATTGTGAAGATTATACGAGGCTCTTATCCTCAGCTTCCATCACACTATAGCAGTGATCTTCGTAATCTGGTTCAGCAGCTCTTCAGACGAAATCCAAAGGAGCGTCCATCCATTAATATCATTCTAAGGAGAACGTTTATTTCAAACAGAATTGATAAATTCCTAACGAAAACACAGCTAACTCAAGAGTTTGGTATAATTAGCCCACATTTTTGTCAACTTGCAAAACCCAAGCCTCAAGCACCTGCCAAAAGACCAAAAACAGCTGTTACTGATCCTGCTCTCAAGTATGGATCATCTTCGGCTGTCAAGAAGACAAGAGCACATAAAGATGAAGACAAGAAGGTGGTAGCATCTCCATCTGCACCCAAAACTTCACAGATGTCTAAAAGCAGAATTGAATCTAAGCGACAAGTGTGCAGCGACATTAGAGTCACCAGAAAATTGGATAGAGCTGCATCACAGGAAGCTGTCCTTGAAGTACCAAAGGAAGCAGAAGTGAAAACATCTTCAGGACTTTCAAATGCAGTCATTCATTGTGCTATGGGTGTGATGGATGGAGGATATTGCAATGATCCTACAAACATCACAGAAATCTTTAACAAGTGCATAATGAAAAAATTTGCAAGCATCCATGCACTGAACTTACTAGAGCCTGAAAAAGGTTGCGTTATTAAAGATGTATTATTGCATGAACAAAATAAAAGTAAGGTCCTTGACATATCAGAATCAGTACATGAGTACTATAGTACACAAAATATAGAAGATGCCTTCCTTGCAACACTAGGGTCTAATTGCATAATAGAAACACTGTGTAACAAGAAAATACAGCTGGAACAAGAGGAACCATATGGGAAACATTACAATCCAATCAAGTCTCCTACAAAACCGAAAACCACAGACAGATCCAATAGAACAATAAATGGGCTTACAAATATGATGTCTGATTCAGAACTCCTTACAACCATTCATACCATAAGACTGCAGAACTTCAAGGAAAGGCAGCTCATGATTGAAAAACGATGGAAAGGTAATGAAAATAAGAGCAACAGAGTTAGATGTCAACAGAATAAAGGAAGTAGTACCAGGATGCAGCCTACATGTATAAGTAATGCTGCAGAATATGGCGCAAATAACATTATGCATGTAGAAGACAAAATGGGAACAAATAACGAACCCCTGGAAGCAGAAAGTATGGTTACCAGAAATATTGTGACTAGAGTGAGATCAAGAATTAACCGAAAGAGAATGGAAGCATATGAGAGAGAAAAGAAAAAATTATTGGAAAACAGAGGTGTACAATCTACAAGTAACAAAATCATTTTACCTGTGGATGGTTGTGAAGAAAATGTACTGGAATCTCATATTATAAAACAACTGAAAGATACTACAAATGCAAATGAAAAGACAGCTGCTGTTTCGCAAGACATGAAGAATATGACAGAAGCAACTAATGAAAATGAAAGCAATTATAAAGACAGTGAAAACACAAACTCTAAGACAAGATCAAAATGGAAGACAGGATCCAGTTTTGAATTAGGGAAGGTGTCGCTGGAAGTACCAGGTTTCCTCATGGATTCTACATCATCAGCAGATATTGTTATAAAATATGGAGACAGGAAACAGTGGGGCAGTTCAGATGCTCTGTGTGAAGAAAATGTTATGAATATAACTTACACTCTTGAAAGACCATATTCTATACCAGATATTTTCCACATTGGTACAGAAGTGATGGAGTCAGAGTGTTGTGTAAGTGCTCTTGATGAAAACAATATCTGTGCTGTTGGAGTGTCAAACAGAATTCCTGAAGGAGAGCAGAGTCAAGTCAATTTAAACTGTAAATGCACCCAAACAGATAATCCAAGTGTTATGGCATTAGTGCAGGCTATTGTCACACAAGATACAGTGAACTCCAATATGAAACATACAAGTCCAGAACAAAAATGTTTATCCAACAGAGACAAAGAAGAGGATGATCCAGAACTGCAAAGCAAATATAAAAATGGGCCCTGTCAGAAACAAATGCTACCTCAAGCAGTTCAAGTTGATGAATACTCTCCTGTCATTGTACCAAGCTTCCCTCTCGTCCCAAGTGCAGCACAGTCTGGTGAAGATTTTTTACTTCCACCTCGAAGAAGGCAAAGAACAAAACTAGAAACTCAACATTTTCAAAGAAAATGCATGAAACGTAGAACAATAAGAAAATGGTCAACTTTAAACAATCGCAAAAAAAGACATTCTCCTCCAGTGTCTCCAAGACATTGCATGGCATCTGTTGACATTTCTTCCAATGTTATTAGTATGTTTCAAAATAATGATATGATACAAACATCTGTAAATATTACTGATCATTCACTGGCACAAAGTGCTTCAGGTGAATTGAATGCTAATGGACTACCAGTATTAACCAGCATGGATGATTTACTTCATGAGAATAAACTGAACACTCAAATGGAATATAGAATCAACAGACCTTCAAGTGCAACCATTCAACACACAAGAGCACACCACAATAGCTCAAAATGTGACAAACAAAATGCACATGAAGGTTTAAAAATTGACAGCTTTCCAAAATGTGGTAATGAAAACAAAAAAGCCAATGATGAATCTCCACATACAAGAGGGGAAAACAAAGAAAATACCCATTATTCTTTGCAGGCATCCTTGCCATACACAGAAGTATGCAGCATTAAAACACAAATGAAAGAGAATTCCATAAAAGAAACTGTATGTAACAGTTTAGTTACAAATTTTTATGGAAACAAACTAAAAGATATTCCAGCTACAGGTAACAGATATTACAGTAATGAATTTGGTAAAAGTAAGGGGCAAGATAACAAAGAAATAAAAACACTTCATAAAACTGATATTACAAATGTGAAATGTCCTGCAATAAAATATGGTGTAACTAAACCAAAGGCTGTCAAGTTTCAGAGCCAACATGACTCTAATTCCATGGAATTCATGTTGTCTAATGAAGAGTCTGTCCAGCAAAGGAACCGTCCCAAGTCAGCAACAGGTCCAGGACTCTCTGGGACAACAACAAAACCAGACAATTCCAGAAAACCTTCATCAGCAGGACCATATCCACGTACTGTACATAAAAGCCTGAAGTATAGCATACTACTTCCCAGTATTCTTAATGACAGCAAAAACAAAATAAACACAAACATGGAAGCTAAATATCAGTGCAGTATTTTGGGAAATGTAAGTGGAGAAGCCACACAATATGACAACATGCTAAAAGAGGTATGTGGTGAAAACACAGAAGCACAGCCTCTCCTTTATCCAGATATTTGTTTGGCACAATCTACTGAAGCCAAGAATATGTCAATCAATGGTACAGCAGAGGGTAAAGAACATATTCTACAAACAATTTCTTTAAACTTGCATGATAAAAAATCAGACGGTTCATGTCCAAATGTACATCACATAATATCCACACATAATCATACTTTAAGCAAACTGAAGAGGCCATCCTATTACATTCAGAAATTATGTAAGCTTGAATCCAAAATTGTTAAAAATAGTAACCCACTACAAAACATCAAGAATGCTTCTCCACCTGGTGTATTGCCATCATTCGTCAATGTTGAACATAAGCAAGCCAGTTGCAAAGTGCAAAGTTGTGTCATACCGGTGGATTTAAATTTAGTGGCTGCAGAGTCACAGGAGCCAGAAACAAAACCATCACCACCATACACTGAAACTATTCACTTCGCATCTTTACCAACAGACAGTAAGTTTGGGGAATAAGATTAGTGAGTAGCTGGGGAAGAAATATGGTCCACAATCTAGGTTCAATCTAAAAAATTATGATTCTATTAAATGCATAATTTTTAATGACACTGTGAACTAAATAAAAAATAATTTTACACTATTTGTGTGGGTGCACAGCATGGTTACTTAGATTATACTTTGATAGAACATAAGAAGTGTTTGGAAAAATGGTTCAGGGAAGTATATGAACCTACAGCTTGAGGTGTTATATAGTGAGGAATATCACGGTCCATATAGAGCACTTAGGAAGTATTGTTACAACAGTGAAAACTACGAAGTTATGATGAGGTGGACATGCAGCTGTGATGGGAAAGACATGAAATGTATTTGGAATTTTGGTGGGGGAAACCTCTTGGAAAATGGCCATTAGAAGGAAGAGGGAAAGTAGAATGATACTATCTATAGAGATTAAGCTTAGGGTGGTGACTTAAAAAATGAGAAGTAGCTATATCTAGCATATTATCATGACCACTGTCAGGCTTTCATATATATGGTTTCGACCCTTGCTAACAATCAGTTTGATAAAGTACTGAGGTTCTGTGATATGAATCATAAAAGATTATGTGTAGTTGGTTGATAGGAAACCTGACTACTGGCTGGAGGGAGAAAGAAATTTCAGGCCAGTTAATTGAAACGTTACTAGCAAGTAGGTATGAAGTCAATAACACAACATTTTTAATTAGATGTTCTATTCGTGGTCGAAAGACTACATGTTTCAGCCGGTAGTGGTCATCATCAGGTCTCTGTCATTCGACACACTTAAGACTATTTATATAGTTGTGTTATTGACTTCATACCTACTTGCTAGTTTATACTACACAACAGGGATGGCACAATTCAGAGTTAATTGAACCACTGACATCTTCAAATCTGAATCATTGTTTTCACTGCAGAATTATAGTTTAGACTCTGGTAATGTTTGTGTGTATTTACAGGTTCATACAAATATCAATGCTCACTCACAAGAACGGTGTCACTTCCAGACCTCACACAGTTCTTCATGCCGAACCCCGATTTTGAAATGCCATTTCAACGTACACAAAGTATAAGTGATGTGAAAACCAAGCCAACTGAGGTATGTAGACACAGCACAGATAATGAGCACTTAAAGAAAATAAATTAATTCAGACATATACAAGAATTTAAAAAATTGTATATTTGTAACATGTAAGTGTGAAAATCACATTTCCCTTTCCGTAAAAATATTCAATTAATGTAAGAAAATTGTTCCAATACAAAATTTTACTTGAACCAATAGTAAAAATTCATATATGGTAGCAAGACATCAGGATGATGTGACAAGGAGAGGAGACTATAAATTACAATTTGCTCAGTTAGAAATAGTGATATACTGAGAAAATGTCGGCTAGTAATGTACAGTGAGGAGTTGATTATATGTCCCTGGAGGAGATAATGGAATTTGGTAAAGGCAGGTGGCTGAAAATGGTACTAATTTACAGCACAAAAGTATTACAAACAAAAAGGTGCTATTAATGAGATTTTAGGCCACTATATGCATTAAGGTACCTAATGACTGGAAGGTGAAAATCATGTGTTAAGAAAATGACAAAATGGAGCTTTCATGCTCCCCAGGTTCATGACAGGGTTGTGGCAGCAAGAATTGTGACTTCAACGATACCCAGCATTTACAAAGTTAACACTTTCTATTTATGAGTATCAATATTGCTTCTACGAGGAATTAAGGTTGCACTGCTTTATAAAACATTTTCATGATACTCGCTGTGTATATTTATTTTCAGGATACAGATGAGACAACAGTGAACATCTCTGACAGACCAGAACTCATGAGAGATGTAATTCATCAGAATGCATGTTCTAGGGTGGATACATATCCCATTGGTTCTACATGGCATTTAGGTAACAGTTTTTATGTATTCTTTATATACAGAGCATTGAATTAATGCATAACACAATGGTCATATTTGTCTCGTTGCATATTTATGGTCTATAATTACAAACAAATTTCTGTGTAATTTTAAGTTTGATTCATACCAATTACTGTAAGCCCTGATGAACACAAACCTCAATGAAACTCAGTTAATTTTGTAAAGGGGGGGGGGGGGAAACACACCACCACCCAAAAAAAAACCTTGTAAAATGTAATTTAAATTTTGGAACTTTTTTTTTTTTTTTTCCCCTCCCCTCATCTTTTACTCTTATAAAAATTATTAATAATAAAAAAAAACCCACGCGGGGGGGGGGGGGGGGGGGGGGAAACACACACACACACACACACACACATAT
>Ga0131853_10006768_pt1 | contig 20700 bp, 15 predicted proteins | sample TergutLab28metaG_FD_92764 | JGI IMG/M metagenome (GOLD analysis project Ga0131853, IMG submission 92764) | Labiotermes labralis P1 segment gut microbial communities from Petit-Saut dam, French Guiana - Lab288 P1 (version 2) (version 2) | ecosystem: Host-associated > Arthropoda: Insects >...
TCAAAATACTCCCCATTTGACACAATACACTTGTCCCACCTCTGTTTCCATTGTTGGAAGCACCCTTGGAATTCCGCTTCTCTTAAGCCCTTCAGCAGCGATGTCATTTCACTTTTAATCGTCATCACATCACCCAAATTCCGCCCCCGCAGCACCAATTTACATTTGGGGATTCGAAGATCCATGATTCGTCACCTGTGATAACCCTTTCCAAGAATTCATCGCTTTCCTCTGAGGTTTTTCAGTCGGCACAACACTCCTTCCGTCGCAACTTTTGCTCAGGAGTGAGCAGTTTCAGTACAATCTTGGCGCAAACCTTTCTCATGTCCAAATGTTCTGTCAAAATTGTGTTAACGGACGACTTTCCCAAACCAAGTTCTTCTTCTATCATTCTAACAGTCAATCGGCGGTCACTGAGCACGAAAGAACGCACACGATCGATGTTTTCTTTACCACTTGAGGTGGAGGGGCGTCATGACCTGGCATCGTCCTTGGGGTCTTCACGGCCCTCCCGAAAATGCTGGACCCACTTGAAAACAGTTCTTTCCTTTAGAGCACACTCTCCATAAACCTGTTGCGACATCTGATGGATTTCGGGGCCATTCTTGCCCAGTTTCACAAGAAACTTGATGTTAATTCGTTGTTCAAGCTTTTGATCGATCTCCATTTTGACAATGTGCGAATACACGTTCCACAAAAAACTAAACCATGAAGTCTGTCCTTCTCCTACAGTAGTCTGGCTCCTACTGAAAGTCAACTGGGTCCTGCTGAGTGAGGAGAGCTGGAGGGGTGCGCCACCAGTTAACATCTCACTCCTCCTCTAACCTACTGCACGAACTTCTTGGACAGGCCACGTATTATTTATTTATGTTAGTGAGTTCCATATATATTCATTCTGTGGTAGAATGACTTTCTTGCCAATGGTAATAAGATGTTTGTCATGTACATTTTTAAAAATTCCTAACAAAAATTAACCTCATGCTAAAAGGCAGCAGACACCTGTTATACACTCAGCAGATAGCAGTGCACCTCACCCGATATTATGAAAACTCTGCAGTCAATACATCATCACTAAATAACATATCAAGCAACATCTTCTTACTTTAGCACACAACAAAAATGTTACATGCAAGAGATATAACAAAGACGAGCATACCAGAGTCATACAGGGGTGCTGAGATATCCTTAGCCCAACCAGGAAGGAAACAAGCTAATGCTTCTGTCAGAACGGTGTAAATTACCTTCGGTGCCTTGCCTTGCAGGAAAAAAAACTTGATGACAGCTTGCATCTTGATGTTGTTGAAATCGCGAGCGTCCCTGACATGCTTCTGAGCTGGTTTCCTTCCTGGTCAGGCTAAGGACATATCAACACCCTGGTAATGACTGAAATGGGGACTAAGTTGGAATCTCACCATACAAATAACAAATTATCTGCAAAAGTATACCTTTCATTGTGCAGAAACATTAACAGTCATTCTGCTTACTTTTGTCAGGGTTTCCTTCATTGAACATTTCAAAGGTTTCTTTATGTGAACTCTCAATTCGATAAAAGCAAAAAAGTAAAACTGACACTCTCTTAACACCAACCCAAGAAAAATATTACAAATCCTCAGATACATAACCTTAACACAAGTTGGAAAATTTACAAATTCAAACACAATGTACAAAGGATGTTAAATACGCACGGTTAAATTAAATGATAAGTCATTACAACATGAAATGTTGCTCACTTATTCCACTACAGAATCATTATTTTCAACAGAATCCCCAAGAAATTTGATGCATCTACCACACCTTTGCAGTAGCTTAGAAATTCCACTGTGCCATAAATCAGGCTTCTGCATTTGCAATCATTCATGAACAGCCATTTCCATTCCCTCATTTTTCTGCAATATGTGACCTCCAGAGGTTCCCTCAGTGACCCGAACAAACACATGGAGTGTCCAGCTGATCCAAGTCAAATAACTGCAACAACTCTTGTCTCTGGGAGGGTGCACTGCCATGATAAAGGATCACACTTCCTGACAGATCACTTGTTTGGGCAGAGAGAGCAACACCTGGCATGGTGCAGATTCCACAATAATGAAAAAGTGGAAATGGCGGTTCTCAAAGGGCTAAAAATGCAACAGCCTGATTCTGCACATGACAGAATTCTTAAACTTGTACCAACCTGGGGCAAATGCACCTGAGCAATTGCAGATTATGATGAAAATTTTGGTACAATAAATGACCTTCATTTAACGTGGTAACGACTTCACATCTAGCTTTTATGATATAAAGGCTCTTACATACAAACAAAAAATGAAATAGAAATAAGACAACGTTTTGTAGAAATAGAAATTTATCTAAAAAACTAAAATTAAAACTAAAGAACACAACAACAGACAAAACTTTAACATATGCATCAGAAACCTGGATACTAAGAATGAGAGATAGAAAGCAAATGAATGTTTTTGAATGGAAAGTGTATAGAAGAATTTTAGGCCTAGCATATGACAATGAGAACGAAAATTGGAGAATATTAACCAATAAAGAAATTTATGCAATGGCCAAAAACCCCACTATAACAGAGACAATAAGGTGAAATACATTATGTTGGTTTGGTCATGTACAGAGAATGGAAGAAAACAGAATTCCCAAAAATGTATTATATATGAATTTGGAAGCAACTAGGCTGAGTTAGACTAAGAGATAGATAGCAAGATGAAGTGAAGGTGGATGGAAGAAGCTCCTGAGAACATCATGGAATCATCGCATTCTGCACATGCCAACAGAATGAAATGAATAGAAACATCCTTCGCCACATGGGATTCCCTCCAAAGGCAAGTTTTTGAGATCTTTTAGTGCTTACCGTAGGCACATACTCTGAAGGAAACTTATTGGTGGTATATGAGATGAGGAGGCAGGTCTTACCAACTGCACCATCCCCCACCACTACACATTTAATGGTTTGCATTGTGGAAGGTTACTTGTACTGCACGAGTATCTGCAACAGAACCAAAAATGCCACTAATTACTCACACAAAAGTGCCTTGAGCACGAGAAAAATCTGCACCTGGGTTGCTACGGTTCAGCATCAAATCACTATTACTTGAACTGTGCTTGGCCTCTTCATACACATCCCACGTATCACTAGCGAAATGCAACGTACAAGGTATGCAGTCAAAACACCCCCATACATAATGAACTTCAAACTATTTTACAAACGCGAGGCCACTTCTGCATGGCAATTTAAAACTGCCACATTCATTAACACAATACTGCCCCATAAACTGTCAATATTCCAGCCTTTCATTTATTTTTCTTCGAGCCTTCAGTACTTTGCACTCAAAATATGGTACGCAAGAACCATAACCTCAATACATGTAGACCCACAATATGCATGTTGAAACACGCAGTTTTTACTGTTGCCCTTGCTGTGTATCGACGAGCACGTAATTAAATGTGCTGGAAAGACAAATATTATGCTCGTAATTTAAATGCGTAATAATTAAATACACGTTCCATGTAGCCTTTCACTCTCAACGTGAAGCCGACCAGCAACTACAAGCAACAGCTTCGTTATACTATATTTATACACGTATATACATATCACTCCGGTTCTTTTACTTGAAGACTTTTTTACTCTGAGAAACAAATACAAGTGTACACAGTTTAATGCACAGCCGCACTGCAGAAATACACAATAATGAGGAAGCCATCTTAGCTTACACTTCACTCAAATCGGCCTGAATTTTATTTGCTGATAGCACACACCCTGGCAACAATTACATAGGCTGGTTCGACAAGCACATACAAACCGTCAGTCTTACGTGCACACAGTGCTTTAATTGTTTGGAGAGCGAGTGCTATGTAAAAAATAATTTCAGAATGCTCACTACTTATTTCACACTGGGCGTCGACAGGCAATCCCTTCGGCGAGCCTCCTGCTACCTATTGACACTGGAACTAAACAACATGGCAATGTGGTGGCAATTACATATGATCTTACCACGGATCTGCTGGCACGCACAGACGTTTTCGTTTCCTACAATAAATTACCTACACCGGATAACACAAATCTCAAGGGCAGCTGATAATACTTTACTGTCTACCGATAACTTGGGACAACCAAATTACACAAATACACGCAGAAATACCATTTCCTTCGCAGCTATGCATCGGCAATATGGAACAGACTAAGTGAAATCAAATGGCCATATTCATAAATTATCACGTGTCACAGAGCTACACTAGGTGATCTGTGCTCCTACACACTATAACAAGCGGGAACTTACGTCAATTATAAACAGTATTTAAATAAACACTAAAAACATATTTTAAGGAACCCTAAACGTATACAGAGCTGCTTCATATAGCGGAAACACTATTCCCAGTCATGACGAAGATTATAGTCACCGGGGATCTTACGCCGTATTTACCAATCGCCATTTACGGACGTTTCGCAAGAATCTACTGCTACCACCATCTTTAGGATGCATGGCAGTGAATGTGGATTTCTCTAGTCTGACTAGATACCAAATAACACAATGTCACATTCCAGAACACAATGCTCTTCATAATCACTACCATATGACCTCATAATCTCGCTAGTATGACTCGTTTGCGGTGTAAATTTAGAACAAACAAAGGTTCCAGATGCTGAAAAATGCAGATGTATAACCAACTTTGTGGTCTGTGGCATAAATGATTTTCATCATCAATGTGGAAAGCTCAAAGAATAAGGAAATCAAACAGATTTGATAGGCTTGAGGGCAGGAATCAGTGGCTTCAAAAATATAAGATGTAAGGGAGAAAACATCAATCGTGCTTAAGTCTTTATTGAGTCTTGCTACAAAACAGTAAGTTGCAGTTCAACCCTACAGGCTCTATGGATGGCATAAGACTCAGTGACAAACTTTTTCTTCAGACTTTGTTCATTGTCTAATTTTTTAATGGTGTATCTTGCTTCAGAAGCTGGCTGTGCTTCTGTCTTCAGGCAAGGAAAGCATCTACTCTGGTAGACCCCTTAGCGCTATTCTGTCACTGGGCCAGTGCATAAATGTTAGTAGAGCTGGCAGGTTTGCATGACTTCCTGCAGTTTACCAAAACTGCTTAATTGAATGGATGTACCATTCATCTAAACTATTTCATAATTTGAATGATGTAATGCATTGTTCAATTACTCCAACTTCTGAATAACGTCTGTATTAAATTTTATATATTCATTTGACAGTTCCTCATAAATTGCAGAACATTTTGTTTGCATTTTAACTCAGTAAATGCAGTAAGATTGCAGCAGGAAAGGTCAAGTCTTCACACCTATTCCTTGTAACTAATTATCTGAATGTGACAGTTTTAGTTTTTCTTCCACATTTTGACAGTACTTCTTTTAATAAATCTTTTTGATAATATTAAATGTACTGTATTTTAGTATCCCTGCATGGATAATACAGAATCACAGTACCTAAATAAATTCACAAATGGGGCCCTTCTTTCAAGCACTGCACAAGGAGGGGCTCCATAATTCATATTTCACACCAAGTATTATCCAGCTGATCATATCAAGGAGGATGAGTTGGATGGGGAATGTGGCACTTATTAGGGGAGACAGAAATACATACAGGGTTTTGTTGGGGAAAGAGACCACTTGGAAGGCCTGAGCATGCAAAGGGGGAAAATAATTATCCGTTTGACAAAATCTGTACCGGACATGTCAAGAATTCCTACATACAACTATTCATATGAATAATCATACTTGTCACCAGCATGTTCTTTTTGTTTTAACATGCTACAGTTCTATAAATTTACATACTTTCCTCTTTGATATGAGTACTCATCACATACACTTACATTTTCCATGACAGACTCATATGACAAATATTTGTCTACAGTCTGTTACAATTTAAAAAAAAAATGTAATTTCATTCCAAAAAGTTGTATGCTCTCTAAATTTTTTAAATGATTTGGCAAAGTATTATACAGTTTTTCTCCCATATTATTTAGACTTTTCTTTTTTAAATATCTGTCCTAAAGAACTGGGATTGAAAATCTGATTTATGTATTAAAATTATGCCTAACTGAGTTCTGCTCTAACCTGCCTATTTTAATTTTTATGGAGTATACAAACTCCATTACATACCTACATGGCAATGGGAGTATATTTAATGCCTTAAATAATATCCTGCATGAAGTATTTCTGCTCTCTCTACAACACATTCCTACACAACATGACATGCTGCCACAACACCTTGTTTGCAAAAACGAATTAGATTGTGAATATTGTAATTTAAGTTTAGCAAGGAACAACAAAGCTCCCTGATGATGATCGGACAAGATCATAACATGTCGGAGTGATTTTAAGTGTCTTATGTGAAGGTTATGTAAGTGCAGTTGTTGGCTGATAATAGAAGTGATTCTACAAAAATGCATGGTGCAACAATAAGATTTATATTTACAGTTGTTTTACCTTCAAATGATTGCATTACATAACTTCTATGCAATACACAGCTTAGATCTTTTATACGAACATCCCATTTCATATTTAAAGCAGATAAAAACCCAACAATTTTGTTCCATATCTGTACTTAATATCCATACCTTGAATATGATTTGAGGTTTTAAAACACCTTCATTCTGCCAGGTGTGAAACAACACTGCTACAATTTTCTTAGTACTTATCACTAACCCATTTACATGAAACCAGATTATTAGCTGCTGCATAACTCTATTTATTTTTATTTATTCTGTCTTCATTTGTAGTCTCTATTTGGATATATGTATCAATTGCAAACAGGAACCATCTTTGCCCCACGCACAATAAATGGAAGATCATCTATGTACAATAAAAATATGATTGGGCCAAGAACTGACTCTTGAGATAAACCATGTTCAATATCCTTTAAATCAGAGGTGTATCTTCCTGATACCTGCTTAGTACTTTACACTACAATTTTTGTCAAAAGGATGAACACAATTCTAATATAATCTAATCAAATCTATTAAAAAACATCTCATATGGAATGGGAGGGTGATGACTGAATCATCTGGTTCAGGTGAGGGACAACTAGTGGAGTCTTGTAGTTACAGCATTTAATCTTAGGTACCATAAAATGTGGGGAATTTCTCAATTAGCTGAGGAACCATTAGGATCTCACAGACTCTGCTCCATGGAGTCAGCAATCCTTTCTCTCATGTAGTCACCTCTTTGACCATTTGTTTGTCCACTCCCATATTCTTTTTATTCGAACTATCAATGTACCTCTAAGTGACAGTCGTACAGACCTCAAAAATTTTATTCTGGGACAAAACCTACTTAGTTCCAAAATCCTCCCCTTTTTGAGCTATTTGCGGTGGTTACATCATCATGATCATCACTTCTAAACATGCAGGAATTAATTTCTAAATTCTCATTACAACAATCTCCATTGTTATACATTCCCTGGGCTCATCTCCCAGTCATAGGCATCTCTACCCAGTCCTGAAGAGCCATATCCCCCCCCCACCCACACACAGTAACAATTAATAACTTAAAACCAAAAACTAATAATCTCAACTCAACATAGTATACAATCTAAAGATAAATCTTCACAGACAAGATCAATACTCTATAATATAAAAAGCACCTAACAGTGATAATATTTAAAATCAGGAATTTTACTGACAAAGTAATTACTATCTTGTTATACAGTACATGGAATGTATCATGAGTAAATCTATGTGACAGGTGCTCCAACCTACCTGTTTTGCCGTTGCAGAACAAGTACAAACTCCGTTGCCACCAGTGCATGATCTGCGGTAAGCTGTAAATCTATCAGCCCTCCCGCTGGTATGTTTAAAGGGTTACATTTCGTAGGATTTCTGAAATAGTTCCAACAAAACTGTATTGGGAAGGTGTCCCTCACATTTCAACTGCATTTATCACTAACACACTAGGAGCACAGACATTCGTCACAGAAGTCCTGAACAAATCTGAGGAACCCCAACTACCTAAGAGTAAGAAGTCCAGGGTCATATCGGGAAATTCCCAAAACTTCTTAGAAAGAATTGTCACAGGTAAAGCAGTTACACTACTGATGGAGTACTAGGTTGAGTGTGGGTTTTGTGACACTTGGACAATCTATTCTGTAAGTACTACATTTTAGTATAGCACTGCATCTGATGATGGCAAAATCATCTACTGAAACAAGTAGCAAGACTGAAAGAGTAATCTAGAGCACATACCAAGTCCAGTTATATTAGTGTGACAAAAATAAAACACTAACATTCGTTATCAAAGACAAGATGCCACAAAAATATTTAATTCACTTTGCTATGCTGATCATTATTTCATCAGTGCTCCATATTCAATTATCACTGCCCTCTAAATATACCACAGAATCAATCAGCCTGCATATTAACACAAAACTGTCCACCTCTGGTGCTTCCCTTGACACTAAACCCAGAATACAGAAATTTCTGTTTTCTTTGACCGCAGATCAACTTTTACAATTCACATACACGTAGCAATGAAATCAAAATAATTTGCCATGACTACGTACTGGTCCAGCATTCCAGTCACAAGCCTGATGGACCAAAATAATGTTTTTTTTTTGAGTCCCTTTAATGAGTTCTCCAAAACCAGGGACAAAATTTGTCCAAACACATAAAAAATTATAATTGTATGTTTACTAAAAATTCACTTTTCTGTTGAATATGAGAAAAAGTATGGAAAATATGACACATTCATCACATGTTTGACATTAAACAAGCATGTTATCCATTCCACGGGAAAATTCTCTTCTTAGGGTGTATTGACTGAAACTTGGAGGAATATGTTTCAGTTTGTACTGTAGTAATAACACGTGTTCTTAAAAGTAGCTCAAATCTTTTCAGATCTTTATACATAAGTACAAGTTATTTTGTAGTACCAAACCAAAATGTGAGAACCCTAACATCATGAGGTCTCCACTAGATGCAGGGCATTTACCAACACACTGTTCTCGATGGTTTTATAACTTTACGTCAGCTGCAGAATATGAATGAGGGATTCCTGCTAGCAATGCCCATCTGTCAAGTCTGATTTAGCACAGATAAGCTTGTATTATCTCAAGTGTGGAAACAAAATACAAAACCTAAATTAGAATAAAATCACATATTCTGTAATTTCATTGTAGTGTTTTATTATACTCACATAGTTAAGTTTAAGAAAACTACACATACTTTAGTAGTGTGAAATTCTAGCATGCATGACAATATACATTAAACTTCTATATGAAGTATTCCCACCAAATTATATGCACAGGAGGGCATGGGAAGCAAGTGATAATAACAACTGCTGTTAAACATCCATACTAATCTAAGTCCATGGAGCAAAGCCATTCTTAAGAGCAAACATTTGCTCAGGGTATCAAGAAATTCCAGGTGTTTTACAGAATAGGTTTCTAACAGTAAACCACTGGTCCCTATCCTTAGCCAGATTAATCTGGTGCACATGCTAATCCTGTTCCTTGAAGACTCATATTATCCTCCCACCTACATCCAAGTTTTTCAATGTGGGAGACAAAGTTTCACACCTATACAAAACAACAGGTACAACTATAGTTCTACACATTGTAATCTATGTTTCTATATACTACTTGCAAATTTAAAGGATTCTGAACTGATTGACAGCAAGCACTCCCCGAATATAATATGCTCTTTTTCATTAATGTAATTTCAAATTGTTACTGTTCCCCAGTATTAGTATTTCCCCAAATTTTTAAATGATGGATTAGTGACTCGTATATTAGGACTCTGTCCTGTATATCACACACGCAAAATGGGCATATAATTAGGTTTTCTCTGTGTTTTATTGGTAGAACTTCCTTCCTACTACATACTACATATATTTTGTCTCATTAAATTAGTATCAGCACAGCTGATGTGTCCAGTTCCAGTCCTTCCAGAGTTTCTTGGACCTCAATAATGGTGTAATCTGGTGCAAACTTAACCAGCATTGACGATTAGAAATTTGTTTCATAATTATTTTGAATATGCAATGCATCACGCAAATAATGTAAAGCCGTACAGTTTTACCATATAATTTAAATACATTTATGAGTAACCGGCCTACGTTAAGTCTATGGGCATAACAAAGTCACATGAGATCGTTGATCCGTACTTTTCTCCTAACTGAATCACAGGCTTTTTCACACAAGTGACATATTAAGTAAAACAGAGTAGCTCACAGCAAGCCAAGAAGCTCCTTCATGCCCTACACAGCCCACAATGTCACAGTGTAGGTCTGACATCAACGGCAATTGAAAAGCATGGCTGGGAATTTCTGCCCATTCACCCTACCATTTTGAGTTGTCCCCACTGACTATCATCTGTTCAGAACAGTGAAAAGATTACAAGAGGGGCCAGCACAATGAGAACATGGTAGCTCCAGAAGCCAAGTGGACACAGTTGCAGAATGCTGGAACAAACTTCTACTGCAACAGCTTTCTCAAGCTTGTAAAGCAATGGCAAGATGTGTGAATCATAATGAGAATTATGTGAAAAAGTGACAGAACATCTCTAGTTATTGAAAATGATATCTGTTTTTGTACATGTGCTTTAGTGTTAATGTATTATAAACATGATCGCTACTTTCAGTACAGCCCTCACAGAAACAGTAAGATTGTAGGTTTCAAAATTGGAGACCAGTAACCCTTAAAAACACGTTACTGCTTCATCCCAGAGAGGATGAGTGGATAGAAAATGTGACTGTACCCACTGCCAGGCCGGTATGGTAACAAAATCAATTTCTGAGATAGGAACACAGAAGGGATGGAAGGTGGTGAGAATCATGGACAACTGGGGGAACCAATGGCCTGACAACTGAAAACAGATCATATTCCTCATGTTCCAAAATCTCAGCTCTTGCAGACATTAAACCTTTGATTAATGAACAGAATACATGAACCATACCTGGCAGAAAATCAACAAGACCCTTCAGCTGAGAATTACCAAGACATAGCAGTGATATCTTGTGGTGGGAGGACTGCCAACTCTTGCTTTTATACTCCTATACTTCAAAAAATAATATCACATCTTGAGGCCCTAGCAGACTTCAGATGCAATATCCACGACTGTTTCGTTGTTCTTGCAAATAACAGATCTGTCTGTCTGTCAGTCAGTTCAATGGGAATAATGTTTTTGCATCACACATATCTATGCATCAGGCCCTTTGATATGAGCCCATGCGTATGCTGAACTTCTACATACAAAGGATTTATCTGAATGCATTAAAATAAATTGTTGGTCATTTCAAAAGTCTTCTATGCACTATCATGTCAGCTATTACACAAGCCAATATGCAACAGGTACTTGCAGCGACAGTTAGCCAAACATCATAGTTAAACTCAGGATGGGAGTACTTTGTGTATATGAAAAATCTGCAAAACTACACTTGCAGTCAGCAAGTACTGTGCATCAGTGCGGTAACACAGGCATGCTGTGATAGCACACCACAGAAGAGTAAGTTTCATCAGTCACAGGGTAAAGTAAATTTGCCCTCATACATGGGAAAATTTGAGGTACAGCTCCACTAACCTTGGCACATGATGAATGATGACCCATATCTGGTCTGGCCCCTATGGTGGTGAGAAATGTCCCCTTTCCTGCAATAAATCATACCCCTAATTCCTCTGCTGTCCAAGCCATATCCTATGTCACTATACCCCAACCTTCCAGAGAACAAATACATAATTATGATGACATATTGTTCTGCATTTGGGGAAAGATACAAATACCTCAAGAAAAGAGACAATGATACCACATTTGCCATTTTTTTATAGCTTTTAGTTTGGAAGGCTATCTAACACTGGTTCTGGGGAAGTATTAGATGTAGGGTCCAGGAAAAAAAAATAGTGCCCACAATCATCACTGAACTTCTTCTTATTTAGCCCAGATTTTGAGGCAAGTTAGAGTATGTGACGTGATGATGTCAGATCCACACAGAAACTCAACCTCCAAGACCAGGGTATCCCTCCTTAAATGAAAGCTCACTCAAAACCTAAGTCTGGCATGAATGGTTCTACCAGCAGCTACTACAGCTGTGAATAATCAAATGAAATGGTGGGATTATTAGTCCCCTCTACCAAAATATGTTAAGAGCAAATACTAGTTACAAAATTATACCAGAACATACCTGATTAGGTACCAACAGCTTCATACAGCAACAGGTTACCAAGGTTTCAAAACAATACACATCTTGTGCTGGAAGAATGGAATTCTCTCTGGACAGATGGTTTTGTACTGCAGATTATACCCACTCTGCTGAACCCATATTCCACACACTATGCTTCACACGAACAACAGTTCCTCTCTCTTACTACTACTTTTAAGATGAGTGACACCATATTCAAAATGTCAAGTCAGAGTGCTCTGAATGTCTAATCAATGTCACTAATGTCCCCCCCCAAAATATGCAATTCTTGTCCTACCAAATATGGCTTCTTTACTTGTCTTCCTCCTTATTTTAAACCGATAATTATATGGTATTTGCGCAGAAAAAAAGGTATGCCTCAAATACACAGCATGAATCACATAGGACATAAACTTTATCAGTATGACCACTAGGTATAAAGAAGACAGACAATGAACAGCCCACAGACTACATAGCATCCCACTACTTATTTCCACAGGTACAGTGAAATACAAGCCCATCAGGTGAGTCTGTAGAGAGATGTGTCTGAATTGGCTCTTAACATTAGACAGTTGCCCAGTGAAGCACTGCATGTCATATACTAGAGGTTGTTAGTATGTGTGAAAAAATGTGTTCTGTTAGATTTAATTTGCAATATTTTGCAAAGTAAGCATCATACAAAAAAGTTCCAGAAACCTCTCTAAAAAAAATTCCTGCGTCAAAAGTGCCACATAAATGAAAATATACTGACTAGTGGAAAATTTGCAATATAAAAGATGAGTGCTGGGCAAAAATCAAATACAAAAAAAAAATTGCTTTTTTTTGGATGATGCCACTGTTTACATTAAGCAGGAAAGTGCAACAATAACAATATGAGTATTACAAAAATCTCCATGCCATTCAAGAAGTTCCCTCTATTTCAACTGAAAGTGCAGTGAGTGCATACAAAATCATAGGGCCCACATTTCTTAGAGAAACAAAATTCCATCCACTACACTACATTAGTCCCAGCACAACTACAATGAGAATTAATTGATGAGGAGCAAATTTATAGCACTTCCTTTTAATTGAAGTATTGAGGAGCAATTTTCAAAGAGATCCTGCCAATTTTCAAATACAAGAGCTCTGTTTCATGTCAAGAAATATTTTCAAAAGGTGTGAGGCCTGCTTAGAAGCTGGAGGTTGGCACTTGGAGACTCCCTTTCAAACAAGGTCGCGGTGAAATGCGGGGGAAAACACACACTCATTTCTGTAATATACAGGCCATGTATGCAGTGCAGTGCCCACAAAAGCTGTCATGCTGAAGTAAAGACTGGTAGAATGTTTTTTACATAACTGAATATGCAATTTTTTAAACAACAAGTGCAATAAAATAAAGAACGCTATCCCCATAGTTTTACAGAAAACTCCTCTCCCCTGCAAATCTTCTATTTTTATCCAAAGTGGCACTTCACTGGCAGGGCGACTCAAGATGCAATGGACATGTCATGATAGCTCAGGAAATGTCTACAGGCAACAAGGTACATTCTGCACAAATGATCAGTCATGACAGCTCAGTGAAGTCTGGCCAGTACATTGCATGTTTAATGTTCAGCCATAACTCTCTGGCACACCCAGCCTCAAATTCAACTGAGCGGTTTCCACAGAAAAGCAAGAAGGTGATCACCCATTCAAACATGTGCACATGTCACAAACGTGCGGACCTTTACCTCCACACCCATACACACCTTCTTAGCATAAAGCTCAGTCACAGAATACGGTGGATACAAAATTTGTAAGCACAATAATGAAATTCAGTCTTCATACCTGACAGATGATGCATTAAAGCTTACCATACATGATACACCAACATCTACATTTTTTACAAGTACCAACCACAATTTGGCTTAATCCAAAATTACATGACCAAAACAGATGAAAACACAAACATGTTTCAAATTCCCAGAAACAACCTGCATTAATGACAGGACAATGGCAATAATGGCCAGCAGAGGTAATCTACAGCCTAATTTTAACTCCTGACAAAAACAGTGGGGACTGAAAGCTGTGGTTTACGACACACACCACGCATCACAAGTAGTCAGCAGAAGTCATTCATTTTAATACAGAAATTCTGAACAAGTTCTATACATACTGCTCATGGGCAGTGCAAAAATTAAAGACATTACTGCTCAAATGCCCACAGACCTAATCACTACAAACCTGAAAGTTACATCCAAACATCAATACTGCTTGTTCACTAATGCACTGATACGACAGAAAGATATATATATTTTTTTCTCCTCACTGTAGCTATCTGCTAATGATATATTGCAGGAGCCTCATAAATAGAACATGCATTACCTTAGTCCACACCAGAAAAAATGACTTGTGAAATGACCCAAAACACAGGCAATATGACGAACACAACACAGGCAGTAAACATGTACAATAAAATGTCTCAATGAAAAAGTCATACAATAAGATACATATATTTTACACTTGGTGTCGTGACATGTCTGAATGTCTCATACCTACACACAAAGTTTAACCCAAAACCATAAAAAAAAGTCATTCATCAGCCTGCTTTCTACCCCTTGACCCCAGTTCTTTCCTGTCAATTTGGTAGCAATTATGTGACGTTCACTGTCATACAATAAATGTGGGGAGTCATGGGTTTGTTCCTCTGTTGAGTCTTTTCTTCTGTCCGGTCCGTCTCTTGTCACGTCTGTATAGAAGTGGTGCTGTGGAAAGAAGATACAAATTTCAATGGCAAGCAAATGCAGACGGAATAAATGTTCAGTTACATGTGCAATAAAGATAATTAACATTTCATGACCAGTAAAATAAACTGCTTCTATTGGCAATTACGTACTGAATTTGAATACGCTTCTAAGAGTTCGAAATAAATGCGAACAAACCTGAACCAACATACAAGATGTATGATAAGCTATAATAAAAGTATTCATGCTGCATCCACTGCCTTGTTCCAATATGTGACAGTGTTCCTACAGAACGGTTTGCTGGAGACTGTCCAAAAGAGAATGTCATTCATCGAGACACGTTGCCATATCAGATCATAAAAAAACGCAGCACAGTTCTTCACAATGAATGACACCAACAGCCCTGTCTGGGACCCATACACAGATGGGAACTGTGACACATTGTGTCAGCTTGGCAATCCACTTCCAAACCCTCCATCTGTGCAGTGTTTGTCTACGAACTCCTCTGACAATATCAGCTCCATGTCTGATTCCTGTATGTGGCCTATTATTAAAGACCACTTTAATAATATCATTTCACATGTTGGTTTGGAATTTGGTCATAGAAATCCGCTTACCGTACATGGTTTAAGCATCACATCCGATATTATACTGCCTCCAAAGCTTGTTACATATCTGTAACAGCTGCACAGGTGATCACACACTAACACCTGTGTTCTGTATTCAGTGCATTCGAGCTCTCACTTTCCATGTTTTTTGACAGTGAAGGCCCACTGTTTAGCAGCTCAAACGCAACAGTCTATTGTTACAGGTTCATCACAATCCAGTAACGTGGAAATCGAAGCAAAGTTTATGCATGTCATATGCAGTCACACATGCAAATGTACCAGTAATAAAGTCTACCTATAGAAGGCAAATTATGAAGTTTCCCTTTTTTTAAAGCTTGTGACTAAGACTTTCGATTATTGCAATACTTTCAGAGTCTGTGCTCACACAACTAGTTAAACATAAATTACAACAAGCACACCACATACAATATAACTCCACTTATCTGGATTAATTGGGATGGCGAGCCATCTGAATACCCAGAAAATCCGGATAATTGGATTTTTCTTTGACAACAGGCTAAACTGGCAGTCTGAAGTTCGGCTGTTACTATTTACGGTACGTACCTGTGTCTAAACCTTTCGACCATGCCTGATTTGAAGTTCTAGAAGCCATAACACTGTACTCTACTTCATCCGATAACCGGTAATTTCAAGGCAAGTTAGTTGTGTAGAATTGACAAATTTACCTGAAGGGCCAAGCCCACCCAGATAACTGGCGATCCGGATATCCTGTGTTCGGATAAGTGGAGTTCTACTGTACTTCAACTGTACGACAACTACGAAGCTAAGTATCAAACTTGGAACCTTCAAACAATATTTTGAGTGTGAGAGATTTAAGACTTTGGCCAAGGTGATCAAGATCCAGATTACCACTTCTCTGTTACGACTTAGTGTGGTCTGCTATACACATGGTTACAGATGTTTCAGAGGACAATACCCTCTCCGTCTTCAGGGTTGAAGCACACCATTTAGAAACACCAGTAACCACCTCTCACACCACTCAGAATCATAAACTAGAAGACCACAACATGAAACATCCAGAGTCACTGTGATTCTTTGTCTTATTGTCTGGATGATTTAATGAGAATGAAGCAAAACTGCTGCTGTGAACATGTATGAGGAAGAATCAATATAAACACCTGTTTCCATGTGTATGAGAGGATATCTTAGCATGTTATTTCCATGGAGAGAAAGATATTACCAGTCCTCCAGTTTAAACACAGCAACAGAATACAGGAAAATAAAACCTTTATTCAATGCACACATGGGGCTAGCTATTATAAAGGATTACAAGTTTTATATGGACAAAAATTATTCTGTGTGTGCCTCGCTGTCCTGATAATGTAATCTAAATATTCTAAGGAGTAACCAACTCAATATTTTAACTCAACAGTATATTTCTGGTAACACCTCATCTGGTAAACTTGCCTACCTTGACACTTCTGATTTCCTCTACCTGTCCAGTAAATATCAGAAGCGTCCCTCCAAACCAGCCACACACATTGCCTCCAACATCTCTACTGCACATTTCATAACTATAGTTAATGAAGTCAAAACAATGCTCTTCAGTTTCTGAAGCTTACAAGTGGTCCATGTAAAAAATCTGATTAATGATTTATCAGTTATACACAAAAATTCCAGCGACAGATTTAAGTGTAGTCAATGTACTGCTCAGACTATGGGATGGATAATCTAGAAATTGTAATTAAGCTCCTTACAGGAGTAAGAGATCTTTCTCTCCACCCACTGATCTGGGGCCCATCCACCATCCTGCTCCATAGGCAATAGGGTCACTTTCCCTGAAGGTTAAGGCAGACTGGGCACAAAGCTGACCCGTCACTTCCATCTGGTTATAAGGTGAAGAATGCTTGGAGCTATATCTCCACAACCACATCTGCCTTCAAGGTGTATATAGGAACAACTTCATCTTTTTGTAGGCCTAAGTGGACTTTATAGTAAGTTAACATGGCTGAAAATAGAGCTGCCTGAGAATTCTCTGTGAAATTAACCTACATTAAATTTTACAAAATACTGTACAATTTACGCACTGACACTATGTCAGAGTCATGCAAGAACCTCCAAAATCAAAAACAGTCCAGTTCTTCATGTATAACATGGGGATTTGAGATGGAGGGGCATCTTCTTATCTATCTTACAAGATTTGCAGAAAATTCATTAAATAATAGCAACATATACACTATATGTTAAAATTAGATACATTCTTAATATACAACATATGTGAAAATATATACAATTTCAAAATATACTGCATTTGTGTGTATTACTCAATGAACTGTTTATAAAGCACACAAATGAATAATACTAAAACTTGTAGAGAAGTTTCATTATTCCCTGCACCTTCTGTTTGAAACATTTTCCCCCTCCAACAAATACTCTCAGAGTTACATACAACTCACACACAGGTCTCTCAGAAAAAATGTGTTTTTTTTTGGGTCTGATTTTAACCAAAGCCAGAAGTTCCTGACACCTAGTGGAAGTTCCTTGTACAGAATACACACACACACACATATATATATATATAGTCCTGGGGTCTGAGCGCTAATACTAGGTAAGACAGATGTGATCTCCACATAATGCTTTCCCTCGTAAGGCAAGTATGTAAATTTATGTGCATGGTTTATTAAAATGTATCATTTGAAGAGAAAAAGGTAGCACTAGGAAATAAATGGCATTTTGTGGAAAATAAAAAACAGATATTTGGGGGCATGTTTTAAAAGTGCAGTGAATTTCCTCCTTGCCTAAATACTATACTTACCTGAAAACAAGACGACTCTAATATAACGCAACCCCCCCCCCTCCCTGGGAAAATGTATTTATCCAAATCTAAGATTACCCCCAAAAAAATACGTCGGCTAAGAAAAGATTTTACTATGAATTTCTCACACTTAATACACAGAGCATGGCAGATTCTATATACCTTCACTAGTCAGTGTCACTGTCTCCATTTTCACAGTCAGTGCCTTCATCTTCCTAACACTCACTCCTAACATTCCCATCCTCTTCACTGCCATTCCACAACATATCAAAACAGTCCCATCCACTGCATTGGATACACAGCACTTCCAAATACCCTCCACGGTCACTTCTGGTGAGACGTGTGGCCATACCGTTGTGATCCACAGTGACTAAATAATACATATGTATTTCTTGGTTTATAAACTTACCTGAACCCAGAAGATTAACAATTTTCTCCACAGATGGTGGTAGTGGTATTAAGAATTAAATACAGCTGTTAACGATTTCTGTCATGTCTATGGTCTAATCAGTCCGAGTTCATGGTTCTTTTTGTGATTTCTAATTTGCTGATTGGTCCAGGTCTTATTTTGTGAGTCCTGTAGTTAATTTTTAATTTTTCAATAGCCATTTTCCTGTTACCACCCTTGGACTAGATATGTTCTCAGGTGTATATGTTACTGTTTCTATGGTGCCCAGTGACTGTGAATAGCTCAATCTAAGGGATACACCAGGTTAGTTGCTGATTTGCTTATAAACAGAGCCAGCTTCCAAAATGTCATACATCTTTAAAATAATAGATGCTGGACAAAGTACCTAAAAAGAAGACTGTGTCAGTTAACTGCAGTCATACTCTGTTCTCTCTTTTGGATTTCTGGACCCCTGAAGACAGAACAGATAGGTTCTCCCGAAACGTCCGTAAGGAATTACCACTCAGTGCTACATAATATCTCAGAAAAGCACAGATTTCACATGATGAATTAGTGCTGGAGGCCTTGGTGTGCCTCTGCATGGTCCAGTTTGAAGTGATCCAGTTTGGCGCAGTCAGGGCTTCATATGCAAATTTAAGATGACCTCACACATTTTAAGCACCAAAATTTAAGGGGGGTGGGGGGAGGAACCTTTTCTTGTGAGTGAAAACAGTATATAACATGAATTCCTACAGGTATTTTCCATGTGTTCATGTATGTGGACACAGGTCTTTAAAGGGTTAAATTGGATGAAAATATGAAACTAAATCTTCAAAATTGGTCACATGTACCACAATCTACGTACAAACTTGCACCCATCCCAAACAATAATCTGTGATATGGAAAAACATTAATAAAGTGTGACAGTCACACTCTCTCCTATTAGCAGGATTCACATCTGCCCATCATATGAAATAGACCTTCAGAACTATTACACGCATGATCTTCCTTCAACATATGATCAGGTTCTAACTTTCACAAATTATCTTGTTGTTACAGAATGTTCATACTGAAAAAAATCCACCACTGTAGGTTACTCTATGCTACTGCAGTTGTATTCAGACTGTTACAACTTGCTTTACTACAACACATCATAATGAAGTCACCAAAAAATAAGTTTGTGTGAATCCGTTTCAGACCTGTCTTGAAATACACATAAGACAGACTTCACCACTTTTACAACATAAACTTTTGTAAACCATCTTCCCTTTAACTAGCATCTTAAACCGACACAACACCAATGTTGCTATTACACCTACATGCCACAAGATGGTCCAGAATGAGGAATGACACCTGGGTTGTATGCTCTATACTCATGTCACAGCAAAATATGATTTGGTATAAACAGAATTTGATATGTCAGAAGAAATGCAAATGCTTATGGCCTCATAAAACTGCGTAAATTGTTAAGCTTGTGGTTAGTGTGACAGCGTTAATACCCAAAGCTGTGCTATTTGCTGGTGCAAAAATATCTCAGACTCAACAACAAACAAAGATGAAATGAAGACATACTGAGGATTCATCTTCTAGGATATTACACTGCGTTTTTGTGGAAGTACAAGGCTTATTCAGAAAATAAGTACCGTTTCGCTGTAAAAAAAAATCGAGTAAGGTTTCATATAAAATTTTATTGTTATCAGATTCTACATTCTTCGAACTATTTTTCCACATATTCGTCGCCATTATTGAGGCACTTATTGTAGCGGGACACAAGTTTTTGTATACCCTCCTCATAGAATGTGGGCGCCGATAACCCAAATGACTACTGACAATGTCATACAGTAGAGTCCTTGAAATCAGAGGAAACGTCCGTCGTCATGCACTCTTTCGTTGACCTTACACACCAAATCACCATTCACCAAAGGTGGACGCACACTTCGCACCTCATCATGCACGTTCTCTCATCCTTCACCGAACATCCGAACCCATTTCCTAACCATGCCATCACTCATCGCATTGTCACCATACACTTGACAGATCTGGTGGTGAATCTCACTTGGTAGCACATTCCTAGCGTTCAAAAAACGAATTACAGA
>Ga0131853_10006770_pt1 | contig 20699 bp, 12 predicted proteins | sample TergutLab28metaG_FD_92764 | JGI IMG/M metagenome (GOLD analysis project Ga0131853, IMG submission 92764) | Labiotermes labralis P1 segment gut microbial communities from Petit-Saut dam, French Guiana - Lab288 P1 (version 2) (version 2) | ecosystem: Host-associated > Arthropoda: Insects >...
TTTTTCATTCAAGTAGCTCCTCAATTGACCTCACGAGGCTGAGTGGACCCCGTTCCAGACCCACTGCTACTCAGAAAATCTGGTAGCGCCGGGGATCGAACCCGGGACCTCTGTATCTGTAGCTGCCTACACTAATACTCGTACTAATAATTGTTCTGTGTTACATCATATCTATATAGCTTCTCTGATAAACTGTATCCAACCTGAAGATGCCCACAGCAGCAGTGGCTGAAACATGTAGTTGATGTTCATAAGTTATATACACATGGAAATATAGTTGTGTTATGACTGCTATATCCTTATAGAATTATTACCTTAGGTTCCAATATAAGGGTCCCGCAGAAATACCTGACGATTTTGCAACATAGCTGTGAGTGGAATCTTTGGCGTGGGGAATTTGTCCTTGAACGCCCTTCTAGCGAGACTCAAAGCATTTCAGTTGTCATGGAGCGCTGGTCTGTAGAGCATCGGGCTTTCGCTGTGGAGACGTATTTCTAAAACAACGATTCTGTCGTTGTGACTCAGCGGATATTTCGTCGGCACTTCAGTATTCATCGGAACGACAGTGTCACTAGTCGCAATACTGTACTGTTGTGGGTGAGAAACTGCAGAGAAACAGCGTCTTCCGCAAAAAGAAAACGTCCAGGAAGAGAGCCTTCACTTAGAACTCCTGCGAACATCGAACGATTGGGTCAGGATTTTGTCAGAAGCCCCCCGCTTACGGGAATGTGCTGACAACAAGGGACGCCACCTTACAGACACTATATTCTGGAAGTGTAATTAAAATGCTTTGAGATAAAGATCATTTTAGTAATAAATTCACGTAAAGCGGTAGTATACTTTTCATTTTATTGTAACTTAAAAATCGTCAGGTTTTTCTGCCCGACCCTTCGTCAAACACAACTATCTTACATTTCATTAATTTAAATATTGGCGACTAGTTTCGGCCTAGGCAGGCCATCATCAGGCCAAAATATTTATAAAAACTTAAATGCCGGTGTATAAACCGGCATTTAAGTGTTTGACGAAGAACATATTTTATTTCATTTTAATATTATACTTACACACAACAGGATGTCCTCTACTAAAATCATGGAAATCCAGTTTAACCGGGTGTCTCCCAAGTATCAGGCACGACTAACAACCACTACGCCGACGAAACTGCAGCATTTTTACGCACGTTGTCAAAACCCGTTCCGAGTCCCTGGCGACACAAACCACGAAGCAGACATAATGAGTAACATCAAAAGTATCTAAATGTAACGTAAAAACAGCAAAGTTTACATTCAGAGGTGTTAGTTGAATATAACTCACAAAAATTTGCTTTCTGCAATGAACTTTAATGCCGTATATTAGTAGGGTGACACACGCGGCGTGTGTGTGTTGTGTTTACACAGAGAGTCACCATATATCACTACGCCCCGCCTTACGACCTCGCCACAGCACTGGAGTGTCAATAATTCGCCAACCTGCACGGTTCCAACAAAGCAAGAAGAAGGGAGAGGCAGATAAGAGACGTGTTCAAATTCTTCGACATCAAACCCCATGGGAGGAATAGCGGCAGATGAGAGGATAACACTAATATTGATTATAATTTACTGGGCTACAAAGATTCAGGATATATAACAGCAGCGAGACTCTGCAACGAGATTATGTACCTCGGATAGGGCCCGCAAACCGGGGTTTTTAGAAAAACCGTTTGTACGCGCTTCTTACTGCCTTCATTTGCGTTACTTTTGCCGTCCATCTCATTCTTTTTCATTTGTCCAGTGAAGATTTAAATTGCTCAGTCCCCGCCCAAATCGCATAGCATAGAATAACAAGGTTATTAGGTGGACGGCGCCGGTTGTGCTATAAATCCCGACTTTTCCGTACAGAAACAGATGGACACCATAAAAACCCGAATTACCATAGTCTGGTTGCAACATGTAATTTGAAACCAGTTCTTTCGAATAAGAAGCAAGAGTGCTAACAACTACCGCGAAGTTCTGTCTCAATTCCTCTGGTTTAATCGAACACTATAATGGATTAAAGTGGCTCAAGCAGGGCCCAATGGTGTGCTTTTGTGTAGACAGTAAAGAAATTTCGGGTAACATGAAAGGAGGGAAATTTCTCGATTAGCGAAATCACTGTCAGCTTCTAAAAGACTTGATAGCTGATATCTCCATCATCATCAACATCATCATCATCATCATCATGCTGAAGGACTTAGGCCTCGTGATCCGTTCCGGTCTCAATATTACAGTCCATAGATATAATTTATGGTCGTCCTGAAATACTTTTGTCTGCCCGTTAATATTTCAAAACAGCCTGCGTCAGTCGGGAATTGTCAATTCTACTACCACGCTGTGTACATATAGTTTCGTAGTTACCGATTTTCTTCCAAAATCGGTTGTGTTTTCAGTACTTTAAAAACATCTCAATTGAGTAAAATAATCACTAAAATAATATCATTATACTATAACGATTATATTAATATATTATTTATTGTAAAGATAAATCAGACAATCCGCTCCAAAGAATTTTAAAACAAAACAATCCCACTTCAGCTATTAGCGGTCAGGCAGGTCACAACTAACTCCAAAACGGCTAACCCCCATAAAGTCTAATTAATATTTGCCTTATGCCATCATCAGAACACGTAAATTTCAAACAAAGGCCGTGAATGTTTAATAACTTTAGAACATGGAGGTGACAAAGCTGCAGCCAAGTATCGAATACCGGCCTTTACTAAGGTTCAGCGTCCCGCTGTGTTTCAAGTTAATAACTACGTCATAACAGGCGACACAACTAGTTGAGTATTTAATGGCGCAACACGTTTCGACCTCATTAATAGGTCATCATCAAGCTAAACACATTTTTGTTAGCCTTTTATGTATTATACAAAAACGTGTTCAGCCTGATGATGACCTACTACTAAGGTCGAAACGTGCTGCACAACTAAACACTTACATACCTAGCTGTGTGGACTGCAAATGTGCAGTTACTCATACCGGCCTGTCACAACACTGTCACAAGACCTTTCCTCTTCCCAGCAATGATCGAGTCCTGGATTGTGAAATTCTGGATCCTTGGGACGGTTGAAATGGAAGTTACTTTATTCTGGTATGTGACGCCGTGTAACTTGGTATATAGGTAGCACGGTTTACGAGGGGCATGCTGACTCCATCTCTATGGTACAAGATCCTTGTACACTAAACACTGAGAAAGTAGTTCATCCGAATCGTTGGCCCCTATCTGCCACGTTACATGGCGTCACAACCGGAAGAAATCCAACTTCTACTAAACACACTCTCAAAAAGGAGAAGCGTGCACGTAAGTTATCAAATTAATGGCCGTTTATTTGTTCCGGTTACTGTATTTGAGTAGTAAATGGTTAATCATGCAACAAAACAACCTTCGATTCTTTGATTATTACCAAATAGTCCACCTGTTACAGGCTTATACAGTGAATAAGAATGGCAAATGATCATGAGTGCAAAACAAGGAAGGATTTAGAGGGAGCGGTAGAGACGTAAACAAAGTACAGTCGAACTCGGTTATAACGTCATGAAAGGCATTTTATGTCGTTATAAGCGAGTGTTGTCCTAATCGAGGAGTATAATGTTATGGCTAACAATGAGTTATTGGTTGGTACCACAGAATTCCTAACGTTATAGATAAGGTGTCGCGTAAACCGATATCCTTATAACCGAGTTTGTCTGTACTATCACAACGTAAGCCTAAAGAGAATGGCATGAGAAGAAAAGTCTGTAAGAATAGACACTGAAAGGGCAAAGATGCAACACGAATATTTTCGCGCGAACACATGTATATCCTTTTCGGTTCTTCTAACAGGCAGGACTACCAAATTATACAGAAAATCCGTGAATCAATAAAGGTAAGACGCCAGGCCGCACTTTAATTAGGAGAAATACCAGTCCGGCGAATCCTCTGTGGCTGGCATTGTATGTCTTCTTGCCAACAGAGTCCAAGAAGTGTAAGCTATGTCTGGGGCTTGTCGTCTCTAACAGCTCTAAGCGAATGAATGGGACAAGACGTGAAATTTGTTCATTTGCTTTCAAACACACACAAACATACCGCGTGTTTTCAACCGCAAGATAAATGATTTCATATTTATATCTTCCATTTTCTTTGTGTTTGTACTCAAAAACATGTTAATGATCTTCTGTTACACATTTACACCCTTTATGACCTCGTGACCCTCGGTGTATTGCTGGCAGACACCAGATCTAATGAACATGACAAAGGACAATGCAGATTACAGGAATACAAACCGAAAGGCAAAATAACAATTATTATTAGCAATAATGGCGCATAATATAGGCAAATACTTTATCGTAGGTGCAAATTCAAGCATTTGTGACCTCCACATTAGATGGAGGTCAGTAGTCAGCTTCGAACTTTGGGGCACGTTTGTTCCTTGGGGAAAGAGTGCCCTGGACAATTAGGCAGAATCTGTAGCTGGTATAGAAACAACGGGAGAATCAATGTCTTTGAAATTTGTTGATGACATGCATAAAGAAATTTGATCGGGAATAAACACGTACGGTATACGCGAAAAACTGAGGGGACTAAAATGGGGCTTGGGGAAATCGTGAATATATGAAGAGATTTAGGTTTTTAAGAGCTGGAATCCGTGGCAGGGTATTTTGAACATTTCTATGGGCCCTCGGGTTTATTAAACTCATTGAATTAATTAATTCTACTCCTCCACCCTGACGACGTAAGCAGTAATTTTAACCAAAATACTGATATCTACAGGAATCTGTGAATTGTTCTATCGGATGGCAGTTTCGCTTCGTCTTCTGCCTTCACGAAGTACAGTGCTTACAAAGAAAACTGGACCTGGTTTCGGCTTATAATTTGGACGTGTTACATAATCGTTACAAACGACTTTTTAAAACAAAATATTGTTTGACGAAAACGACCGTAACAACTCCAGTAGCATGCACATATCACTAATCACGAACACTAATCTTAACACTAAGCACTTACACTAATCAAAATATTCACCGCCATGAAGACTTCAATCTCATTTTCTTGACGAAGTAAGTGCCCATCAGCTTCTCAAGGAAGATCGTTAAGTCGTCATTCAGTTAGGCTATTTAGTCGGTAAGTTAGCTAATCTATCAGCCAGTCACCTAGCCAGCTCGGCAGTTGGTAGTCATTTAGTGAAATGAAAACTTGCCAGAACTTCTACTTCAAAAACTGAAGCTAGCTCATTAGAACTTGTTGCTAGCTTTCCATTTTTACGATTATTTTCGTTCCAGTACTTTTTAGTCATGCCGTAGAACATGAACTGTGGTTGCTTGTAATAATAAGCCCTTACACATCCATTCAGAAACATGTATACATACACAGGTTAGGTTGTTCAATAAAGCAGCATCCGACATTGGTATTTGCACTAGCTCTGCTGTAATGAACACAACCCCCCTGAGGATTGCCTTCATCTCCAGGCCTTGCTTCACACATTGCTCTCCAAATACGACGTATAAAAACATCGCCAGGATTATCTGTAGACTGTGTAGCACTCCAAAGCAAAACGAGCAGTAGATCCTTGTTTTCTACAACACCCGTACCACCTCCATCCCCCAATTATTATTCATAAAGCTGAAGCGTGGAACAGCCAAGTCAAGCCTCGGATACAGAGCTGACCCGGGTTCTAAATTAATATACGACCGCTGAGCTCAGAGAGGTTGCTTCATGGATGTTTGCCGGTTTGTAGGATAGGCCTACCACTTCGTCTCCTGCAACTCTGCAACCCGCTGCAAGAGTGGTTTAAGAGAGACGATTCTGGCTCTCGAAGTTGGTAGGGGTGGTATATAATAAAGATGTCGGACGAATATCTGAGCTTAAGAGACGGAAAGTAACAAGAGAAAGAAGACAACACCGTAATAAAGAGCTACGTAATTTGTAGGCCTCCACTTTACCACGCATAATTACTTTCTCGTTATGCATGTCTGCTGGCAGACAAATTTGATAATACTTACGGCTAGGGCCAGTAGGAGGCAACAAACGCTTGCTGATCTGTAGTTATGTACCTAATACTAGAAGTATAATCAATTCAAACACAACACTCTATTTTCAAAAGGAGTTCAGCTATATGCTTCGGCTAATATTTAGCCATCATCAGGCCGAACTACAAAATAGGAAAAACGTTCACAGCTACATGGGTTTCAGATGCCAAAACCTTAAAAAGTAATGTTGTGTAATATACGTAACATAATTGTGCAGCCTTGGAAAAATGGAGTTTATAAGATTACATGTTGGTATAAGATATTAAAATATGTTAAATGTATGATAAAGTGTTATTTAAAAGTTAAAAATATGACGTAAGCGTAGGCGTTTTTGGAGAAATTCGTTGTTTGTGGTAACAATGACAAATGCCTCTCTAGTGGTGTTCACAAGCTGACATGTCCTGACTGTGGCAAGACACATTTTGGCCAGACAGGCAGAGGTTTCTCGGAGATATTTAAAGGACACAATTTTTCTTTTAGGAGTAACAACACCACTTTAAAATGTGTGTATCTCTTAGAAAATGGACACTCCTATGGTAAAATGGACAACATCATGCAGCTGCCACATTTCAACAAAAGGGTACCCATATCGATAAATTCTCTATCGATAAATAAACTTCAAGAGATAACCAAATAAACCATAAACATACAGCACAAACCAACTGAATCTTTGAGGTCATTATCAAAGGCAAAAGTCATATGACGTAGAATACAAAATCACCTCTCCTCCCCCCCCCCCTACACTCCCATCTCGTCAGAGAAATTGTGTGACGTATTTAGTTGGGCTTCACACACCATAAGGAAGAGACATGCCTAAGATTGTCTAGAAGAATATTATAATATATAAATACATATATAAATTTGTTAGAACGATAGTAAGTAGAAATTATTTTTTGAGTTATACACAACATCGCTAAAGATCTACCCACTCCTACGTTTTTAATCGTGCCATTCACTTCCACTAATCTCTTTCTGTTTCATTAAATCACCGTATTAAATTATTAACACGATTTCAGGTTATAAACACGCTATAAGAACAACTTAATTAACAACGAATTATACGAGCAGTCACCACGTCCCTACGTGATACTACCGTATATACAGGCCGTCTCTCCAAAATAACGCCCACGCTTCTACCCTATTTTAACGTTTTAAATACCACATTTTATCAAATATTAATACATTTTTCGTCATTTTTAATATCCTACACAAATACATACTCTAATCCTACATCCCCCATTTTTCCTAAGGCTTCACATTTATGTTGTGTACATTAAGTAACATTGCATTGTGAGGTAGTGAGATCTCAAACCGATGCAGCTCTGAACACTTCTAGCTTTGAGGTTCGGCACGATGATGGCTAAATATTAGCCGAAACATGTAGGTGACTTCGTTTTCGAAATAAAATGTTGTGTTATAATTTCTTATACCGTTTATTATACTCAAGACACAACGGGGATGAAACACGTTAAGATTATTACGTAGTAGCATAAGATAGCAGAGCTGATAGCAGTTACGAATATGAACAGAAGATGACAGCAATACAGCACAACAGAAGGCACTTAAATAAGTTCTGCACTGTGGAAATATGGAAAGCTATATAGATTACAAAGTTTGTATAAAAAAAAAAAAGGTAAAGCAGTCCCGTTACAGGCATGGACAGGCCCAGAGGGTTCCAGGAAGATAAGGCTCCCGGATTTCGTAACAACGGCACAGGATGGTGGTACGTTGTCAGCCTTACGCACCGGCCGCCTTTACCCCCAGGAAATACTCCTGGCACTCAATTCAGTTAGAGGCTGAGTCGACCCCAGGGCCATAGTGCGATCGGAAGAATTTTTATGTCAATGAAAAGTCCACTGACACTACCTGGGATCGAACCAGCGACCTTCCGATTTGTAGCACAGCACCGTAACCACTGTGCTATCGCGGTCCTCCCAAAGTTTGTATACATCGTATTAAAATGGGGTTCAAACTCTTTTAATAAGTGTAAATAATTTTTCAAATAAAAAATTCTGCGTGTACACAGCAACTTATACATAAATAGGTTTTATACTCCATGGTTCTCGTTTAAATTTCAGTTGGCTTTATTTTAGTATACAGGGTTATTCATAAGTCCGTGAAACATGTTAGAAAACTGGCTGATGACACAGTTGAATGAAGACAGTAATGATTACATCTTTCAACAAGACGGCTCTCCGGCGCACTACAAAGACTTGCAAGTGTATCTCAACCGAAACTTGCCACAAAGGTGGATAGGACGCACACGAAAAGAAGATGACGCGTTAATGCGGTGGCCACCCCTGTCCCCGGATTTAACACCGTGCGACTTTTCCTTCTGGGCGTTTGTAAGGTCACTGTCTTTGTGCCTCCACTCCCCGCTATATTCCAGATTTTCGCAACCGTATCACCGCTGCTGTGGCTCTGGTCGACCGTGATATGCTGACACGCGTGTGGAACGAGGACTATCGCATAGATGTCTGCCGTATTACCAAAGGTGGACACATTGATTATCTATGAAATATGTATACAAAAAAAAAACTGGAGAGTTTTTCTCTCTCTATCGGCGTAAGAACTACCATGAACCGTTGAGTGGTTTATTTGTTGCGAATTTTTAAAATGTTTCACGGACTTATGAATAACCATGTATTATTAGAAGTTCTTCTTGTACTTCACTAAGAAATACTCCACGACGGTATATAGGGAGAATGGAGGTACAGATCCACGTGTCCTTATTGTTGGTACTAGATAGAGATTAATGTTCAGCATCAAGCCCCCATCCACCTTCCCCCTGGAAAAGAGCTCCCTGTGAACACAGGGTAAGCGACCGTCTCGAGACGGTAGCAAGAAAAAGAGAGAATAATATTAAAATCGTTTTTAAAGAAAAACTGTGTGAACCGATGTCAGTTAGTTTAAGAAAGGATTAAGTGTAGTGCTGTTGTGATCACGGCAATGAACCGTCACATTGCATAAAGAAGGAAAAGGACTGGTTAGTTGCGCCACTATCAGCGTCTCAAGTAGTACTCGGTCATTCGGTCACTCAGCCAGCCAGTAAGTAGTTAGTTAGTCAGTTAAGGGGAAGCTGGTAGGAACCTGGATTAATTAATTCCTAAACTAAATGCAGTAAAAAGTATACAAGCTAGTTTCGTGGTCATTTTATATCTTCTTCCAACGTTAATTCAAAACGTATTTTTTTACTTCCATTTAATCAGATAAAAGCCGATTTTAGTTTCCACAGAGTCTACATTGCCCTTTGGTTTTTTTATTCTTTGTACAGTTCTGAACAGCTCCACCTACTGACTGGTATGTAGGTATTAGCAGTACGTCAATATAATTTTTTTTTCAAAGTACATAGAAAAGAACCCATAACTGTTGACATGTCTCTTGAGAATTAACCACAGAAAACTTGGGAATCCCAACACGTCAAATGTCACTAAATCACGCACTATAACTAACTGCACTACCCTTCCGGCACGAAATTATGATCAGGAACTTGATTCGAAATGAAACCCACTCTTTCCAAAATACTTTCAAGCTTAGACAAATAACTTGATAAATCCAGCAATTGTAAATAAAAAAAAAAGATGTGGAAGAGTCGTGGCATATTTAAAATAGCCAGCATACATTATTGTTTGCGTTAAGATCATGTAGAATACAGAAAATCCTCAGTCAGCGTGGCTTGAATGCGAGTCAAAAATAGAATCTGGTTCCTGTTGATTACGAAGTTGGAGTGCAACTGATCACGTGGCGGTGTTTCCTGTTTTGAAGTTGGTAAATGCGACATTACCTTTTGTTTGTATACACCGCAACATTTTACTGTTGGACTCAGTCAATGAACTATTTTGATGAAAACTGAATGCTGTTTGGCCACAATGAGTGCCATATCTAACAAAGCTGTTTTATGAGTATGTCTGTGCAATCTGTAGGCTAAATGAATAACCTGCACACGGCTGTTTATGATACATGAAGTTGCAACTATGGAAAACAGAAATGAAGAACTTATTTAAACCTTGCATAACACACGTACACATCACACAACAGGGACAGTTCTGCACATCGGATGTCACAGTAACTAGGCAACAAAACGTACAGTCAACGGTGATGATTATCTATAATCTAGCAACTACTGTTTTTGCCGCCTTCAGTTCTTGAAAATCCTACAGTTAATTAGTGGAGGATGTTTGCTTGTTAGAAATCGTGAGTTGGAACTTATTTTCATAAAAGCTGCCCACCCGTGTGCCCCAGAAAAATATCGGTTCCGTTCTTAAAATCTTTCGGAATCCAGTTATTTCCCTGATGATAATTCTCGTCAATTTGTTGCAGGCAATTCATGTACGAAGAGCAAGTCTACCTATCGATCTCCTCAGTCTTCCCTTTCCTTATGCACACGCACTTAGTATCGGCGCCGTTCGCTTTTCATTCAGACATTACACTGTTTCTTACAGTGTCACGATGTGAAATGTTCGCTTTCTGTATCTACAAGCTCTGGTGTCAGTACCTATGTATATCAAATTACCGAGAAGCATAGTTTGTCAAATCCTCCGAAAAATTCGGATGTTGAACTGCAACAGTAAATTACGATAATTTGCTCATGCAAATTGGAGATAAGTGCGATGTTCAAGTTTGGGAGGGCGGGGGGGGGGGCAAGGACTGGTGAATTTCGTGGTTGGTCCACTATTCCACCAAAGTGCCAGTGTCTCTGTCCTGCTCTCACCAATTGTATCCACAGGAATTTGTGAACTCTCTCCATTCCTCTTCTGGGATTAATAAACAATGCGTTTTAATGGAACGTATTTCATAAGGCCACTACGAATATTTTTACAGCAGCGAGTAACGCCCATCTACAGCAGGATGGTGTTACTTTTTTTGTTACTACAACGCCATGTTTATGGCCTGAAACGTGTGTGTGTGTGTGTGTGTGTGTAAACACGTCCATTTTGTTACTTCTAGATGCATTTCGAGCACCCCTCGAGTGCAATAAAATATTTTTTGATATGTTTTACTACCGCAACCAGAAATGTACTCAGATTGGTGTAGGCTGACGTGTTTTAGTGCGTCTGCTCCAGTCCTGCGCTTTCTAATGTCACAAACCAGCCGGGGACCATGAGATTTGTCTTGGCAGGATTGTGACACCGTGGGATTAAGTTGTGTGATAGTGAAATGTAAGGATACAGTTATCTTTGCGTTGAGTACCTCATCACGAAGGTGAGGGGGTAAGACTCTACGCACTCTAAACCTCACAGCTAGACGGAAATGACTGATCAACTCTACACTCCGTCCGTCTTAATCCTGAACGAGTCCCAGATACAAACCGGAAACTGAGCACCAGAGGTGGCCGGCAGATGAGGTAACGACATACAAAATTCGTAAAGGAAATGAACCGTAAGGAACACCGTCCGGACTCGGTCACTGCGTTTATTGATTCCGGTACGTGAGCAAAGCGATGTAGCGGTCAGGCTGTGGGTGCTTGATGCGGAGGAGTACGGGTTCAATATATCTAGGTACTATTTGGCCTATGACACAATGTCGTTACACCAATCGATTCCCTGGGGCACAGCGCTTTTTCAGAAGCTAACGGTCACTCAGCACGTAAAGGTTTTCTCGCCTTCTGTGCAGTCCGAATGTTCATTACCGTTTTCAAAAGGAGTGAACGTTGCTATTAAAGATTACAGAACATAAAGCTGTACTGAGATTAAGGGCAAAACAACATGAGCACATAGGAGATGCGTAGGTAAAACTCCATACATTCTACAAGTCAGCTGAGCTGGCGATATTTGTGCAGTAAAATGATTTGGCCGATTTATTGCCTAGCATAGTGTCGCCGATACATTTCGATGGAAGGCTGGGTGAGCCCAAAAAGGGTATAGTTGTAAAAAAATAAAATTTTGCACCTGACAGGATTATAACTACGACCATCCAAGAAGGTGGCTCTAGTGATAACGACAGTGACTTGTCACGGGTTCGAATATCAGCCGGTAAACGAATTATTTTAACTTATATTATCATGGTTATTCTTATTCCGTGCATGCGAATTCCGGGATTATTCCTTAAATTGAAAGCATGACTGCTTTCTTCTACATGCTTCCCAGTTAGTTAATTACTACCATCAAATTATTCGTTGCTATTTAGTCACCGTTACTGACAGTGACAAATAATCCATGGCACATCCTTCTGCAAGGCATGAGGACGTCCTAAGTGAGAGGTACAATTTCTTTCATCCGGCACTACAGACAAGTGGTCAGCTTCACACACCTACCGCTTTACCCCTGAAGAAAAAAAAAACCTGGTACCCATTAACTAGGACGCTGGGTGGGCCCCAAAGCCGATCTGGGCGTTCTGGTGAAGCCAAAAATCTCTTGTCCTTGGCGGGAATCTAACCCTGGAAAGTCCAGTCTACAGCGTAGTCACACCAACTACGCTATGCCGGCCCACAATGTATTAACGAAACGTAACGTAAAATTGTCCCTGTCCATGTCATCAAGGCATATAGGCGGCGTAGATTTTTGTCCCCACGCAAAATTAATTTCGATCTCCCAGCCTGTACTTTATATATATATATATATATATATATATATACTGTATATATATATATATGTGTGTGTGTGTGTGTGTGAGTGTGTGTGTGTGATATTTCCTTTATGTATGAAAGTGAAACAATTAGTTCTCGTAACGTCCACTTGGTAGGAACAGAACAGCATTTGGTAGGCAACAATAATTCTGGCAGCCTAATCAGTCGATTTAGGGTTGTGGAACACCGATAGCCATATACTGCGGAGTTAGAGAGGGTGTGGGGGGAGGGAACTGTTGGCAGATGAGTCCGCGCAGCTGGTCTGGCGGAGATAACACTGCACTGCTGAGCGGCCGGCTCGACCAGATAACATAGCACGAGCGTGGTGCTTGCTAAACATAGGGTTTATCATCCGATATGACCATGGTCATCATCTCTGGGATAATCACCGAGTAAAACAGATAACTGCAGCCCGGGGAGATTACAGACGACACAATTACACGAATGTGTGGTTGTCGGAGAAACGGCGAATATTAACCGAGCGACTCTTTAAACCACGTATGATCCAACAAACCCCACGACACATGTTTCTTACATTCGATAATGCACACACGGCTTTTGCAAGTTTGTATACACAGACGTTAGTTTATGGAACTTTGCAACGCAAAACATCATTTATTTATTAATAAAGGTAAAGTTTTCCCGTTACAGGCCCGGTGTGGTCCAGAGGGTGGGTAGAGGTATAGCTCTACTCTTCCACGACCGCGGCACTAGAAGGAGGTAGGAGGTCAGCAGCACGCCCCGGCCGCACTTTACCCCGGGGAAGGACCCGGTACCCATTTTACAGGAGGCTGGGTGGGCCACAGGGCCGGTCTGGACGGACGGAAAATCTCGTCCCCACCGCGATTCGATCCCGGACCGTCGAGCCCGTAGCTCAGTCGCTATACCGACTGAGCTACCGGGCCTACATTTATTTATTTATGCAAATTTTAAATTATAAGAAGCTTTGCAACACAATATAAACTTTATTCCGAACTATTTGTTTGTTCACACAAATATTAGTTTGTGTCACAAAACACTTCTTCATTCACTCACACAAATGGCACGTAGTAAAATTTTGATACATTCACTCAGAGTCGAGCTACGGACTTCTTATGATCTTGAACTGTTTAATGCCTTTCCTTGCCAGATTTCAGTATCGCTCTCCTACTTGCACTATTTGTACATGTTTGTTCTAAATGGTTTGCAAATATTCAACTACGGCATCTCAGTAATCTATTACTGTTTCATACATTTAATGCACTACAGCCCTATGCAACTATGCAAATTTTCAGATTTCATTTTACTATTCATTCTACAACCATTTCCTGACCTTAAAAATTAATTTAAGGTGACCGTGTTTTGCGTTGCTCTTTACCAGCTGTTAACAAGCAACTATCGTAACATTTTATTATGGGTCCATTCAAGCCGAACTTGTCGCCTAGATAGTACTGTACTAATAAATACTAAAGGGGCTGAGATAGCTCAGTAGGTATAGTGAATAGGCAACGGGATGGACAACCGAGGAAACATGGTTCATTTCAAGACGCGAGAGACTTATCGCTCTTCAAAAGCGTCCATACCGAATCTTTCACTCACCCTACCTGCTATACATTGGGTATCGGGGAAGCTTTCCTCGGGGGTAAAGCGGTCGGGACGTGCAGCTGAACAATCACCTCCATATACCACGACGTTTAAGAAAGAGTGGAGCTATAACTCCACTCCCCTATTGGCCTTCAAAGTGTTTACAAGAAATATACATTTTAACAACACACCGTTACACAAGAAGGTCACCCCATGACGTGCCTACGCAGGCCTAGAGCTGAGGCGGAGGTATAGCACCAACCCTTTCGCAGTTTCGACACGGCAAGTGGGTAGGTGGTCAGCTTCTTTATCCCGGAAAAAGACCGGCCACCCATTGTACAGGACGCTGCCTGGGCCTCGGGGCCGGTCTAGACGGCGTGGAAAATCTCGCCCCCAACTGAATTTGATCCCCGAACCGTCCAGCAGCGAGTCGCTATAATGCCTACTCTATCCAGGCCGCCAGACTAACTGTTAACCTAACTCGTTCCTTGGAATTAAAAAACGTAGTCTCATGAGACCACCATGTTCTACGTGCGTACATGACTGTGAGTGCGCGCGCGTGTGTGTGTGCTCGATTCATTTTCTGTCTACTGGAGGCAAAGGTCTTATAATTTCATAAGTCAGTAATAGGAACGTCGCGGGTTCGATCCCCGATTATGTCAATGGAGTTTTTCATTGACATAATCCTTCCGGCCGCACTATAGTGCTTGGGTCGACTCAACCTTTAACAGAAATGAATACTTGGAATATTTCCTGGTGGGTAAAGGCAGCCGGTAAGTTGGGCACACAACCATGTCACTTTCATGTACTGATTGTCATGAAAACTGGGAGCCTCAACATCACGGAACCCTCAGGACCTGTAATAGGCCTGTATAGGGATTGCTTGACATTTACGTGCAGTAATCGACTCGAGGCAAACTGGAATAGTGGCAGCGCTGTGACGCTTGCAGTCACGATACAGGGACAGACATATGAGCTTTGCTAGTTGTCGGATAAAATATGCCACTTTTCGTGATATCTGTGACAGTCATGAGATCCAAACAGAGTCACGAGAAATCTCATCTGAATTCCGTTCCCAGGAAGGCTCGCCATCTTGCTATCTCTCTACCCCTATCTTTCATAATGTTACAAGGCGGCCATGTGAATTTCTGAGACCGAACACATCCCAGTCACATTTGAATACTGTGTCTTCATATTTGTTAACAGACAGCCTCTGGAAAACTTTAAGGCTTCCTTTACGTATAAAAATAAAGGGTAAATATAAACATGATGACAGCGCAGTGTTCTTATCTTGGCGACTGAAATCGATGAAGTACGTCAATTTGACACGTAAAACAGAAGAACTAGACGTAAGTCTAAAGCGAGATCTTTAGTCTTTGGGGCGGAGATCTTAAAGTTTGCTGTCAAATGGGATGTGACGCCGCCTTCCTTCCTTGACAGGTTGGCTACCGTCTGAATCTTCAGAATAGGAGTGTTCAGACTGAAGCAGCAGGTTTCGGCAGAAAGTTGGTATTTAGTGACGAAAGCACACGGTATCATATCACACAAGACATTAATATTCACGTAAGTCTAGGCCTTTAAGACCTTACAATGCGGCGGACAAAGCAGCACTGGGAAACGCTTTCCTCCATTATTTTTTTACCCTGTCAACATCATTCCGTCAATGACCACACTCACCCTTCTAATACTGAAGAAACATAATGTTAGCAACTGACAGCGTCGTTCAATAACGCTCAAAACACGCACTGAAAATGCACAATGTCGACGGCAAGTGTTGCATTACTTCTGCGAAATTAAGCCTTTCACTCTGCCCAGCAGATGGCAGCAGTAACCGCTGGTGACGTTAGCCAACATGCAGTACAAGAGGCAAGCAACCGCAGGAGAAAAGTTACTGCTTTTACGCAATTCCGAACTGGAAAAGGTTATTGCTATACCTCATGTTTGAACTGTTTGATGACACTGCATCCACTTCGAGGGTTATGAAGCACGGGATACCTTAATTTTTTAGATTTATTAGATTTGTACAAACGCGCTCTCGACTGCTAACGTTCGACCACGTCGAATCGCATGATGACTGCTACGAAGGTAAAAGGACAGGGAAGATACCAAAGGAAATATCGTGACCTATTGAGGGCACCATCGCAGTATTTTCTTGGAATACTGAGGAACACCACGAAATGTATCAGCTAAGAGAGTCGGCCACCAGGTCTGTATTCGAACCTGAACTCTCAGGCACATTAAGCCTGCCTCCAAAAACAATATTGTTTTTAATTTATGTTTTTCGTGTTTTCGAACTGCAACTCCAGTCCAGTCTCCATCACATCAAAAACGATACGCACTTGTACGTTTCATACTTGAAATACACAACGTGCATAAAATAAACACGTAATGTGGAGACCGTGTCGGTATTTCTGTCATCACCTTTAATATCCGACATGCAAAAACTTTCTAAAAAAACTTGGTAATTACATTCACTGGCTTAAAACGTTAAACTTAATTAATGGTTCATATCAAGCATATACGAGGTATAGGTTCGACTCCTACTTTATGTAAAAATCGTAAGAGAACATATCAATTGTAAGAACTAGATATAGATGGAAAGATAATACTAAAATATATCATATAGTATGAGGGCGGGTGATTGTGGACCAGATTCATGGTCTCAGAATAAGGTTAACTGGCCGGCTATGTGTAAGAGTAGCAAAATTTTGGAATTCGTAATAGGCAGGGAACGCCTTGACCAGCTGAGAGGTTTAACATCGCTTCAACAACGACTCTAATCCATGACCTTTGTTACATGAAATTCAAATCGGACTCTGTCGATCCTCTCGCAGCAGCTCATGGTACAAAACAGCGACACGTGACAGTGACAGTGAAGCATAAACTAAATTAGCCCTAATCCCTACTACTTTATATGCAACATGTTTTCATAAGTCACGTATGTAACTAAGTGAAGGAAAACTGACCTTGTGGCTGGTAGGTGTGTTAACATTGAAATGACAACTGTGCGTCTGTTCTGGATGAAGGTAAATGCCAAATACGTAGCTATGACAGACGGTAGCAAAAAGTACGCCCTAATATACCTTAAGAATAGACACTTTTGTTTCGTTGCTAGTTTAGTCACATGCTTGTTCACAGTCACATGCGTCTCAAGAACATACAAAATGCGCATATGTGAACAAAAATAGTTATGTCGTTCAAAGCCGGATGCTTTGCTGAATCTGGGACGTCATCATTTCTTTGATCTTACAGGAAAACCTAGAGCCTGTGCCATCCTTAAAAAATAACATGCAAGTATCAATTGACATTTATGTTATTACAGGCGACCTTCCATGTGCGTACCTTAGACAAGCGTCGAATGAAATAATGCCCTCTGTTTTGCCGTTGTTATTACTACTACTACTACTACTAAGCAGTAATATTTACTTTCATAACATTTAGCAGGACGAGCCTGAGTGGCGCAGTCCGTAGTGACTAGGACACGGAACAGACGACCGAAGAACACAAGGAACAACACTTCGATTCTTGACAGAGCAAAGATATTCTTCCGTCCTCCCATGTTTAAAGACCGCCTCTGATGCCGGCCCAGCCTCATATTCGATGGAGGTAAAGTGGCAGGGGCGTGAAACTGACCACTCACCTCCATCTACTCCTGAGATTACATACATATCCAGCTGCACATCAACTCGCTATGCACGCCTGGCGTGCACTCGAATAACTTCACATTTTATCACATTACAGCATATTACATACATCCGGCAATATCAAACCCAGTCGTTAGGATTCAGCGCTTAGCAGCCGTACATGAAATACTCGTATATCTGGACTTAACTGAAGGCCGCGTCAGTAGCACCCTCAACTTCTGAGCTGTTCCCGGAACGACCATCCTCTGAAATTCTAGCTGAGGTGCCTAGCACGCATATTAGCTGCTGTTACTGACATCGGCAGTAGCAACAGAACAGTCCATGCCGAATTTGCCAACATTTTTCTCGCACGGCTAGTACTGTCACTAAGCATAACAGGGGGAACGACGAACACGGTGTAGTGCTAAAATAAATACTACAGTTCTACATGTGTATGGTTCGCCAGCAGTGCAATGCAGTCTAGCAGTAAAGCTGTGTGGATTGTATGCATGTATTATACAAAACAAACCCTGTGCACAAAAATCCACTGGCACTGAACAATGCTGTCTCCACAAACATGTTACCGTATGTCCTGTCAACCGGACGCGATCCCCAGACCACGTTGTCGAGCAGCTAGAAATTAAAGTTTTAGGTTTCGTATTTGTTCAAAAGGAACGGTTAAAGATTTTGCGCTCAAATACGGTTGGTTATGCGGTTATGATTTACCTGTTTCGCTTTGCACTGTGCGGTGCGCGTAGTTCTGACGTAGACCTAAGCTGCGACTGTCGACCCTACAACGTTAGCGCTGATATTCATTTATTTAATAAATAAATCTAGTATTATAAAACAAGTGACACAACATTAAATAATTAATTAGTTATAAATAATTTCTCTTTGACGATAATGTCGCGGAAAAGTCATTAACAGACTTTTTTTTTAGCAAAACTGCCCACAGTAGCACACCGAAATAATTTTAATACAATGATCTTTCAACTGCTACGAGGTACGATGTAAGTTTCTGTTTAGTGCGTTTGTGTGTGTGTCTAATAGTATGGGATACAGAAACCTCAACAAAGAGGCGGCCTAGGCCCGAGTTGGGCTGTAGGGCCACGGATGAAAAAAGCCATGTCCTAGCTGTATGACCTCTCGTATTTCCTCACTTCGTCCAGGCGAAAGTTTTCAAGGTATTTAAAAAAAAAATCCACCTCTTCGCAGAAACCTTATTCAGTCATCATTGAGGGTATAAAGATAGAGTCTCTGGTGTTGCTAAAGTATCTTGAAATAACACAAAAATCATTAAATCAGGAAACTCCTGCTCCTGCTACTTTCAACTGGTACTACAATGTATGATCTGACAAACTGCCTCGCAGATAGAGGGGCGCAGGGGTACAGTCCCTGTGTGCCAGGCCAAACGGTGTCAAACTCCTAAGCTCATCAGAATAAAAGAACTCCCGTACTGCAATTCCAGTTTGAAGTTTATCCACATTACGATATTGGGCTTCGATTTTAATATCTGAGATTTGGGGTTGTGGCGGCGGTAAATGTGAAGAACAGTGCTGTGCTGCAGCGTCGCTAGTTACAAATTTATGGACTTTTCGAAGCAAGTTGTTGCCTCCATCTTCGGGGTAGAAGAGTCACAATTGACTTCATACAGTACGCTAGCTGCACTGTGGTTTGTTTTGCAGCAATAAATTTTTATTGAAAGTAAACAAGCACAAAGGAAACGTGGAATAAGTAACCGTTAATTGAGTTAGCAAAGATAAAAAATGCCAACAAAATTTTAGTCGGAAACACAGAATCGGAGATGTAGGCCTAGGCATAGCTGGATGGATTTTATTAAAACGTGTCTGTAGGAAACTGGATGCGAGAGTATGGACCGACTTCATGAGGCTCAGCACAAGGTCCAGTGATTGGCTCTCGTTGTCCTGGCAATGAACCTTCGGGTTCCATGAAAGGCCCAACTGAGAGACTATCAGAATCTTAAGAAAGAACACTACATGATATTAATTATATGCACAGGGAAAGATACGATCTAACAATTTTAAAGTAACTTTAGAGACTTTATAAGACCGTAATTTTTGTTGATTTTTGAATCTCCCATATTCAGTAAACTAAACAATGATCGTAGTCCTTCCTTTATAAATCATATTAATTTAAACGTCTTTAGTAATTTTGCGGCCCGCGAGATGGTGCGCAACTACAGAGTCCAATGAAGCAGTTACTAGCCTGTCTTTACACAAAGCTGTATTCAAGTATGTAACATTTTCAATTGGCTTGGAACGAATGAAATTGTAATTCCACTTTACTGCAAGGTTCGGATGATTCTTTTAGAGAGAGAAAGGGACATATAGAAGTCAGTCACATTTACCAAATTAATGATGGGGGTGTGTATGTTCAGGAGGGAGCTTTAAAATTCAATGAATATGTCTGTTGGCAACACTGCTGTGTTACCCCTAACACAACATGCCACACCGCAATAGCAGTCTCTCATTGCACTTCCAGTAATCAAACTGATCATTGATGTGTACCATGTTAGAGTGAAAAGAGAAAAGGGAATGGCTGTGTTGGAAAAAAAATAAAAAGAAGGCTTAACAAAAAGAGTGAAATGTCCAGGTTGACTCTTCAGTTTATTTAGGGGCCAAACTTTGTAGTATTACATAGGGGTAGAAAGAGAGCCTGTCCCGCTCGGGGTTGTGAACACTTCAGGATCAGGAACTGTGCCTACTGGCTGCACACGAAGTGTGTACCTTCTCACATGCAGCAGATGAGAGATAAAATTAACCCTGTGTCCAAGCACCATGGCAGGACGGGGCACGGTGGGAAGAAATTAGAGCCCCATGGAGTGGACATCTTATCGCTTTGGAACCCTTGTCCCCCCCCCCCCCCCACGGAAAACGCCCCCCGCCCCCCCCACAAAAGGAAAAAAAA
>Ga0131853_10006772_pt1 | contig 20697 bp, 15 predicted proteins | sample TergutLab28metaG_FD_92764 | JGI IMG/M metagenome (GOLD analysis project Ga0131853, IMG submission 92764) | Labiotermes labralis P1 segment gut microbial communities from Petit-Saut dam, French Guiana - Lab288 P1 (version 2) (version 2) | ecosystem: Host-associated > Arthropoda: Insects >...
AGTACAAAGAGAAATAGGCTTGAACCCAGGAGACAAAATATTCTTCTACAAAACCCAAGACAACTCATTAGTCTTACGCCGCGAAGCACCACTAACCATAACGCCTATCACAGAAAAAGAATAAACCACCAACATCTTATAAAGCTGCTTCTACCTCCAAGAAAACATAAACACTCTCCACAAGCCAAAATCGAGGAGGCACTAGCCGTACGCAAGCCCGAGGGGTGATATTGCTTTACGCGCTTTATCGATCATAACGACGAGCGGTTTTCTCGGCGTTATTAGCGATTTTGCGCGCAAAGCAATATCACCCCTCGGGCGGTCTCCCCGCACTAAAGCCCCACAAATTAATTTTGTCCCAGGGATTGCCTTTCGTTTTATATCATGATATTTTATATAATCATAGCCCCATAGGGCTTATTTTTGTTGGGGATAAGTCAATTCAAAACCCCGCTGAAAGGAAACGATTTATACATGTTTAAAGTGATGCTTATAACATCTGCGCTTTTGCTCATGGCTTTAACGGGATGCCAAAGTGATGATTGCGGTACACAAACGAATGACAAACAACAACTCACTATTGGGGTAATGTCAGCAATTAATTCTATTCCATATATCGTGGCGCAACAACAAGGTCTACTGCCCGAAAATATCGCCATCGAGTTTTTCAGGGATCATATGGAACGTGACGCGGCACTCACCGCTGGTCAAATAGACGGCGTAATGACAGACCTTATGTCATTTTTCCTGTTTGCAGAAGGCGGAGAAGACATGGTTGGCGTGGCGGCAACACAGGGGCGGTTTGGTATTGCGGTAAACAATGACGCCATCGTTACGGCGCGTGATTTGGAAGGGAAAGTGGTGGCTTCCATCACCAATTCTGTTGTGGAAGTTGTGCTGGATGCGTTAGTACGTGAAGCTGGCGGCGACCCCAGTTTAGTATCGCTTGAAATCGTGCCGCCTCCCCCTTTAAGACTTGAGTTGTTAAGGGCTGGGCAGGTTGATGCGGCGGTCTTGCCAGAACCTTTGCTGACAACCGTCACCAATGAAACAGACGGCAGAGTGCTTGCATATAGCGAAGCCCCGCTTACGCTAATTATGGTGACACGCGATGCATACCATAATAAACGTGCTGAACTGGCCACGCTATTTGAAGCGGTTGACAACGCGATAACCTTTATGAACCGCACCAACCGTGACGAATATCTGCCAAATGCAGTCACAGAACTAGGGCTTGGGGACGATATTTTTGCGGTAAACCTGCCAGAATTTTTGTATTATTCGCTTCCGGATGAAGATGTATTTATGCATGTTCAAGAATGGATGCGCGAACTAGGCAGAATAGAAGGATATTTTTCATACAGTGACCTGATACGCAGTGTAAAATAACGCGTATGATAAAAATAGATATCAAAAAAGCATTTTACTTAAAAAATCAAATCGTCGTAGAAAACTTTGCGCTGCAATGTGACAGCGGCGAACGCATTTGTATAAAAGGGCGTTCGGGGATTGGCAAAACGACCATACTTAAAATAATGGCTGGTATTCATAAGGGCTATGAAGGTGAAGTTTCATTAAATAGTACAAAAACTGCCTACATACCACAGAACGCTGGTCTTTTGCCGTGGAAAAGCGTTATGAAAAATGTAGTGCTATTCAACAAGGGCAATAAAAACAACCATCATGCCTTTGCACTACTTGAAAAACTAGATTTAAAAGGGTTGGAAAAACGCTTTCCCATGCAGCTTAGCGGAGGACAGCGTCAGCGTGTTGCACTGGCACAGGCGTTATTTTTCGCGCCTGATATTTTTTTACTTGACGAGTCATTCTCTGCCCTTGACGGCGAAACAAAAAATAACACACTGGACATCTTGGACGCGCATCTCAAGCAATTCAATGCAACACTTATTTTGGTGAGCCATTCGCACTTTGAAGGCAAATATTTAAAATGTAAAATGGTTGAGGTCTAAATGACTACTGCAAAAATAAAAGCCATCATGCTGGATGTCGTCAAAAAAATAGTGGTGCTAAGTGTACTCACGTTGCTGTGGTGGCTTGCGTCTGTTGCCGTGGACAGGTCAATATTGCCCGCACCGCTGACTGTCTTTGATGCGCTCATCCATAACAGAAGCGTGATACTGTCTCATGCCTGGTATAGCTTACGCAGGATTGGCGGCGGTGTTGGGCTTGCGTTGCTGGTAAGCATACCCATTGGCATGTTCATGGGATATTATAGAATGATAGACAGCCTGTTTTCGCCTGTCATTTACATCTTATCACCAACGCCCAAAATTACATTTTTGCCGCTGATTATGCTGTTTCTGGGGCTTGGGGATAATGCGCGTATATTTTTGGTATTTCTTACACTGGTTTTTCCGCTGATTGTCGCATTGCGTGACGCAATCAAAAAAATACCTGATGATGTTTACGCACCACTGATCGCCGCAAAGTGCAGTCATGTATTTATTCTTTATCATATTGTTTTCTTAGGCGGTTTACCCGCTATTTTTACCGCGTTGCGGCTTAGTTTAGCCGTGGGCATATCCGTGTTGTTTATATCCGAAAACTTTGGAACAAGGATGGGACTTGGCTACTTTATCATGGATAGCTGGATGACCATTAGATACCCTGCCATGTTTGCTGGTATTTTATCTATGGGCATTTTAGGGTTTGTATTGACAGCGTTTGTTGATTTTTTGCAGAAAAAAATATGCCCCTGGGCTGAAAGCCGTTGATAAAATTTTGCTTCAAGGCTTTTTTTATTTGTCAGCCAGTTCTGTTTTGTCCAGATAACTCGCTTGTTTTGTCCATTTTCAAATTGCCGCATTGTGTTGTACCATACATATAACATTCAAAATTACTCAATTAAATTGGAGGAATCGCAAATGAAACTAAAAAGTGCATTATTTTTTGTTGTGACAATGGTCATAATGAGCGTGATGTTGGTTGGATGCAGTGGCAATAATAACGAACAAGGCGTACCCGCAGGCAATGCAGGAACGCCCACGGACAATGCCAGTATTGCAAGCGACGCACCTGTCACGCTTCAATTCATGCTAAACAGCCCAGAGCTTACTGTGTTTTACAACAACATGGCGGCCGCATACCACGAATATACAGGTGGCCGTGTAACCATTGAAATGTTTATTGAACAAGCAGATTATCAAACATTATTGCTTAGCCGTTTGAACGCGGGGCAAACACCCGATTTGTTTATGAGCAGTGCGTACGCGGAAAATATACTTTTCCGTGACTTCACCGTTGATTTAACAGACCAAGCCTTTATGCAATACTTCGACCCTGTATTATTAAGCAGTGTGAAGGTCGGCGATGATATCACAGGGTATCCCTTCCTGCTTCAAGCACATGGGTATATTTTTAATACCGAACTCTTTGAACAAGCGGGCATCACTACACTGCCCGAAACCTATAGTGAACTGAGAGCCGCCAGTGAAGCACTGTCTGCCATTGGCATTCAGCCTTTCGCATCTGGTTTTGCCGAGTGGTGGGTACTGCCCCAGACAGTGTACCCCTCTATGTCAGATGTTTTTAACGGTGATTTTGAAGGATTATTTGCCGCAATGGAAAGCGGCGCAGTGCGCTTCGGTGACTTGCCCGAATTAGACTTCGCCTTTGATATCCTTGACTTAATCAACGAATTTAGTGGTGCGCGTCCGATGGAAAGCACTTTTGACGACCAAGTCAGCGCGTTTGCCAGAGGTGAAGTCGCAATGATTCACCAAGGCACATGGGCAGAAGACGCCATCCGCAGTGCCAACCCCGACATTCAAATGGGCTTTGTGCTTCACCCGCGTTTAGATGGTCAAGCGGTACTGGCTGTAGACTCCAACCTGACCTTCCGCGTCGGCAGAACCGACAATGCGCATGAGACATTTGCATGGCTTGAATGGCTAACCACCTCCGAGTTTGGGCGCAGTTGGATTCCAAGTCAAATTCAACAAATATCACCGCAACGTGGTGCGGCAATGCCAGACACGATGTTGGCAATGGATACCGCATATTTTATGGCCACAGGACAAGTCGCCCCATGGTGGATATTTACGGGGCCAGAGGGCATTGAAGAGCCTTTCGGCAGGGCGTTCCAGTCCTATGTTGCGGGTACTTCAACAAGGGACCAGGTGCGGGATGAACTAAACATGCTTTTTGATAACGCATTCCTGCAATCACGGCAATAAGCCAAACAAGGAGACATGTCATGCGAAAATTAGCATCAAAATTTCCAATCAAACTGTTTGCCTTTGTTCTTCCCGCACTGATTTTTGTAATGGCTTTCGTTTTCGTGCCGTTTATGATGACCATTTTCTATTCGTTTACCAATTGGAGAGGTATGCCGGGCACGGCAGAATTTGTGGGGATTGACAACTATATACGGTTTATGACTGACCGTATTGCACTAAACGCATTGCAGTTTACGCTGTTTTATGCCGCAGTGTATGTAGTGATTATTAATGTGCTTTCCATTTCGTTGGCATCTCTGATGGACGGCAACATCCCCGGAAAAGGCTTCTTTCGCATGGCGTTTTACATCCCCAATGTCATTAGTCTAGTCGTCATCGGCTTTGTGTGGCAGTTTATATTCAGAAATGGCTTTGAGTCACTGTTTGCACTCACGGGCGAACGTTTGGGATTTTTAAACTTAAGCTGGCTTGGTGACCCAAGCCTTGCTTTTTATTCGGTGATTATCGTCACCGTGTGGCAGTCTATTGGCTTTTTTACAATTGTGTATGTGGCGGCACTGCAATCGGTGCCCGGCGAATTGATAGAGGCGGCGACTATTGACGGCGCAGGACGGTTTAAACGATTTTTTAGCGTAACCATACCGATGATTATGCCATCCATTACTTTTTGCGTCTTTTTTGCCATTGCCAATTCCTTTAAGGCGTTTGACCTTATTTTTTCGCTGACCGACGGCGGGCCGGGGCGTGCCACACTCAACATGGCACTGGATATATACAGAACCGCCTATGGTCAATGGATGTTTGGATACAGCAGCGCAAAGTCTGTCATTTTGTTCCTGATTGTTGCGGTGATTACCATACTTCAAATTTCCATATTCCAGCGGAAAGAGGTGGAGATGTGAGAAGCGCGCATATAGGCAGATGGGTTGTATTTTGCGTCCTTTTGTTGATGGTTGTGGTGATGTTGTTCCCGTTCTACCTGATTATTATCAACGCATTTAAAGACTTTCAAGAAATAGTCATGGATGCTATTGCCTTTCCAACACGCCTATATTTTGGCAATTTTGCCGAGGCGTTTTATAGAATGAGGTATCCTGTTGCTTTTATGAACACACTCACTGTCACGGTGCTGGGTACTGCCGGCATTGTATTGGCGGGTTCTTTGGCAGGCTATCAAATTGCCCGTGATGGCTCTGCGCTGTCAAAAGTTCTTTTCTTTTTGTTGATTATACCAATGATGATTCCGTTTCAATCGTTTATGTTGTCGCTGGTCAGGGTCGCTTCGGGTTTGAACCTTCTGGGGTCAATATGGGGGCTGTCTATTATTTATTGGGGCTGCGGAGTGCCTATGGCAATTTTCCTTTATCGTGGTTTTGTTTTGGGCGTTCCCAAAGAACTGGATGAGGCGGCCACTATTGATGGATGTAATGCATTCCGCGCATTTTTCTTGGTTATTTTCCCCATTCTAAAACCTGTCAACGCCACCGTCGTTATCATCAACGCGATGTGGCTGTGGAATGACTTTTTGCTTCCGCGGCTCATAATTGGGGCAAATTTAAGCCATAATACTTTGCAACTACAGGCGGTTCAATTTAGAGGTATGTATAGATTGGACTGGAATCTGATTATGTCAGGCTTTCTAATCACCCTTCTTCCCGCTTTGATTATCTATTTGATTTTCCAAAAGCAAATTGTAAAAGGGATGGTCACAGGTGCTGTAAAAGGATAAAATGGGAAAATGATGTTTAAAAAAGCGTTTTTTCAGTCTTTTTCTAATCGGGTTATTTTTTTGGTATCGCTTTCTATGGTTGTTGTGATCACGCTGGTCAGCTATATCGCGTTTAATATTTCGACCCGCACGATAAACGAGACGGTCATCCAAAATGTACAAGAACTACTTGCCCTGCACAACAGAGATTTAGTGCATTATATATCCGAACTGTCAAACTACTCGCTGGTTGTGCGCAAAGATGAGTCTTTGCTGCGCGCCCTGCGGCAAAGTGACCCGCCTGGGCATGATGATACAGTCAATATCAGAAAACTGCTTAACATTTTCCACGGGCGTACGGATATCTATGCATTTACGGTCTATCTGCCCAGGCAGGGGCGGGTGTATGAAATGTCTCGCAGTCACCCTGGTATACGGATTAGAAATCAAGCAGGGATTGAAGATGAACAATGGTTTATTTTAGCGTCATCCAGAGAAAATGCATTTATTCATTTTACCCCTGGAAACATGCATGACGAAAGCGGCAGAAGGCTGTTTACCCTTTACCGTGCAATTATAAATATTGCAGACCAACAGGTGATAGCCATTGTAAAACTCAGTGTGACCCCTGATAATATTTCCGCTATTTTTGCCAATGGCAATCATTATGTCGGTGTATTCAATCAAAACGGCACTGTTTTTTATGTCAGTGATACAGAAGTCATGACCGAGCAAATGACGGGTGCATTGGTCGAGCGCATTCAAAGTGGTGGCGATGCATCGCCTTTTCCTATGGAGATGGGCGGTGAATCCAAGCTTGTTTTTTTTGAAAGTGCGGCAGAGTGGACATCCATGCTTATTATCCGCACCAGTGAAATAAACGGCGCAATTGAACAGGCGCAAACGATTTCCATATACATTGGGCTTAGTGCCATCGCTGTTTCTATTTTGCTGGTTGTATTTTTAACCAAGTCGCAAACACGGTCATTGGCCAAATTGGTGAATCAGGTGTCTGAAATAGGAAACCACTCACTCAATATCCGTGTCAACGAAAAAGGGAATCTTGAAACCGCCAAGCTGGCAAAAGGTATCAATGCCATGCTGGATCGTATTCATGTACTGGTCGAGCAAAACTATGTCTCTAGTATCAATGAAAAAGAAGCAAAACTGAAATCGCTTGAGGCACAGATTAACCCTCATTTTTTATACAACACATTGCAAGCGATTTCATCAAAGGCACTGTTGGCAGATAATAAAGATGTCAGCCATATGATTAATGCGTTATCCCGCAATTTGAGATATCTCATTAACACCGACGTGTGCGTCACTGTAGAAGAAGAACTGTCTCATTTAAGACATTATTTTATGCTGCAAAAAGCACGTTTCGAGGAACGTCTCATCATCAGCATGGATGTAGAAGACCACACACGCCGGCAATATATCCCCAAATTAGCCATACAAACACTGGCAGAAAATGCGATTAAACACGGATTAGAAGAAACCATTGGCACTATTCACATTGACATCTGCGTTAAAGTGGTAGGAAAAGACCTGCATATACAAGTCAGTGACGACGGCCGGGGCATCACACCGGAGAGGCTGGCGATGATACGCACCGTAACACCGGGCCCTCATATTGGTTTGCAAAATCTGGTAGAGCGGTTGCGGTTGCTTTATAACGGAAATGCTTTACTTGAGATAGAAAGCGAAGCAGGAAAAGGGACGGTTGTTGTTATCAAACTGCCTTATGAGGACCCGCCATGTATAAAGCATTAATTATTGATGATGAGCGTCCTGCCCGTCAGGCGATTATCCAATTGGGACAATGGGACAAACACGGCATTGCAGTGCCTATGGAGACTTTTAATTGTATTTCGGCATTTTCTATGATGGAAGAAAATCCGCCGGATATTGTTTTTGTTGATATGTATTTGCCTGTGATAGATGGCCTTGCGTTTTTGCAGAAGGCAACGCAGCACTTCCCCAACACAAAATTTATTGCAGTCAGTGGTTTTGATAAGTTTGAATATGCCCGTCAGGCTTTTCGGTACGGTGTGGTGGAATATCTCCTTAAACCGATTATTGAAGAAGAGCTAGACCAAGCAATATCCAAGGCAGTCGGCCTTTTAAATGCAATGCAAAGCCATGCGCCGCCCATGCAGGGTATCCATCAAAATATCACCATCATGGATACCGTGGCAACAGAAATCCTAGACTATATTCTCATGCACTACAGTGCGGAAATTAATTTAACGATGTTTTCGCAGCAGTACTGCCTAACCAAGGAGTATTTATCCCGTTGCTTTAAAGAAAAAACGGGATATGGTATATATGAATTTGTAACAAAGACGCGTATGGAAAAAGCCAAAGCGTTGTTGGATACTTCGGATATACAAATCCGCGTGATTGCTGAAATGGTTGGGTATCAAGACCAAAACTATTTTAGCCGTGCGTTTAAAAAATTTTACGGTGTGCATCCATCCAAAATCAGAATGGACAAATTAGAAAAGAAAGGGCGCGAGAAATCATGAAATTTACAAACGGATATTGGTTGATGAGGGAGGGCGTCACGCCTTATTTTGCAACCGAATATGCAGGTCATGCATTTAACGGCAAAGACCTTATCGTGTACGCCGCCACATACCCTGTGACCCAGCGCGGCGATACACTCAACAGAGCGGTGTTGACAGTGACTTTTTCAACCCCTTTGCCTGGTGTAATGGCAACAGAACTACTGCACCACGGCGGGACGCTGCCCATTCAGCCTGAAATCCCTAAAAATATAGATGCTTCCCGTGCGCTTCATGTATCAGACGAAGAAAACCAACTGGTTGTTAAAACAGGCACAGGGGATGATGAAATCACTGTAATTATTGATAAACGCCCCAGAAGTTGGTCTGTAATGTATCAAGATGCACAGGGGCGGTTATTGACAGATGTTTCATCTAAAAATATGGCATATATGGATGATAACGACAAAGGTCATACCGTGGTTGAACTGCTGCTGTCGGTTGGGGAATTGGTTTATGGACTGGGCGAGCGGTTTACCCCATTTGTAAAAAACGGTCAGGTTGTTGAAATGTGGAATGAAGACGGCGGTACATCTTCACAAATCGCCTATAAAAATATCCCCTTCTACTTATCTAACCGCGGATACGGCGTATTGGTAGACTCCAATGCCGATGTGGCTTTTGAGATTGCCAGCGAAAAGGTTTCCCGCGTCCAGTTTTCACTGCCGCAAGAGCGCATGTCTTTCATGATTTTTGCGGGGCCAAAACCCAAGGATGTGCTGACCCGCTATACGGCACTCACCGGCCGCCCTGCTCTTGTACCCGCATGGTCTTTTGGGCTGTGGCTCACGACATCGTTTACCACCAGCTATGACGAAGAGACCGTCAACACATTTATTGATGGCATGTTTGAGCGCAACATTCCGCTGCATGTTTTCCATTTTGACTGCTTTTGGATGCGAAAATATACATGGTGCGATTTTACTTGGGACCCGGATGTATTCCCCGACCCCGAGGCCATGTTATCACGTTTGAAAGCACGTGATTTAAAGATAAGCATTTGGACAAACCCATATATCGCACAAAATTCTGTTCTATTTAAAGAAGGCATGGAAAAGGGATACTTATTAAAACGCCGCGACGGAAGCGTGTGGCAAACTGATTTATGGCAGGCAGGCATGGCTATCGTTGATTTCACCAACCCCCATGCAAAACGCTGGTATGAGGAAAAGTTAGAAACGCTGGTTTCAATTGGTGTTGACTGCTTCAAGTCTGATTTTGGCGAGCGTATTCCCGTGCGGGATATCGTATGGCATGATGGTTCTGACCCCGTCAGTATGCACAACGCGTATCCTTACTTTTATAACGAAACGATGTTTAATGTACTCAAAAAGGCTTATGGAGAAAGCAAAGCCTGTTTGTTTGCCCGTTCAGCCAGTACTGGCGGGCAGCAGTTTCCGGTACACTGGGGCGGCGATTGCAGTGCCAGCTATGTTTCCATGGCGGAAACCCTGCGCGGCGGGCTATCACTGGCACTTTGCGGGTTTGGCTTTTGGAGTCATGACATTGGCGGCTTTGAGGAACACGCGACGGCAGATTTATACAAGCGGTGGTGTGCTTTTGGGCTTTTATCAACACATAGCCGATTGCATGGCTCGACATCTTACCGTGTGCCTTGGCTTTTTGACGAAGAAGCCTGTGCGGTGTTGCGTCATTTTGTAGAATTAAAATGTACGTTAATGCCTTATATTTACGGCCAGGCTGTGATGGCGCATCAAACAGGCATTCCCGTTATGCGGCCGATGGTATTTGATTTTATCCATGACAATGCATGTCATACATTAGATACACAATATATGCTTGGTGAATCGTTATTGGTTGCGCCTATTTTTTCCGACGACGGTGAGGTATCTTATTATTTGCCGGAAGGACGCTGGACTCGGTATTTTACGAATGAAGTCGTTGACGGTGGACGTTATTACAAGGAAAGTCATGATTATTTTTCACTGCCGCTAATGGTGCGCCCAGATACTGTGTTAGTCAGCGGTGCGCGCAAAGACAGACCTGATTATGACTACGCCCACGGCATGACGGTGCGGTTGTATGCATTGGCTGACGGGTGCTGCCATGTTGTTTTAGTGCCTGACGAAAACGGCGAGACAGATGTAACGGTTACAGTAAAAAAGGATGGACAAACGACTACAGTATCTATTGATAAGCAAGACAAGCCTTGGCGCGTTTTTTTACCTGATGCAAGGGCGGCTTTAACTATTAAGGGCGGTACGCTTGGGCAAGATGGAATGCATGTGGATTGTGAGGGGGACTGTGTGACAGTTGTTGAGTGAATGAAGTCTTTTTAATACAACCCGCAAAAAGACTCATGTGTGGAATTTTACACGTGAGTCTTCTTTGTAGTAGTTTTACATGAGTGGGCTGTCGCATGGGCGGGGTAGAGTGGGTTTTTCCGATACTCTGGCTGATGTCCAGATAGCTTCACACGGGGGAGAAAGTCAATCTTTTTCGGCATCATCCCAAAACTCTTTCCGTCGGCGTTCTGCCGTTTTTGCCGCTTCAATTTCCGCTATTTCAAGCCGTGGGTCTTTATCAATTTCTGGGCGATATTTTTTGAAAACGCGTATAATCATATAAGATGATAAAATAGCATAAACCCCAGGGGCCGCAAATGTGAAAATGATAGTATACATACTGGCCACAATCACTGTAATTAAAAGTACTAAGCATGTTAGAGAGGTTAAGAAATGGCGGTTTGCCATCATAAAACTGTTTTTTAAAGTTTGCCCAAAACTCATTTCAAACCGTGCCGTCATTGGAAATGCGTAAATACTTATAAACGTAAATTGCACCATAAAAATAAATTGTGCAGGCAAGACAAACCCCATCCAGCCGGATATTGCGTCATTGGCTATTTCCCCAGTAACCATCAACCATACATTAAAAATGAGTACACTCATGGTTGCAAACATTAACAGCCACAATAGCGTAGAACGCACAAAATTGGATTTAAACGCCATCCAAAAATCGCTGGTGATATAGCCCTCCCTGTCTGAAATGCGGCGGGTGGATACATAAAACATAGCCGAAGTAGCCGCACCTACTGTAATCAAGGGAATGCTAAAAATAATCCACATGATGCTTAAAATTAAAGTATCGGCAACAAATGTACCATATTTGTTAAATGCACCGTCTAAGCTAAAAAATTCGCGCATGGCTAAACAACTCCTTTGTAAATATAATACCACAAAATGGGGAACAATAAAGAAAATTCATATTCCAGAAAGGATTTAACCCGATGAAACAATGTAAAAAATACAAACCGCAACCCACAGCGGAAGTCAATCACCACCGCAACCCTGAATCAAACTGCCAAAACTGTGTTTATTTTTCACAAATGAATTGCGGTAATCATCTCGAGCCTGGTTCAGAACCCATCTTGTAAACAACCGATTCCAAGCATGATTTTGTATTCATCGACGCGTCGTGCATGACTATATCAAGCAAAGCGGTGAGCATATCACCCATGGTTTTCCCTGGTGCAATGCCCATTTGCGCCAAATCTTTGCCGTTTAGGGCGAGTGTCTTTAAGGTAAAGCATTCGCCCTTTTCAATAATATTAAGCCCTTGTGTACGAATGGATTCAATCTCGACAGATTGTAACGGCTGCTCGATAGCACGTATGACAAAAAAATTTTCAAAGAGAGACTCTTGTGCAAAAACGCCCAGGAGTTTTTTTATTTCATAGCGGTTTGCAGGTAGTGGCAACGGTAAAAATCGTATATATTGCGCCACTTCTTTAATGGTTTTGTTGTCAAATCGCAAGTCACGCAAAATATTTTCGCATTCATCCCCAGCCCACGACAGAAATAATGCCAGCCGCATAGGTTCGTAGACAGGGCAAATTTTAAAATGCGCAATGATTTTACGTAAATGACCTCCAAACTCCCGCCCTTGAAGTACAAACGGCAAAAGCCCTGTGGTGTCCAGCAGCTCCAACGCCTGTGGATGTGCAGCACAAATCAACTTGCCCAGCTCTTCCCTCACACGCTCGGGGCTTATATTTTTTAAATTTTGCCGTAATTTTGAGGACGCATGTAAAATTTCACCATCTACAGAAAAACCAGTCACGGCCGCAAATCTTACTGCCCTCAGCATACGCAGCGCATCTTCCGCAAAACGATGTTCTGCCACGCCAACGCAACGAATAATCCCATTTTTTATATCGCCGCGTCCATTAAACGGGTCGATAAAACCATCGCGCTGGTTGTACGCAATCGCATTCATTGTAAAATCACGGCGGCTTAAATCTTCTTCTATATTGCGCGAAAATATGACTGATTCAGGGCGGCGGTTATCCAAATATTCACCGTCAATGCGGTATGTGGTCACTTCATAGTGTGTATGCCCAAGCAAAACAGTAATCGTGCCGTGTTTGATGCCTGTATCCACTGTGCGCGAAAATAATGCCTTCGCCTGTAGCGGCGTGGCCGAAGTGGCAATATCCCAATCTTTAGGCGGCACACCACGCAGCATATCACGCACACAACCCCCCACCACAAACGCCTCATAACCGGCAGATTCAAGGGTTGAAATGATCATCTGTACGTTTTGGGGCAAGTTCTTGTAATCTACCATCTTTAAATCCCTTTATTTCCTAGTGAATATTGAATTGTTGAAAAACTTCTAATATAATGCATGTACAAAATTGGGAGGTGAACAATGTGGCAACAAACGCTGAAATACAAAACGAACAACGCCTGAGGTTGTATCTATTGCTGAAAATTGAATTAGACAATAAGGACTTTACTGTAAAAGGATTGGAAGAAAAAATAAGCATGACAAAAGCTGTCATGCGCCAAGAAGATATAGACCATGTAGAAAAAATGATTACAAAGCCATAAATCAAAAACCAACCCAACGCAGGGTTGGTTTTTAAATTTTGCATCCGTATCTAGCAGGAATCGAACCTGCGGCCTTTCGCTCCGGAGGCGAACGCTCTATCCCCTGAGCTATAGATACAACGCGCTTAAAATATTCTAAACCAACAAAAGGGACGCTGTCAATGGAAAGTGTCACAGAAAAACTTGAATGAGGAATATTTTTCTAGTATACTGAACCAGTGTGCAATTACATACTCTATCTATACACCCATTCCAATTGCCAAAATATAAGGGGAAAATTCCAAATGGAAGCCTATATCATCACTAATTTAATATCCATAACCGTGCTGATTGTTCTATTGGTGCTGGGCACCTATTTTAGCGCGACAGAAATGGCGTTTGCGTCAATAAACCGCGCACGCATTAAAAATCTGTCTGAAAGCGGCGGCAAACGTGGTAAGCGTGCCGCCATGGTTGCCGATTTAAATGACAACCGCTTCGATGAAGTCATTTCCACGCTGCTAATATGTAATAACACCGTAGCCATCACTGCCGCAACGGTATCTGTCGCGCTGTTTGTGCGGCTGATGGGCGAATGGGGCTATTTTGTTTCTACCGTAATCATTAGTGCGGTGGTTATTTTGCTTACCGACATTTTCCCTAAAAGCATGTCGAAACAAAACCCAGAAAATGTGGCGTTATTTTGTGTGCCTTTTTTGAGCATACTAATCACGTTGTTAAAACCCATTAACTGGGCGGTTGTCAAAATGAAAAACGGCATGAGTGCGATGTTCCCCCAAAGTGAAGCCGATGAAGCGGGTGAAGAAAATCTACTGGGCCAAGAACTTATATTCATGGTAGAAGAAGCCGAAAAAGATGGCGCAATAAATGAAGACGACTCGCTTTTAATCACCAACGCAATAGAATTTAATGACTTAACCGCTTGGGATATCGTGACCCCGCGGGTGGACATCATTAGCATCCCATTTGGCGCGTCAATAGAAGCCATATCCGAAATTTTTTTAGAAAGCGGATATTCTCGAATGCCCGTCCATGAAGAAACCTTGGACAATATAAAAGGTGTAGTCCACCTGCGTGATTTCTTAAAATGTATGGCAACCAGCCGCGACAAAACCCCAATCACCCTGGAAGATATCATGACCCCCGCAGTATACACCGTAACCAGTGCCCGTATCGCGGAACTGTTGAAGCTAATGAAAAAAGAAAAAAGCCATCTGGCCATTGTCACTGACGAATACGGCGGTACAGAAGGTATGGTCACAATGGACGATATACTCGAACGTCTAGTCGGTGACATACTGGACGAAAATGATGAAGAAATAGAAGAGTTTGTAAAAACAGACGAAAACAAACATAAAATACTATGTACAGCATATATAGACGACATGTTCGAATACTTTGGCATCAAAGCCGAATCAGAATCAAATACAGTCGGTGGCTGGATAATGGACGAATTGCGCCGCATTCCCGAAGAAGGCGACGAATTTACATTTGAAAACCTGCATGTAATAGTCACAAAAGTAGTAGAACGCCGCGCAGAAGAATGTGTGGTAGAAGTGATAAATAACAGGGAGGACACCGCCGAGCCTGAAGAAGTGCCGGCGGATGCCGACCTAGAATAAAAACCGGAAATAATGCGAAAAGTTTAGCAAACTTTGACTTTTCGCTTTGTTTTAAGGAAGTGGTACGATGATTGTCAGCAATATTATGCTAGAAAGGCAAGATTTAATCCGTACTCTGAACGAACGGAAAGATGATCGTATTTTAGCCGTGTGCGCCCCAGCGGGTTATGGCAAAACAGTCGCCATAACACAATGGCTAAATAAAGATACCCGCGCTAAAGCTATTTTTTCTCTTGATGAATATGACAATAATATCGCTAGTTTTTGTGAACGCTTTTGTACCGCACTGCTTAGTTGTCAACCCCATAATCATACTTTAAGTGAGATAGTGTTTCATCCCTCTTTCCGAAACGCGCCCAATGAATTTGCTATTCGTGCTGTTTGCGCGCTTTCCAATAGAAAGCAGACGGTGCTTGTTGTAGATGATTTACATTTGATTCACAATAATGAGGTGTTACAACTCTTCCTTATATTCTTTAAACGTCTGCCCAGTAAATTTCAAATTGTCCTGATTAGCCGACATGATTTACCGATTGCTTTTTCAGAGTTTTGGCTAAAAGGTTATGTCGCTTGCATCGGTGCAGAGCACTTTCTTTTTAGTGTGGATGAAATAAAAGCATTATATAAAAAACGAGGCAGTCAAATTACGCAGGAACAGGCGCGTCGTATTAATCAACAAATCCTTGGTTGGGCAATGGGTATCAATGCGTTTTTGTTATCAGGAGGAGAGTCATTTGATGTAGCATATGAATATCTGTCTGACTTTATAGAAATAAATATATGGGAAAAATGGGACGATATAACCCGTGACTTTATGCTTCGCACGGCAACGCTGCGCGAATTGACACCTGCTTTATGTGAAGCGATGACAGGCGTTGCGCACAGTGGTAAGTTTCTTAAAGCACTTGTACAAAAAGGTGCTTTTACGACTCAGCTACAAAATGGCAGTTATCGCTATCACGATTTATTTCAGCTTTTTTTGAAACGCAAGGCGGATGAACAAGGCAAAGAGCTTCTTATATCTCTTTGGGAAATAGAAGGGAATTGGCACTTGTCTCAAAAGGATTTTTATAGTGCCGTTGATTGTTTTATCCGATGCAAAAACCATGAAGGTATTGCAGAATGTTTTGATTTACTAGAGGCATCTGGCCATATTGATTTTATATTGAAAAGACTTATAACAATCATGAAACATCCGGAAATTCAAAACGCCGCAAAAAAATATCCACACATACTTTATCCAATGGCTTGGTGTGCCTTTGCCGAGGGGCGAGTAGATCGTCTGTTTTCTTTCATAGATGAATACTATGCCAGGCATGATGAAATTGTGGCGAGGTATAAGGGTTCTGCACATAAGACCCTTTACATGCTTATGTTTGATTTCCGTTTGCCGCTAAGTCAAATGACCGACAAAATGGGGATGTTGTCGGCTACACCTAATCTTTCTATTATAAGATGGACTTTAGCTGTGCGTGTTCCACTGCCCCATCGCGGAATCAGAGATTTTTCAAAATTAACGTTGGGAAACGTGGTTGAAAATGCCATGACAATGGGGTCAAAAACTGGTTGGATGTTCGGTGACGCAGGGTTTATGCTGACTTCAAGCATATTGGCTGGGCTATTATTTGAACAAGGTCATTTGGAAGAAGCGTATAAATATGCCATAAATGCAGTGTCTGAAATTAAAAGTCGTTTTCTGACAGAAGCAAACTTCTGCTCTCTTTCTATAACGGTTTGTGTGTTGGACGCACTGGAAGATTCCAGTGGAGCAGAGCGCATTTTGACATCCATATCGGCGTTAATTGAAAAAGACAAGGCATATCATTTAGGTTATAATTATGATGCTTTCCTTGTACGCCGTAAACTTGTGTCTGGCGATGTAAAGGCCGCAAAAGACTGGGTTGAAGCGCAAACATCAGATGAACTTACCTTGTGGGGTATATATGCTGCCATAACTACAGCCAGAGCCTATATAGTTATTGAGGACTACGACGCTGCCCTCATTTTATTAAAAAAGATTTTAGGGATGGTCAATGCATTTAATCGAACATTAGATATCATTGAGGTGCAGATATTATTAGCGGTCACTTATTGGAAAAAGAAACGAAGGTTCCAGAATGAGGCACTGGAAAATTTAGAAATTGCTTGTCGCACTGCCTACCCCTACAATTATGTGCAAATGTTTGTAAACGAAAGCGCAGAACTTACCAGTATGCTATACAAGCTACAAAAGCGCGTAGAGCAGCACAATAGTGAAGACAAAAAGCATCTTAGCTTTATAAAGATACTGTATCAGCAAACGGACAGCGTTTCAAACGTGAGACTAGAAAAAACAAAACAAGAAAGAACTATAAACTTTACAGATAAACAAATATTAGCAATGAACTTATTGTGCCAAGGCAAGACACAAAAAGAAATTGCCGACATGATGAATATAAAATTGACAACGCTCCGTTATCACCTCACATCAATATGCTCTAAACTTGATGCCGCAAACGTATCTGATGCGGTAAAAAAGATAAGAGCGATGCGGCTATTAGAAATCTTCGCGCAAAACTGAAAAAATTTCATATCTTGGCAGAGACAGTCATAATAAAAGGCTGTCTCTTTAATTTTGTCATCATACTACATAAAAATACTAAAAAATACTCCTCCATTATGTCAGTACAAAATGTCTATTCAGTGCTATCATGAACTGTGGAATATGGTTTATGATAGATGTTATCATGCTATTACTCCATGATTTAAAAAAATAGGGGGAATTTTAACATGAAGTTAAAAAATAAGATAACAGGCGGTATGTTGTGTATTTTTATGTTGGCTGTATTTTTAGGTGGATATAGCTTATTTGCTGTATTGCGTCTAAGTGCGATGAATGCAGAACTCGACCGCCTTACCGAAGTCAGCAATGAAGTAAGAGGCCATGTCGCTGCACATCATGCGTGGCGTTATAATATTCTTTATGCCTTTGCCTATGACGGGGCGTTTGGAGGCGGCTTAGACCCAGATACTTGTGTTTATGGCCGTTGGTATCATAGTACTTATGCGCGCCAAATTGAAGATGCGCGTGTTTCAGAACTTTTGACAGCCATTGACCAACCGCATAGAGATTTACATGTGCAGGGCGGAATTGCACTGCAACTGAGGGAAGATGGCCAGATAGAAGAAGCGCATCAACTTTTGCAAGATGTGGTGTTGCCCGCGGGGGCAGAAGCTATTTTGTATCTTACGGCTTTAAGTGACCGTTTTGAAGAGCTAAGACATGCGCAATCTGAAGCGGTGTATGCCATCATCGCAAGAACAATCATGTTCGTCATTATTTTTTGTGTCACCGCGTTGATTATCTTTTTAGTGCTTCGCTTTTTTATCACACGCAGCATATTAAACCCCATTCAGCAGATGGTGCTATTTGCTTCAGATGTTGCAGACGGAAACATCAATGTAAATATGAATCGGTCTAATCTTCCAAACGATGAGATAGGGGTTTTGACTCAAAATGTTTGCAGTCTTGTGGATGTAATCAGATCTATCGTGGATGATTTGACTAAAGTCTATAGTGAGTATATAGAGCTTGGCAATGTAAATTACACAATAGATAATACAAAATATAAAAATGCTTTTAAAGACGTCGTAGAGCTTGTTAATAACCTGCTGACACAAAATACCGCCGATATCATGAGTTTGTCTGCGGCACTTAATCAAGTAAATAATGGGGATTTTAGTGTACGGCTAGATGAAGAAGTTTGGACCGGTGACTGGGCGATTTTACCCCAATCAATCAATCGTTTTACTGATAATCTTAAATCTGTTAGTACTGAAATTGGTGGAATGATTGAGGCAGCAGCAGTCAAAGGCGATTTGGCTTACAGTATTGATGCGTCAAAGTTTAACGGTGATTGGAACAAAATAATGAATGGCTTAAATGACATTTGTAAAGCAGTAGACGCGCCTGTTGTGGAAATAAGAGATGCACTATCTGTATTAAACAAAGGATTTTTTAATACGCAGATAAACGGTGACTATACCGGCGATTTCTTGTCGATAAAAAATGACTTCAATATCTTTATTAAAGAAACAGCTGAATATATGTTGGAAATTAACCAATGCTTAAATGCAATGGCTGGCGGCGATTTGACGCGCAATATTACTATGGACTTTATAGGCGAGTATGCCGCAACAAAGCAATCTGTTAATCATATCGCGTCCGCCCTTCATAAAACCATGTCGGATATTTCTGCCGCGTCCGAGCAGGTGCTAGTGGGTGCAAAACAAATATCTATCAGTGCAACGGATTTAGCAAGCGGCGCACAAGAACAGGCGAGTTCTGTAGACGAACTAAATACTACCATCAGTATGATAAGCCAGCAGACTATGCAAAACGCTAATGACGCATCTGAAGCCAGCAGTCTTTCTAAAAAATCGACCGTCAATGCCCAAGAAGGCAGTGATGCGATGGAACAGATGGTGTCAGCCATGGCAAAAATCAAAGAATCGTCTAACGATATTTCAAAGATTATAAAGGTTATTCAAGATATTTCATTTCAAACAAATTTGCTTGCGCTTAATGCGGCAGTGGAAGCTGCGCGTGCAGGTGACCATGGCAGAGGTTTTAGCGTAGTTGCTGAGGAAGTGCGCAGCCTTGCGGCACGCAGTCAGCAGTCTGCCGAAGAAACCACTATGCTGATCGAAGATTCTGTAAACAGAGTAGACACGGGCTCGGGCATGGCCGAATCTACCTCACAGTCCTTAGATACCATTGTTAAAAATGCTGTTGAGGTATTGGAAATTATTAATAATATTTCTGCCGCCTCAAAAGAGCAGGCTGAGGCAATTGGGCAGGTGCGTGATGGGCTTGAGCAGATATCAAATGTAGTACAAAGTAATTCGGCTGTTTCGGAAGAAACGGCGGCCGCGTCGGAGGAACTGAATTCACAGGCTGAACTTTTGCGGCAGCTTGTATCTTATTTTAGATTATAGTGTTTATTTTTGATTGCTTTTTGTTGGGTTTGGATGAGTGGATTGTCGCATGGGCGGGGCAGCGTGGGTTTTTCCGCTACTCCGGCTGATGTCCAGACAGCTTCACACGGGGGAGAAAGCCATTTTTCTCCGTGTTGTCACACGGAAAAATGGCGTTCTCCCGCCGTGTGAATCTATCTGGACGCCTACGTACGCTCCAAAACCCACGCTGCCCCGCCCATGCTTCGGTACTAAGTGCAAGGCGTGAGTTAAGACCTGCGCGGTAGTCTATTGATATCAGTTTGGCGAGTGGTTGCAATTTTAAAAAATAAAAAACACCTTGCGTAAGGTCTTAAAAACCTACGCAAAGTGTGTAAAATATCAATACAAATAAAATTGGCAAATAAAACTTGATGAAACATTCCAGTTTGACTACCTTACCGTTCGCATTCACCGTCTTGCATTTGGTTTCTGCCATTCACAAATATGTCTGTACAGGTGGCGCATCCGCCATGGGTTCCCCATATCATGAATGTTTAGGTAAAGCAGCCCCCCTGGTTTGGATAGACCATGACCAACTACTGAAAATAGCAAACCGACAAGCACCGTTGCGCGCATGTTTCATACGGCACAAGCCTAGTCCTAACAGCAGTTTTACATATCCATCCGTTTTGCCTCAAAAAAGAAGCAAAGGGTAAGTTTCAAGGAAATAACCGAGTACAATATCTGGCAGCAGAGCCGTATATGCGTAGGGATGGGGCGACCATTTATCGCTAGGGACGGTTA
>Ga0131853_10006773_pt1 | contig 20695 bp, 16 predicted proteins | sample TergutLab28metaG_FD_92764 | JGI IMG/M metagenome (GOLD analysis project Ga0131853, IMG submission 92764) | Labiotermes labralis P1 segment gut microbial communities from Petit-Saut dam, French Guiana - Lab288 P1 (version 2) (version 2) | ecosystem: Host-associated > Arthropoda: Insects >...
ACCACATTCTTACCCCCGTTGTCAACTACTTTTTTCGTCAACCCAGATATTTCTTGTGGCATCGCACCAAAATGGCGCCCGATTAATATATCATGCACAGCAAAAAGATGTCAACCCCTTTTTGTGAGAAATCTTTGTTTTTGTACTGCGTTTCATATTTTATTCTGCCGCAGCAAAGATTTCACTCGGAACAATGCGATCAAACAGGGGGGTGGTTCTATATTGTTCTTGCAATTCTTCCTTGATTGTCTCCAAAAGGCTCTCCATGTGTGTTCCCGCAGCCAGACTCTGAATCAGCATCGGTTGCGCTCCGCCGGGGAGCATGACGAACTGATCCCCCTCCACCGGTAGGCGGAGGATAATGTGGTATCCGAAATTGCTCCGGATGGGCGGACTGATCTCGCCGTAGGCGAGGGCCATGGTTCCGTCGAAAAACTCCGGCACCATGACGCCTTCCATAAAGACATATCCCTCTGGGTTCGAGTCCATTCCCGGATCTTCACCCTCTTCTGCGATAAGTTCTTCAAACCGTATCATGCGGGCGTTCCCTTGTAGGGCCGTCACTTCTTCAAAAATGGCATCGGCGGCGGCACGCACTTCGTCCTGCTCCTCTTCTGTCAGGCCCTGGGTCATGAGCAGAATGTGCTTGGCCCGGAGGATTTCATGTTCCTCCACGAAGGCGTTGACTGTTTCCGCCGGAACATTCTCCCCATGCTCTCCATAGAGGGCGAGTATCGCCTGATCCCGCATGGCCAAAATAGAGAATACATACATGAAGACGTCTTCCGTCATGTAGTTCTCCCAGAGCATCTCTAGAAACTCCTCTTCGTTCATCTCAAAAGCCTCCATGTACTCCGCCTTGGTCTCTTGGTAGTAATTCTCGTCCAATGTTTCGCCCAGATCGTTAAAGAGCCACTCGACCGCACGGTGCTGTAGGGCGCTCATTATGGCGGTGTAGATGAGAAGTTCATTATACGTCATGAGGTCGCCGTCGGCATTTGATTCGTTAGAGTATGCGTCCCAATCCTCTACGGGCATTGCACGCTCCAACATGTGGCGGGCGTGTTGCAGATAGTAGTACATCTCCTCCCACAAGAGGGGCATGTCGTCCAGCTCGAAGATCACTTCATGGCTGCCAATCCCGGCGATCATTTTGACTTCTTCTTCCGGTTCCCCTTGGCCGCAGGCCGCAAGCGGCAGCATCACCAGTAGTAGGGCTAGAAGTAAAGCAAGGCCTTTTGTCCAATTTGCTCGTATCATTTCATCTTCCTCCGATGTGTTTTTCGTCGTATGGCTGTCCATTGTACCACGGAGTTGATCCCGAAACAACTACAAGATGTTAATTTTTCATGTATTTGCGGCAAAACACCGCGATCCTGTGGGGATCGCGGTGTTTTTGGCTGTGACTGTCCGCTACTCGCCGAAGGCGATTAGAAATCTCTGCAAAATCGTCGCGCACTCCGCCCTGCTTGCGGTGCCGTGGGGATTCAACATGCCGAGATCCGTGCCTCGGATGAACTCGTTGTAGACCGTCCAACGCATCCCTGTCTCCGCCCAGAGGCTTACCTGGTCATAATCCGGGAAGTCCGTGAAATCAAAGTCCTCCGGAGTGGTGGTGTCTACCTCTTTCCACTGCGCAAAGCGCAAGAGCATGGTCGCAATTTCCTGACGGGTCACAATTTCGTGAGGCGCAAACCGGCCTTCGCCCACGCCGCGCACGATGTCGTGTTCATACGCCCAGAGAACCGCGACGCTATACCATGCCGTTGCCTCTGTATCCCGCACGTCGTCAAATACCGGGCGGAACGCAACCTCCGGCTGATCCTCTATGTTCCAGAGAATCCGCACAACCTGGGCGCGGGTGAGCACGAAATTCGGCGCGAAGAGGGTGTCGGAAATACCTGTCATAAAACCCCGGCTCCACATAAACGCAATGCTTCCATTTAATCTCGCCCAGTGGTCTTCCGGCACATCTGTGAAGGGGAGTATGCGAACCAGATCCTTCTTAGCCGCTTGCAATGCGGCAATTGCGTCAGCGATTTGTGTTTCCGTCGCCTCTGCATTTTCCATTACATCTTCTGCGACTACCTTGGCGAATAAAAACTGTATCCAGCTCTCCGGCGTGTAGTTGTCCTGTTCGCGTTGGCCCGCCGCTTCAAGCGCCGCTTTCAGCGCCTCTCTGTCGGGATCGGGTGGATCCGGGCCGCCATTTCCCGGGTCCAGGGGAACCAATCCGTCCTTGGCCCGCTCCAGCGTAGCAGCTGCATTTGCTATTTGCGTTTGTGTGGCATTTTCATTGTCTAACACACTCTGTGCAACCGATTTTGCAAATAGTAGCCGCACCCAAGTTTCCAGCGTGTAGTTGCTTTGCTCTCGCTCCAGTGCCGCGTCGAGCATCTCTTGCAGCATCGCCCTGTTGGGTCCCACTGTAAAGTATACTGTAAACGACTGTTCCTCCACCTTTTCGCCATACACTGTCACTGTCGCCGTGTACGCCCCAACTGCAAGGCCGTTATTGGGCCGCACCGTGAGGTTGGCGGCCTCGCCCACCGCGATGCTCGGGATAATCTCCGTGCTAATGGTGAAGGCATCTGCGTCTTCGCCCGTCAGGGCAACCGCAAGCGTACCTGTCTCTAAATTGCCCGTGTTCGTCACCGTCACACTGTGGGGCACTTGTGCGGTATAGCCCACCATCGCCGCGGGGAACGTATGGCGCTCCGCGGTCGAGAGGGCAATGCGCTGAACAGGAGCGATTACCAAGGCCGCCGTCGCAGCCTGCAGTACGGCAGCAGCCGCATTGACTTCCTCTTGCGTTGCGTTGATGTTGGCCAGCATGGCCTGGGCGGCGGAAAGCGTCGCTGCAAAAGGCGCCCAACTCTCCACTGTGTAGATTTCCTCTACCCGCTGGTTGGCGGCGGTAATGGCAATTTGTAGGGCGGTTAGATCAATGGCCGCAGAGGATTCCTCCGTCGCCAATGCCGACATCGGCACCAGTGTAATCAGCATCACGCACACCAAAAACATCAAGAGGCCTTTTCTCATCTTACTTAGCATATCGTTTCTTCCTCCTTATTCCTTACAAAAAACTCCATGCTTTTTCATGAAAGTCTCATACATCAAATACGTTACATTTACCCAAGGTTTACTATAATATATAAATCGACAAAATTCAAGTAAAAATCACCTGGTTCCCTCTTTTTTTACCCACACGCCCCATACGCTCGCACAAAGGCCGCCGCCTGGTCGATTACGGGGACATCTCCTGTGAGTTTCATCCGAATGGCAGGGGTGTCCCCGGCCAAAATCTTAATCCGGCCCCGAAAGCCCGGCAGCTGATAGATGGCTGAAATCTGTTCCAGAGAAAACGCCGAGAAAGTGACGTTTAACTGCCCGCCTTTTTGGGATATCTCCGATATCCCCGCCTGGGTGGCCACCTCCCGGAGGAGAGCCACCTGGATCAGGGCCAACACGCTGGCCGGGGGTTCACCGTAGCGGTCAATGAGCTCGTCTGTCACGTCCTCTGCGTCCGCCTGGGTGCGGATATAGGCGATTCTGCGGTATAAATCCATCCGCTGTTCCGGCATGGGGACATAGTCGGCGGGGATGTTGGCATCTACGGACAGATCAGCGGCACATTCGACCCGGACGGGGAGCGCTTCGCCCTTTTCCTCCAACACCGCCTCATTTAATAACTTTAAATACATATCATAGCCTACACTGACCATGTGACCGGACTGTTCTCGCCCTAAGATATTCCCCGCACCGCGGATCTCCAGATCCCGCAGGGCAATCTTAAACCCGGAGTTGAACTCGGCAAACTCCCGGATGGCCGACAGGCGTTTTGTGGCCACTTCCGTGAGGGCCTTATCCGGTTTATAAGTGAGATATGCAAACGCAGACCGGCTGGACCGCCCCACCCGGCCCCGGATCTGGTGGAGCTGGGCCAGGCCCATTCGGTCAGCATTTTCGATGATGAGGGTATTGACGTTGGGGATGTCCATCCCCGTCTCAATGATGGTGGTACATACGAGAATTTGGCTCTCTCCGTTGACCATGTGTTCCATAGCGCGGCCCAGATGCCGCTCATCCATCTGGCCGTGGGCCACAGCCACTCTGGCCCCGTCTGAGAGTTCCCGCACTCTGGCGGCGACCCGTTCAATGGACTCCACCCGGTTGTGGAGGTAGTAGACCTGTCCGCCCCGGCTGATCTCTTTCCGGATGGCGTCGGCGATGACGCCCCAGTCGTGCTCCATCACATAGGTCTGGACGGGCCGCCGATTTTGGGGCGGCTCCTCAATAGTGGACATATCCCGAATCCCGGACAGAGCCATATTGAGCGTCCGGGGGATGGGTGTGGCCGATAGGGTGAGCACATCTACAGTTTTACTCATCTCTTTGAGCCGCTCCTTATGGCTGACGCCGAACCGTTGTTCCTCATCCACAATGAGCAGGCCCAGATCTTTAAATTGTACGGACTTCTGAATGATCTTATGGGTGCCGATGATCAAGTCCACCCGTCCCTGGGCGACTTCTGCCAAAATCCGTTTGGCCTCCGCCGGGGTCTGGAAGCGGCTCAAGGTCTCGATCTTCACCGGGTATCCGGTAAACCGTCGAATCGCCGTGCCGTAGTGTTGTTGGGCCAGTACCGTGGTAGGTACCAGGATTGCGGCCTGTTTGCCGTCTAAGATGCACTTCATCACGGCACGGAAGGCCACCTCCGTCTTGCCGTAGCCCACATCGCCGCAGAGGAGCCGATCCATGGGGACGGCTTTCATCATGTCCTGCTTGATCTCCTGGGCGCTGGTGAGCTGGTCGTCCGTCTCCGTGTAGTCAAAGGCGTCTTCAAACTCTCTCTGCCAGGCCGAATCGGGAGAGAAGGCGAATCCCGTCTGCCGCTGGCGTTCGGCATAGAGCTGGATGAGCCCTTTTGCCAAGTCTTTCGCCGCACCCTTGGCTTTTTGGCGTACCCGTGTCCACTCGGCGCCGCCCATCTTGCTCAATCGCACGGGCCGGTCTTCCCCGTCGGCACCGATGTACTTGCTCACCAGATCCAACTGGGTCACGGGGACGTAGAGACTGTCGGTGCCGTGGTATGCTATTTTAATGTAGTCTTTTTTTACCCCGTCAATATCCATGGGCAAAATGCCAGCAAAACGACCGATACCGTGGTGCTCGTGTACCACCAGATCGCCAGGGGATAAATCCGTAAAACTCTCTATTTTCCGGCCCCGCCGCTTCTTGGGCCGAGACTTTGCCTCACTCTGGGCCGCCGATAGAATCTGTCCCTCGGTGATGACGGCCAGCTTTGCGCCTGGATATTCGATCCCCGCCGAGAGGTTGCCCAAGGTAACCATACAGGTACCGGGTTCCGGCAGGTCTTTTGCGGCGAACTCCAACTGGACGGGGAAGTGCGCCTCCTCCAACCACTGGGCCATATGTTGTGCCCGCCGCCTTTCGCCGCAGAGTACAATGGCGCTGTACTTCTCCCGGACGTAGTGTTCCAAGTCCCCTTTCGCCGTCTCCATACTGCCCCCATAGGAGGGGAGTTGTTTCGCCAGGAGGCTCACCAGAGTTTTGGGAGCAAAGTCTAAGCCGTGGGTTTTTCCGGCGAATTGATCCAGTATGACTGCGGGGCGGGTCATCAGCCGGCCAAAAACCTCCGGCCAGGGCGCCAAAAACGCGACGAGCCGCTTCTCCATGGCCCCGGATTCCAACAGCCCTTTGATATCCTCCCGGTGCTGGGCCAGGAGATCACGCCCCCATTCGGTGAGTTTGCCCAGCTCACTGAACAGGATCGTGGCGTCATCGGGAAAATAGTCGGCCGGGGCGGTGAATTCGGGATAGATCAACGCCATGTATTTGTCCGCCGAGGAGAGGCCCAGATCGTCGTCCAGTTGTACAATATCCCGCTCCAACTGGATGATCTCCGCCTCGGGCGGGTCTTTTCGCCGCTTGAGCCGGGCCAGGAGCGCTGTGAGTTCCCGGGACAATCCCGCCTGTCCATCTGGGCGCAGGGCGGGCAGGGTCTCCGCCGTGGGGAGGAGCACCGCCTGACGGATCTCCTCCGTGCGCCGCTGGGTATTGGGGTCAAACAGGCCCATGGAGTCGATCTCATCGCCCCAGAACTCACAGCGGATCGGCTGGGTCTGGGCGGGGGAAAATACATCTAAAATCCCGCCCCGCAGGGCGAATTGCCCCGGCCCCTCTACCTGGTCGCACCGAGTGTATCCGGTGCGGATCAGATTGTCCACCAGGGTGTGCAGATTTCGGGTCTCCCCTGCGGCCAGCGTATCTGCGGCGGCCAGGAGCGCCGCCGGGGGGATACACCGCTGCATGACGGCCTCCACCGTGGCGATGACAATAGGGGCTTGCCCCCGGGCCATGGCGTACAAGACACCGATCCGGCTCTGCTCCACCTGTCGGGAGACGCCCACAGCCGGATAGAACGTAAAGGCCCGCCCCGTCAAGATATGGATCGCCGCCCCCCCGGTAAAAGCGGAGATATCCCGCCCGAGCCGATTTGCCTCCGCCTCGTCGGCGCAAAGCACCACCACGGGCCGCTTTGTGTCCCGATAGACGGCGGCTGTGAGATGGGCCTTGTGGATCTCCCCTGCGCCGCTCAACAGGACGGGAGTATCTCCCGTCTGTACCGCTTGGAGCACCGCCCCAAATTCTTTGATTATTTCCGCGTGTCTCGTCACTGCCAGCATAGATTTTCCCCGCCCAATGCGTAATTGCCCCCGCCGCACTGGGCCGGGGCTGATTGTTTTCTTTATTTTACCTGTTTCTGACCTGCTTTTCAATAGGGGATTTCGGGCTTGGCTTGTTTTGAATTGTGGCGCAATATATAATGTAGTGCGCAGTAATTATATTTTGAACAGGACACACTGTTGTCATGTTTCATGTAGTATGATTGCAGAAAAAGAAAGGCAGTGAAAATATGAACGAAACAATTATCGCAAGAGCAGGAGAAGTCATCGCTTCAAAGGCGGAGTATGTCGGCGGTGGCATGGAGGGATATGCCGTCCTCGCCCTGACGGATGAAAACGGCTCTCCCACGGCGTCCGCTCTAACCATCGCAAAAGCAGATGGGATCAACTGGCTTACATTTGCCACCTCGCCCGACAGCAATAAAGCAAAGCGAGTCGAACTGTGCAACCGTGCCAGCGTGTGTATTGCCAGTAGCGCGTACAATATTACTCTTGTGGGTACGGTTGAAATCGTGGCCGATGCCGCTGTCAAAAAAGATTCTTGGTTTGCGCCCATGGCGGGGATGTGGAGTGGCCCGGATGATCCGTCTTTTTGCGTGTTGCGCTTTCACACAGAGCGGTATAACCTGTTCTTTGCCGATGACGAGTCAGAAGCGGTGGGTACTTTGAAAAATACAGAAGCCAAACCTCTGCTAAAAGTGACGCCCGGCCTCGGTTTCCGTGGGCAATGCAATCAAGCGATGGCCCTCTATCAAAAAGCCTTCGGCGGGACGATTATCACAAAAATACTCTATTCAGAGGCAGACCCGGCAGATTTTCAGTGCAAAGAAGCGGAAAAAGAGTTTGTTTTTTATGCCGAAATGGTAATTGGGAATCACTTGATCTCTTTGGGCGACGATTCTGAAGGCGTGTTAGATGAAACAACCGGGGGGAACGCATCTGCGATTTCTCTTTTAATCGAGTTTGAGACCATAGAGGAGTTGAAAGCTGCTTATGAAATACTGTCAGATGGGGCGACAATTATCACACCTATGAGCACTGACGGCACCATGTACTGTACCGGCTATGTCTCTCTAGTGGATCAGTTTGGGATACACTGGGATCTGATGAGTGGGTATGCGGAGGGATAGGGACGGGATAATTTGTAGTAAGGTATACGCTACGTCTGTTGTAAACTAAGACCTTGTGACGCACAGTGTCGCAAGGTCTTAGTTCTATTTTGTATCTCCTCTAAAGACCCCTATACATTTATCTAATAATAAGAAAAGAAAATACGTTGCATAAGACGCAAAAATTTGCTATACTAAGAGAGGATTTTACGCTGCTCCTGGGGAGCGGGATACATATGGGAGGATTCGGCATGAATTCTGCAAATGACGTGTGGAAACACGTCTTAGAAATTTTATCGGGGAAACTTACCGCCACCGCCATTGATACCTGGTTTGAAGGCACAACTGCGGTGGATTTAACGGACAGCCGCCTCGTCGTTTACTGCCCCTCGGATCTGAAAAAAGAAGTCTTGGAGAGCCGGTTCCTCCCTATCTTGAAAGAGGCCTTGACCGAACTCTTCTCCGGGGAACTGGATCTGCTGATTCTGGGCGAGGGGGAATTGGATTCCTTTTTAAACAGTAAGGAGCCTACATCCGAGGCCGTCATCCCCAGTAACAACAGCTTGACCTTCGAGCGGTTTATCATCGGGAGCAACAATAAATTTGCCCACGCCGCCGCCAAGGCGGTGGCGGATCAATTGGCCACGGCCTATAACCCCCTGTTCATTTACGGGGACGCCGGCCTCGGCAAAACCCATCTGCTCTATGCCATCTACCACGCTGTCCGGCACCGGTTGCCAGATATTCAAATCGTCTATATCAAAGGCGATGAGTTCGCCAATGAACTCATCCACGCCATCCAGACCAATACGAACACCGAATTTCGCATGAAATATCGCTCCGCCGACCTGCTTTTGGTGGACGATATTCAGTTCATCTCGGGGAAAGTCCAGACCCAAGAGGAGTTCTTCCACACATTTAACTCCCTCTACGAGTCCGGTTGTCAGATCGTCCTCACCTCGGATCGGCCACCTATGGAAATTATGCGTCTGGATGACCGGCTCCGGAGCCGATTTGAATGGGGGCTTCTAGCTGACATCCAGCCACCCGACTACGAGACTCGGATGGCCATTGTCAAGAAAAAAAGCCAGCAGTTGGGGCTTACCCTGTCCCAGGAACAGATCGCTTTTATTGCGGAAAATGTTACGTCTAACATCCGACAGCTAGAGGGCGCTGTGAAAACCCTCACTGCCCATAGAGACTTGCTGGACGCCAACATTAACCTATCCTCCGTCTCCCGGGTGTTGAAAGAGATTTTAAAGCAGAATAACGAATACACCCCCACCCCGGAAATTATCATCCAGGAGACTGCCAACTTCTACGCGCTCACCTCTGCCGATCTCCAAGGCAGGGGTCGGACACGGGGTACTGCCTTAGCCAGGCAGGTCTCCATGTACTTGATCCGAAAGATCACAAATCTCTCCCTGATCGATATCGGCAAAGAATATGAGGGGAAAAATGGCCGGGGGATGGATCACTCCTCTGTTTTAAGTTCCATCCGAAAGATTGAAGATCTGGTCAAGCGTACACCGGACTTAGCCGACACCATTCGGGATATTACGGCCAACATCAACGCCAGACAATAATCGTTTATCTTCTCCACATTTCCACAGGTTTCCATGTGGGTTTTCTGTGGACAACGATATTTTTCACATAGGTTCTGGATTATCCCCATTATTTCCACAGTATACGGTAAAAAACAAGCCCTTGTGCCGTCTGGTGTCTGAGTGGTTTTCCACATAAATTTCCTCTACTACGACTACTACGAATCTATATATTCTATATTCTTCAGAGAGGTGGTCAAATCATGAATTTCTCTTGCGAAAAAGCGCAATTCCTGTCAGCGATCTCTGTTACCGGCAAAGTAGCCTCAGCTAAAAGTGCAATCCCCGCGCTGGAGGGCCTCCTCTTAGAGGCGGCAAATACCTTGCGCATCTCTGGGTATGATCTCAAAACGGGGATTAAGACAGAAATTCCCGCTGAAATCACCCAGATGGGTAGTATTGTATTAAATGCGCGGCTCTTGGGCGAGATTATCCGAAAACTACCGGACGACAGTGTGACCCTCTCTGTGGGAGAGAATAACATGGCCACGATTACCTGTGGGTTTAGTACCTTTAACATCATGGGTACCCCGGCCGCGGATTATCCGGAGTTACCGTCTGTGGATTCTCAAAGTGCGATCTATATCCCGCAAAAGACCTTAAAGAGTATGATCTCCGAGACCATCTTTGCCGTCAGCGACAATGAGAGTCGTCCTGTCCATACGGGGAGCCTCTTTGAGTTAGAGCATGGTAGTATCACCGTGGTATCTGTGGACGGATATCGTTTGGCTCTGCGCCGGGAAAAGCTGGATCGGACAGATGTGGAAGACTGTAGTTTTGTGGTCCCTGGTAGCGCTTTGGGAGAGGTAGAGAAGATTGTTTCAGATTCCGAAGATTTGGTTAAAGTAGCCCTAGGGGAAAAGCATATTTTATTCTCTATTGACGAGACAGTCGTCATATCTAGACGGCTGGAGGGAGAGTTTCTCAACTATCGCCAAGCGATTCCACAGAATAATAAATTCCACATCACTGTTGACAAGAGAGCTCTCATGGCATCGGTGGAGCGGGTGTCTCTGATTATCAGCGAAAAGCTAAAAAGCCCTGTCCGCTGTCTGTTCACTGAAGGACAAATCCGGCTCTCTACCGCCACTGCCCTGGGGAAGGCCAGTGACGAGTGTCTGATTCAAGGGGACGGTGGAGATTTGGAGATCGGTTTTAATGACAAGTATCTCTTGGATGCCTTGAAAGTTGCCCCTGCCGATATGGTGCGGATATCTCTCAACACCAGTGTATCGCCCTGTGTCATTGATTCAACAGAGGATGGCGGTAATTTTGTCTATATGGTTCTCCCCGTCCGGCTGAAGGCGGGAGATTAAAACCATGGAACATATCGTCTCAATCAAAACCCCGTTTATCAAGCTAGACGCCCTGCTGAAATTTGCAGACATTGTCCAGACCGGTGGCGAAGCGAAGATAATCATTCAAGATGGCGCTGTGTCAGTAAACGGAGAGATCTGTCAAATGCGGGGAAAAAAGTGCTGCCCGGGAGATATTGTGATAGTTGACGGTACCACCATTTCCATCACCGGAGATGTATAAGCATGATACTACATAGCCTCTCCATTGAGGGATTTCGTAACTATGAGCAAGAAAACATCACATTCGGCCCCAATACAAATATCATCATTGGGGAAAATGGCCAGGGGAAGACGAACCTATTAGAGGCCATCTACTATCTGACAGGGGCCAGGAGTTTTCGTACCCGGTTTGACCGGGAACTCATCGGATTTAACAAAGAATTTTCTCACATCCAGGGGAACATTTTTTCGGAAGAGCGGGAACAGACCATAGCAATCCGACTCAAACGGGGCAGAAAAAAAGAAATTCTGTTAAACGGGGTGAAAGAGGGAAACAGTGCGGCGTTGAGTGGGAAACTTTTAGCGACGCTTTTTTCCCCGGAAGATCTAAGCCTCGTCCGGGACGGGGCATCTAGCAGACGGCGGCTGATGGATCTCGCCATCTCCCAAATTCGGCCCAAATACGCCCTTTGGCTCTCGGAGTTCAACCGACTCTATCTGCACAAGACCAGGATATTGAAAGACCGCCGGGATAAACCGGCACTTCTGGATATGCTGGACGACTTCAATATCCACTTGGCAAAAGCCGGGGCGCAATTGATCTACTATCGGGCGGCTTTTGTGAAGAAATTGAACGAAGCGGCCAGCGTCGTCCACCGGGACTGCTCCGGGGAGCGGGAGACCCTATCCCTCATCTACGAGACAGTGAAAACCGTATCTGATCCGTCGGCAAAGCCCGCCGAGATTTTTATCCAACTCATGGAGCACCAGAATCGACTCCGTCAGGCGGAACTGGACGCTGAACTCTGTCTGTCCGGCGCCCATAAGGACGATATTAGTATCACCATCGGAGATCAGCCCGCCAGGGCATTTGCGTCACAGGGGCAAGTCCGCACGGCGGCCTTGGCCATCAAACTAGCGGAGCGGGATATCTTATTTCAAGACCGAGGCGAATACCCCTTGTTGTTGCTAGATGATGTATTGAGCGAACTGGACGCCACCCGGCAAAACTTTGTCTTAAACCGGATTCAAGGTGGTCAGGTATTCATCACCTGCTGTGAGGACAATAAAATTGCCCAGAGAACCGGTGGACGGATTTTTACAGTGGCAAAGGGAGAGGTGGTTTGACTTTGTATCTGCATTTGGGGCAAGACACCATCGTCTATCAAAGAGACGTGGTGGGGATATATGACCTAGACAACTGTTCCGCTTCGCACATCACCCGGGATTTTTTGAAAAAGGCGGAGCAGACGGGACAGGTAGTCAATATTGCAGAGGATATCCCGAAAAGCTTCGTCGTTACCCAGGAGCGCGGAGAGATCACAGTCTATCTCAGCCAGCTTTCCACAGCCACACTACAGAAGCGCAGTGAATCCCCCACAGAGCAGGCTTTGAGAGGGCCCCTCTGATTGAATCTCCTCGGCAGAGCAAAGCTCCGCTGGTATCAAGGTTTTTCCAAAGGCAAAATCTTGGACGCCGGACTCCCGGCGAGGTCGGTTCGGTTCGGCATTAACTTCAACAAACTATGGAGGCAAGTATGACAGACATTACACAGAATGGCGCATCTTACGATGCATCACAGATCCAAGTCCTAGAGGGCCTGGAGGCGGTGCGGAAGCGGCCGGGGATGTACATCGGCTCAACCAGCGAAAGCGGTCTGCACCACTTGGTCTATGAAATCGTGGATAACGCCATCGACGAAGCCCTAGCGGGCTTTTGTGACGATATCACCGTAAAAATCGGGGAAGGAAATATCATCACTGTAATTGACAACGGCCGGGGCATCCCCGTGGATATCCAGGAGCAGACGGGGTCCAGCGCCCTGGAAGTGGTATTCACCGTGCTCCACGCCGGCGGAAAATTCGGGGGCGGCGGATACAAGGTCTCCGGCGGGCTTCACGGCGTGGGTGCCTCGGTAGTCAACGCTTTGGCGGAATGGTTGGAAGTAGATGTCCACCGGGATGGGAAAATTCATCAGATGAAGTTTTCCCGGGGGGATATTACACAGCCCATCACCGTTATCGGTGAGACGGATCGCACCGGCACTACCGTCCGGTTCCGGCCCGACGACGAACTGTTTGACACCGTCGTCTATAACTACGAGACCATCCAGACCCGGATGAAAGAACAGGCCTATCTCAATGCGGGCCTCCGTATCCGCACCATTGACGAGCGGGAGGGGCAGGCCCAATCCGAGGAGATGTACTTTGAGGGCGGGATTCGCCAGTTCGTCCAAGATATTAACAAGAACAAGACCGGTTTACACGAGGAGATCATCCACATGGCGGTGGAGCAAGAGACCTCCATGGCGGAGGTAGCCCTCCAATACAACGATGGATACAGCGAATTGATCCTATCCTTTGCCAATAACATCCGCACCATTGAGGGCGGGATGCATGAGACGGGCTTTAAAGGAGCCCTGACCCGTGTCCTCAACAACTATGCCAAAAAGGTCGGCCTATTAAAAGGCGAGGAGAAGCTAACCGGCGAAGACTGCCGAGAGGGATTGACAGTAATCCTGTCCGTCCGGCTCACAGAGGCCCAGTTCGAGGGCCAGACCAAGTCAAAGCTGGGCAACAGCGAGATCAAGACCCTGGTGGAGCAACTTGTCGGTGACAAGCTGGACACCTTCCTGGAAGAGAACCCTGCTGTGGGCAGGGCGATTTTGGACAAGGCCGTCATGGCCTCCCGCGCCCGTGAGGCGGCAAAAAAAGCCAGGGAGAGTATCCGCCGGAAGAATGCCCTGGAAGGTGCGACCCTCCCCGGAAAGTTGGCCGACTGTAACGAGCGGGACCCGGCTCTGACAGAGATTTACATCGTGGAGGGCGACTCGGCGGGAGGCTCCGCCAAGGGCGGCCGAGACAGCCGGTTCCAAGCCATTTTGCCCTTGTGGGGCAAGATGCTCAACGTGGAGAAAGCCCGGGTGGATAAGATATACGGCAACGAGAAACTGACTCCGGTAATCACGGCTCTGGGGGCCGGAATCGGAGAGGAGTTTGATCTAGACAAACTCCGCTACCACAAAGTCATCATCATGGCCGACGCCGACGTGGACGGGAGCCATATTAGAACTCTGCTTCTCACCTTCTTCTTCCGCTATATGCGGCCTCTGGTGGAAAAGGGTCACGTCTATGCGGCCCAGCCGCCCCTGTATAAGTTGGTACGGGGAAAGACGATCCGCTACGCCTACTCCGATGCCGAGCGGGATCGGATCTCGGAGGAGATACGGGGAGGGGATCCCAAGATCAAAATTGACATCAGCCGCAACAAGGGTCTCGGCGAGATGGACCCCCACGAGCTGTGGGAGACTACCATGGATCCGGAAAATCGCATTCTAAACCGGATTGAAATCGCCGACGCCGTAAAGGCCGATGAGATTTTCACCGTACTCATGGGCGAGAAAGTGGAGCCGAGAAAAGAGTATATCGAGCGAAACGCCCAATTTGTCCAGAATCTTGATGTGTAGCACCAGACCGCAGGCGGCCCGGGGACCCCACCTGAAAAGAATCTCCTCGGCGAAGCAAAGCTCCGCCGGTATCAAGATTTTGCCTCTGGTAAAATGCTTGGACGCCGGATTCCCGGCGGAAGCCTCTAAATAAGGAAGAAGGTAACTTGCTGTGGCAACAAACGATAAAAATCCAGATATTTCATATCCGAATCAAAAGATCGTCAACGTAGAGCTGGAGCGGGAGATGAAGGACAGCTACATGGATTACGCCATGAGCGTCATTGTAGGCCGTGCGCTTCCCGATGTGCGGGACGGGTTAAAGCCTGTCCACCGCCGGATTCTCTATACCATGCTGGAGGATGGATTGACTGCGGAAAGGCCCTTCCGCAAGTCCGCCGCCACGGTGGGTACTGTGCTGGCACGGTATCACCCCCACGGCGACGCGTCGGTCTATGACGCCCTGGTCCGTCTGGCCCAGGATTTCTCCATGCGCTACCAGCTGGTGGACGGTAAGGGCAACTTTGGCTCTGTAGACGGCGACCCGCCGGCGGCCTATCGATACACCGAGGCCCGGATGAGTCGGCTCGCCGCAGAGTTGACCCGTGAAATCGACAAAGACACTGTGGACTTCACCCCCAACTTTGACGAGATGCGGAAAGAACCCCGGGTGCTCCCCGCCCGGTTCCCCAACCTCTTGGTCAACGGCGGCATGGGCATCGCCGTGGGCATGACGACGAACATCCCGCCCCACAACATGAGAGAGACCATTGACGCCACCATCTGCCTCATCAAAAATCCGGAGGCAGATCTGGACGATTTAATGGAGCACATCAAAGGCCCGGATTTCCCCACCAAAGGGATCATCATGGGCCGTGCCGGTATTCGGGCCGCCTACGCCACAGGCCGTGGCCGGGTTCGTGTCCGGGCCAAAACGGAGATTGAGGAGTTCGGCCAAAACCGGACAAGGATCATTGTGACGGAACTGCCCTATCAAGTCAACAAGGCCCGGCTCATTGAAAATATCGCAGACCTAGTGAAAGACAAGCGGTTAGACGGCATCTCTGGCCTGCGGGACGAGTCAGACAGAGATGGGATGCGGGTGGTCATCGAACTCAAGCGGGACGCCAATGCCCAAGTGATTCTCAACCGGCTCTATTCTGCGACCCAGTTGCAGATTACATTCTCCATCGTCTTATTGGCCCTGGTCAACGATCAGAGGCAGCCGAAACTCCTCTCCCTGCGGGAAATTTTGGACGAGTACATCCGCCACCAAAAAGAGGTCATCACCCGCCGGACGGAATATGACCGGAGAAAAGCCCAGGAGAGAGCCCACATTCTGGAGGGACTCATGGTGGCCGTGGACAATATTGACGAGGTCATTAAAATCCTGCGGGAGAGCTATGACGAGGGCGAATCCCGCCTTATGGAGCGGTTCGACTTAAGCCAGGTCCAGGCCCAGGCCATCCTCGACATGCGCCTGCGCCGGATCCAGGGTCTGGAACGGGAAAAAATCGATGCCGAGCACAAAGAGTTACAGGAGAAAATCGCCTATTACACCCAACTCCTGGCAGATGAGGCCATGTTGGAGGGCGTTTTGATCGCCGAACTGGAAGAAGTCCGGGACAAATACGGCGATGACCGCCAGACGGAGATCGCCATCGTGGAAGATGAGATCGATATTGAGGATCTCATTGACGAGCAGGACTGTGTATATACCCTGACCAGCGCCGGATACATCAAGCGGATGCCCGCCGACACCTATCGAAGCCAGCGGCGGGGCGGCAAGGGGATCACCGCCCAAACCCTCAGAGAGGAGGACAACGTGGAGACCGTCTTCACCGCCTCCACCCACGACTGGATTTTATTCTTCACCAGCCTGGGTAGGGTGTATCGGAAAAAGGGCTACCTCATCCCCGAGGCGGGGCGGACGGCCAAGGGATCAAATATTGTCAACATCTTACCCCTCCAACCGGGGGAAAAAGTCAGCGCCATGATCCACTTAGAAGAGTTTAGTGACGATGTATTCCTGGTGCTGGTCACCCGAAAGGGGACGGTCAAACGGCTGCGGATGTCAAATTTGAAGAATATCCGCAACAACGGCATCCGGGCGATCCGCCTAGAGGAAACAGACGAACTGATCTCCGTCCGAGAGACCGACGGGGAACAGAATATCCTCATCGCCACCCACAAGGGGATGGCCATCTGCTTCAGCGAGACCGATATACGGCCTACGGGCCGTGACGCGGCGGGCGTCCGTGGAATCCGACTCAAAGCGGGAGATTACTGCATCGGTGCCGCCCGAGCCAGAAAGGGCGGAGCGCTCCTCACAGTGACCGAGCACGGCTACGGCAAACGGACGGCTATTGAGGATTACCTCCGTGGCGATTCCGGTGTACCCCAGAACCGGGGCGGGCTGGGCCTGAAGAACTATCAAATCACGGAGAAGACGGGGCAGATTGCAGATATTAAAGTCGTCGATGATCAGGACGATATCCTGCTCATCTCAGATGATGGCACGATCATCCGTATGGCGGTGCGGGATATCAGCACCTACAGCCGCGGCACTCAGGGCGTCCGCCTCATGCGGATGGATGACGGTTCCAAGGTCATCTCCATCGCCAGAACGGAGCATCTGGAAGAAGAGGAAGATGGTTCCGAAGATTCCACTGTAGGGGGCGCCGCCTCCGACGCCCCGCCACAGCCACCAGAGACCCCCAATGAAGAAGGTTAGTATCTACACCGACGGGGCCTGTAGTGGGAATCCAGGCCCCGGCGGTTGGGGTGCAGTTCTCCTGTATGGGAGCCAGAAAAAAGAACTCTCCGGCGGCGAGGCGGAGACCACCAACAACCGCATGGAGTTACAGGGCGTCATCTCCGCACTGGAGGCCCTCAAAGAGCCGTGTGCCGTGGAACTCTATACCGACAGCCAGTATATCGTCAACGCCATTAACCAGAGGTGGGTCTATAAGTGGCAGGCCAACGGCTGGATGCGGACGAAGAAAGACCCGGCCAAAAATCCCGACCTCTGGGAACGGCTCTTGGACTTATTAGATATCCACCAAGTTGCCTTCCACTGGGTAAAAGGCCACGCCGACAACCCGTATAATAACCGCTGTGACCAACTGGCCGTGGCCGAAAGCCAGAAATTTTTGAGGGAAAGCCTATGATCTCAATTGACCGGATGCAAGAGATGTTAGAAGAAATCGCCGCCGAGTTCCCCGAGGCCTTTTACGAGAAACTAAACGGCGGAATCTGCCTGCTCCCGGAGACAAAGACGAGTCCCTATGCCAGGCAGGGTGACCTCTATACCATGGGCGAATATCACCGCAACGCCATGGGACGGTATATCAACATCTACTACGGCTCCTTCTGCCGCGTCTACGGCTACTTGGACGAGCCGGCCCTCTACGAACAACTGAAAAAAACCCTGGCCCACGAGTTCACCCACCACATGGAAGACCTGGCCGGAGAACGGGGCCTGGAGATCAAAGATGAGGAAGACTTGGAAAAGTATTTGTACGGGAACGAACCCCGATAGGCCCGCCAAAGCCCTCTCCTAAAATATAGCGAACAAAAAAGCTGACGCAATACGCGTCAGCTTTTTATCTAGTGCTCCATCTGCTTTCCGAGAAACCCTGCCACGGTATGGGCCAATTTGAGTTCCACCTCACCCATAGCCGTATTTGATTCGGTGATCAGAAACAGGACACAGCCCATGACATCCCCCTCGGACAGGATCGGTGCGGCGATGGACATGCCGTACTTGTCTACTCCTTCGGCAGCGGGGCGGAGACCGTCTCCGGGGCTGTGGACATGGACTTGTCGGCCCTCCATGATCTGCTCCAACTCATTGCTGATACGCCGCTCCAAGAGTTCCTTGCGGGGCGCGCCGGAGATAGAAATAATGGTATCCCGGTCACTGACGGCGGTGATGTGACCGGTGGTCTTGGAGAGGGTCTCACAGATCTGGCCGGCAAAATCGGCCAGCTCCCCCATAGGGGAGTATTTTTTGAAGATGACCTCCCCGTCTTTTTCTGTGTAGATCTCCAGGGGGTCGCCTTCACGGATTCGCATGGTGCGGCGGATTTCTTTCGGGATCACTACCCGGCCTAAGTCGTCGATGCGGCGGACAATTCCAGTTGCTTTCATCTATATACATCCTCCTGAAATGGGAAATTTATTTGCAACTATAGTGTTTACAAGATTTATCTGTATATGCAGAAATTTTTTTGACATTTTTTTCGGTCCATGATACGATTCTTTAATCAAAACATGTTCCTAGAGGGGGAGCGGCTATGAAACTATTGACATATCAATACAATGGGAAAGAAGCGGTTGGTGTGTTGCCAGCGACGGGGGACGTGATTATTCCCGTCGCGGCTCTCGGTTTGGAGTACGATTCAATGAGCGAGTTGATCCAACACGCCACAGAGGAAGAACTCGCCAAGCTCCGTACAGCCGCATTTGCGCTGCCCATCGACGGAATCCCCTATGATGCGGCCACCAAAGTAGCGCCGATCCCGGAGCCGCGGCAGGATGTGATCTGCCTGGGGTTTAACTATTTAGATCACGTGAGTGAATCCGCCACGTTTCAAGAGATATCCATTCCCGGTGTGCCGGAATATCCCGTCTACTTTTCCAAACGGGTCAACCGGGCGGTATCCGACGGCGGGCATATCCGGAGCCATCCGGCATTAGATGAACAACTGGACTATGAGGTGGAGCTGGCCGTCATCATCGGCAGAGACGCCAGAAATGTGTCTGTTGATCAGGCAGAGGACTATATTTTCGGCTATACGATTTTAAACGACATCAGCGCCCGCGCCCTCCAGGCGCGACATAAGCAGTTCTATTTTGGCAAGAGTTTAGACGACTCGACCCCAATGGGGCCGTGGATTGTCACGGCGGATGAGGTTGATTTTCCGCCAAAGCTTGCGCTTCAATCCTTTGTCAACGGCGAATTGCGGCAAAACAGCAACACGGAACACATGCTCTTCTCCCCCTCCCGCGTCATCGCGGAACTCTCCGCCGGGATGACGCTGAAAGCGGGTACCATCATCGCCACCGGCACCCCTGGGGGTGTAGGCAGCGCCCTTGATCCACCCCGGTATCTCCGCTTCGGCGATGTAGTGGAGTGCGTGATTGAGGGGATCGGGCGATTACGGAATACGGTGGGGTAGCGTGGCGAAAGAGCGGATGTCGTAGAAAAATTTAACAATATAAAGTATTTTGATGAAAAACACGTGACATTTGATGGCAAATGCCCTATAATAGGGCCAGAATAGGGACAATTTGGAACTTGCTAAAAGTTCATGTCCTAATTTGTAGAATACGAGCAAAGGAGAAGAGATTTATGCAAAAAACGACAAATCGTTGGATTGCCCTGCTGCTGGCGCTTCTTATGGTAGCAACTCTGCCGCTTGCTGCGATTGCTACAGACTCAGAGGGGCCGGTAGGGCCTCCGGCAGGAGAGCCAACACCACCCTCGGAGGAAGTACCCACGGGACAGGTCATAACTCTGAATGCAAACGGCGGCACATTTGCTTTTGCTGACGGCGCGACGACCCACACTGTAACACTCCCCGCTGACAGTACCTATGCCATTCTATTCGACGCAGAGAATCTCCCCGTAGACTCCAACTTTAACTTCAAATTTTATGCCTGGTACACAACTCCCGGTATCGGAGGGACAAGAGTTCTGGCGGAGTATGATGTCACCGAAGCGGAGAGTCGCACGCTATTTGCTAGGTGGGTTACCACTGTGCATGGCGGCGCTTTAAATGGCTGGGTGCGGATTGCCGGAACCGAGATAGGAATCGGCGGTGCGCAAGTCACGGTCTTGGACCCCCTTTCATATCCCTACAGAGAAGTGTATTCTGTCCGCACGAATCCTCAGGGCCATTTCACCATACCGAACCAGGATTTTCACTCCGCCTATGTGATCATCGTTGAGGCGACAGGGTATAGCACCTATCGGGCCTATTTGGGGACCCAAGAACTTAGTGGAAACCGCAGGATCGTAGAGTTAGAGCGAGACCCCGGCGATAATGGCAACGGCAACGAGCCCGGTTGCGACTGTGATCCCTGTGAGTGCGGAGCCTGCGACTGCGCCCCCTGCACGTGCGATGAGAACGGCAACGGCCCGTGTGACGTCTGCGAAAACGACCCCTGCACGTGCGATGAGAACGGCAACGGCCCGTGCGACGTCTGCGAGAACGCCCCCTGCACGTGCGACGAGAACGGCAACGGCCCGTGCGACGTCTGTGAGAACGACCCCTGCACGTGCGACGAGAACGGCAACGGCCCG
>Ga0131853_10006774_pt1 | contig 20695 bp, 10 predicted proteins | sample TergutLab28metaG_FD_92764 | JGI IMG/M metagenome (GOLD analysis project Ga0131853, IMG submission 92764) | Labiotermes labralis P1 segment gut microbial communities from Petit-Saut dam, French Guiana - Lab288 P1 (version 2) (version 2) | ecosystem: Host-associated > Arthropoda: Insects >...
CTTCACTTCCAAATTTCAATGCTGCTTTAGCTGTAATGTTGTGAATTCTTAACTTTGTTTCTTTGTTCATTTGTTTTCCAAAATGTCTCCGTATAGCTCCGTTTATTTTGTTATATGTTTGCATATAAGATTTTCTTTTTTTACTTCGTACAGAACGCCTAAAACACTTTAAAATTACTCGTTTTTTTTGGAAGGTACGAACACATGGACAAGGCTAAGGGCTGAATCAGACACTGCATAAAATCAATATGTTATATGTATATGCTCACAAGAACACAAAACTCTTTACCGCGCACCACGTTCAAACAAAGCACGCTGTTAACCACACGGGCCCAAAAGGAAGAACTAAAGTCCTAAAACTTTCACAAACTACAGTACTCGTTCCTCGGCAAAACCGCTACCGACACATCAGTATATTAACACAACATATTAATTTTAAATTAAATTCGGGTAAAAAAATTTGGGAAAAAAACCATAGGCGTTAACCGTACGGTTAACTCTTGTAATTAACAATATTTTAGGTGAATATGCACTTGTTGCCAGTCCCTAATGATGGCTTATTTAAATATTAAGCCGAAACATGCAGTTTCCTTTAGACAATAAAAACAAAACTGTTTTGATTTACGGCCATGTAACGTATTTGTTTCTCCCAAAACACAGCGAGATATCCCACCTTAAACTAATGTTTCTGTTGGCGGAAGGAGGTAAAAGGTGAGCTATCATATACTGACTGAAGCCACGTGTGCGTGATGTGGCGTCCTGACGCCGTTTTGGAATGTGACGAAGTGTAGTCTGTTGTAAAATCTCAACTGGCATTATAAAGTGTGCAGTGTGTGCAAAACCTGTAATCTTCGTGTCCACAAGTGCTTGTGTCATGTTGAGGTGTGGCAAAACAGTCAAGAACTCCCCGAAGATGGCCTAGACAAAGGCCGAAAAGCGTCGGAGTTAAAACGTAATCAGTTTTTGAAATGGCTGATTAATTGTTGGTAAATATAAAGTTATGTGACAACTCCTTGTAAACAACCCAGTTGACGCACAGTTTTTATGTATGTTTATTTCTATTCTGTACATGTTTCGGGCAGCCATGTGCCAATCATCAGGAGAATTATTGTATCAATGCGACACCTCGTTTATGTCACTCTGTGTAGATACCAGACGGCCATCTACACAGAGTGACATAAACCAGGTGTCGCAATGATAAAATAATTCTCCTGTTGATGGGCACATGGCTGCCCGAAACATGTAGAGAATAGAAATAAACATATATGAAAAATTGTGCATCAAGTTGGTTATTTACAAGGATCATACCAGGATGCAGGTCAACAAAACACAAAATTATGTGACAGCATTTGCGAACTTTATGTCACTCATACCTGGCATATTCTTACATGCACTATATCAACCAAAGAATCCACCCACTAAAATACAATGAAATACAAACCACAAAATACAATTATGACAAATCGTGATTTGTGTTTTGTCGTAGTTTATTGAGTGCACTCTGCGGTTGACGTAGTGCATCACATGACAGCAGTTTCACAATTTTTGTTGCGCTACAGGTCAAATCGGGCCTAGTTCGCCTTATTTTTAATGTTTCTAGTTCATACACAATCAGACACAAACACACACGCCCAGTAGGACTCCTCTGCACGAACAATCAACTCATCGCAGGGGCCCCTACCTGCACAATACATAACAAACGCAATAGATCAGCATCACGCCATCAGCGGGTTTCAAACCCGCGATCCCGGGAGCAAAGTGGATTCAGGCCTACGTCTCAGACAGCACGGTCGACGTGTTCGACGCAGTTTATATTCATGTAATTTGTTTCTATAGCGCAACACGATGCGAGGGAATTCTATATGGCAAAACCTTTGTTAACAATGGCGACACGTGGTCAATTATGCATAAAAATATACACACCTTGCAGGGACCATCCTTTTGAAGGCAGACGTCTTAGTTGCGCTGAGGAAAACCACAAAAACCTTCTCAGGATAATCGGTATTCCTGCCGAGATTAAATCGAGACAGCTCTCAAACAGCAGTCAGAAACATCACCGCTATGCTAACTTGCTTTCTGATTCTCCGCAGTTCATTAGGACTTGCAATGACAGGTCACGGGCAAATTTGCATCCGGTATTTATACATAATGGAGAGGAAGCACCATTTGTAACGCTTAGCGGAAGACCCGCTGCAGTATAATTGTTGATAACTCCTCCACATATCAGCGCTAAAATTGAAAGTTATGGATTTCGGCCTGTCACATTGATGGCACTGTCCCCCCCCCCCCCTCGTGTTTAGACGGATTCTGAGCCATTTTTAGGCGCGTTCACAAAGTTGCGAAAGGCGACTATTAGCTTCAACATTGTCGGTCTATCTCTCCGTCTGCCTGCCTGCCTGTCCGTCCGTCTATTCGAATGGAACTCGACTCCCACAGGGCGGATTTTCATGAAATCTGATATGAGTATTTTTCAAAAACCTGCCGAAAAAATTAATTTTCTTCAAAATATGACAAGAAGGCCTACGCATATATATATATATATATATATATATATATATGATAATACCTCCCTCAATTATTCTGACAATGAGAAATGTTTCACACAAAAGTAGTAAAGAAAATCAAAATACACATTTTACGTATGTTCAATAACATGTTTCCGAAAATCGTGCCTTTCATGAGATAATGTGGAAAATACGGTACAGCCAGACAGGCCACAGACATGCACTCAGAATGCGTAACACTATGGCTCTTCCACGGCTACAATGGTTGCACGAACGCATCTCTATTTTACGTTTATACCCACGTTGACTGTCTTGTTATATTCTGTCGATGGTGACCGAAAATGTATAAGACGAAAGTGCAACTGAGAACGAAGGGATTAGCTGAAAAGAAAAGAGTCTCTAAAGATGTGCAACTACCTACGATGAAAGTGAATGGTGACTCTCGAAGACGCCGTACCGATATAATTCGGACATGTCGCAAGTCTAAAATGACCACATTTTTGCCGAGTTGCATATTACCGTGTATTCGTAATTAAAACATTAATAAAGCTGGCCAACAAATACCGTGTATATAGAAAAAATCCCCTGTAGTCTACAAACCGTACAGAATATAGTCTATATTGAGTATGACCACAACTTGGCAAGTGTGTGTGAGACGCGAAAGGAGACTTCCTGCTTGAAACAAGTTTCTTACTGGCGAGATTTCAGAACCCAACTTTTTGGATCAACTTTTGGATTCTTCACTACTGAAGATGGGACCGATAAGCTGTCCCGCAACGTCGATAAGAAAATAACCACTATTCGCTGCGCATTAAACCAGAAGAGCGCAGTTCTCAGGTTTCATACTGCACTAACAATATATAGTGTTAGAGCAACAACATGTTTCGGCCTGTTTCTTCAAACCCACATCACGTCCAATCAGGGAAACATGTAGAGTTCAATGGTTATATACTTTGTGTTTGAAGACAGACATCTCGACAGTTTACAGTTTATGGTAAGTAACATAACCACGTAAACCTCCGTTACAAAGTTATCAGTATGTCAGTGTAGAATGTTATTACAGTAACATAGTTGTGTCTGAAGAAAAACACGTACTGTCACAACGGGTTGCATCCATCAAAGCACTGAAAATGTTTCTTTTTCAATTATCTGGAAGGCAAAATTGATTTTAATACTTCCAAGTTTTAATACTGTGCAATAGGATCACATATACACATGCCGTCTCTTTCCTTTACGTTACTGACGTTAGTAGCTGGTATTTATCCACACGATACAAACTCCAAAGAACTGCCCTGCACAATTTTATTTGCTTGAGTTTCGATTCTATTATTGTGGATATGCGATGACCTCTGTTGAGCTTCAAAGTACAAATAAACGGAGGAAATATTATGTCACTCGGAATGGATGAGTAGCGGCCGTGAAGGACGAGACAGTCGGCGTTTTATGTTTGCATCAATATACAGTATGTTCCAGAAGTCGATTTACCCAGAACAAAATAGTAACATTGTCTCTTACGAATTGTAACTGGAGTTAAACCAAGTTTAAACCCAATAAAATATGTTTCTATATGCTTCCTTTTCGTTTTAGTCTATTTCAACATTGTGGCCCCAAATTCCGACCAAATGTTACACTACAGTACTTTTAAACAAACTTCATTTGACGTGTTATCTTAGGTATAACGACTTTTGGAACACTCCGTATTTTAAACAAAATAACGGAATATTTGGACCTAAGGCGGAGGAAGTAATAGAAGGACAGAAAGAAGACACATCTAGGAGCTTCGTCATGTCTGTTCGTCAGTAAGCATTATTTATGGTCACGAGATAAGACGGGTAAGATAAATGAAGAATGAGATGGGCTGGGCATGTGGCGCGTATGGGTGAGAAGAGGGGGTGTATAGGGTCTTGGTGGGGAAACCGGAGGGAAAGAGACCACTGGGGAGACCTTGGCTTAGATCGGTGGATAATATTAGGATGGATCTCCAGGAGGTGGGATGTGGGTATATGGACTGGATTGGGCTGGTCCAGGATAGAGACAGGTGGCGGACGCTTGTGGGTGCGGTAATGAACCTTCGGGTTCCGTGAAATGCTGGGAATTTCTTGACTAGCTGCAAACCAGTTAGCTTCTCAAGAAGGACTCTGCACCATGGAGTAATTAAGTAAGTAAGATAAATGGTATGTGCAGGGTACATGGGGGACTTAGGCGCAGACAGAAGAGTAATATTAAAGTGGATCAACAAGTACGAGATAGACTCGACTGAACTGTTTCAGTGTGGGATGAAGCGGTGGAATGCTGTGAACGCAGTCATGAACCTTCGACTCCCATACATGGAGATGAGCTGCTTTATCACTTGATCATCTATCAACTCAGGCACAAGTATTTTTCCATGAAGTTAATCTGACGAATGTTATTGTGACGTTATATGACACTAATAGTGTGTGTCAGCACAACTGTTTTAGTACAAAAGTTAATTACATAGGCTATATGTTTCGACTACTGAGCAGTCATCTTCAGGCCTGTTCTTTACAGGTTAAGTCACAGGCTGCTGTGTACACATTGGGATCCCGGTGTGCTTTGGAATAACGCCTTGTTTGAGACATTGCCGATTACAATAAATGTTTGCACAGCACCTCTGTACTTTGGCTCTTAAGTTCTTATATAAGTAGATGCATTTAGCTTGACTAGCTGCAAACTTGAATGGAGGCATCACGATGTGCTTGGATACGTATTATGATACTAATAGTGTACGTCAACACAACTGTTTTTATTACACAAGGTAATTACATAGGCTACATGTTTCGACTATTGGGCAGTCATCTTCAGGCCTATTCTTTACAGGTTAAATCACAGGATGCCGTGCCCACATTGGGATCCCGGTGTGTGCACAGCAACCTGTGACTTAACGTGTAAAGAATAGGCCTGAAGATGACTGTTCAATAGTCGAAACATTAGCCTATATAATTACATTGTATACTAAAAACAGTTGTGCTGACGTACACTATTATTATCATAATAAATAAAAGTTTCATTAAAATGTGACAAGAAAAACGGTACTTTACACGAAGACTTGTGTACATTTATGATAGCGTCTCGGTGAATTCTTTTTAGAATGCGGAGAGTTTAAGAGAAAAGTCGTACAGAAAATCAGAACACGTATTTCATGTTCAGAAACTCCCCGCCCCCCCCACCCCCCAGAAAAAGGTGACGTTTATGAAATAACGTGGAAAAATATTGTAGAGCCAAACAGACCACAATGCATGCTGGATACCTAAGGCTACAAACACACACTCAGAATATGTAATACTTATTGCTGTTGCCCTGTAACAATGGTTGCATGAACGCGCCTCAGTGACACGTTTTAATGTAAACTGCCTGTTTTTTTTTACTGGTTTAACGAATTTTCTCTTCAAAGACTTTCAGAGAACATCCTTTCCGTAAAAGAGAAGTCAGTGTACTGGAAATAATAAATGTACGGTCAGAATAGAATTACTTGCACCCGCATCAGTCTGTTTCCCATTTGGACATCTTGCAATGAGCTGCATTTTAACACGGAACATTCATCTGGGTGACTAACTGAAGACAGCTTCCCTCCCCTCCGACCCTCTCAACGACCAGCAAAACAGATTAACGTCGTGTCGTGTCAGCTGATAATGTGTGAAAACTGCAAATCTGCTATCAAATGTCGGTATAAACCTAAAGTACTGTGAACACCAATATCTCTACGTGCGTAAAAGCGATTGCAATTTAATGTACAGACCACACGTTACTACATTTTAACAACACTCCTGTAGTTATTACATCGCCAAGGATTTGTAACTCTTTTGCGAAGTTTCACAGCTCGATAATAAACGTTTGGTCATCCAGTGGGTTTCACCGCTTCCGAAGTGCTTACTTAGCGCTATAGCTGGCATATGCTTTAACTACAGTATAGATTGGGTACGTCTCATGATACATTGCGGGCCACGATATCTCAGTCAGTATAGCGACTCGCTACGGGCTGGACGGTCCGGGGATCGAATCCCGGTGGGAGGCGAAATTTTCCGCACCCGTCTACACCAGCTCTGGGGCCCACCCAGCCTCCTATACAACAGGTACCGGGTCTTTCCCCGGTGTAAAGCGGCCGAAGCGTGGCGTTGATCACCCGTCCCCACCTAGCGCCGAGGTTACAGAAAGATTACAGTTCAAACTCCACTCCCCCTCTGGGACTTCGTCGCCTGTAACAGGGCAAACTTTACCTTTACCCTTTACCTCATGGTATTTTGAGACAGAAATGCGAGAGACAAATGATTTATACTGCGTTAGATTTTTAAACAGACCGAGATGTTAGAGCATTTAACAAGAAAAGAACGTATTGTGTATTATTCAGGCACGTTCGCGTAAGCACTGTTACCGTGGAAAAGAAATAAGTAATACATATTCTGAGTATGTGTCTGTATTCTTGCCCTAGTTACCCAGCATGCAAATTACACACGCCTTGTTACATTATCATTTGTGGCATGCATGATTCCACCATATTTTCAGAGAACTGCTTCAAAAACTTTACGATTTTCGAAAATAAAGTGCGGATAATTTCACAGACAGACAGACAGACAGACAGACAGACATGACGAAGCTAATAGTCGCTTTTTTCAATTCTGCGAAAGCGCCTAAAAACTGTTGTTCGGGTGGTGAGTTGAAATTCAAGATTTTGATTCCAATTTTATTTTAGGCAGGCCTATATTTGCTGAAACTGTTACGAAAAGCGGGTGGGTCTGGAATCAGTAACTAGTACTGCTGCTCTTTCATAAATTGAAACAAGAGCCTCTTTTCACGACCATGGGAAGTCTGTCCAGATAATCCGGATTTGAAAATCTCAAGTTAAAAACATAGCCTACTGTAATTATGAAGGACGGAATTCCATTAACACTAACACACTTAATTGAGTGAAGATGAAGTACATCGTTCGGGACTTTTATAGCAGAGACAGTGACGGAGCAAAACGAAAAGGCTTAAATGCCGTACAAAATAACTTACATGTAGTTAAGAGAGAGTAACGAAAAAAAAAAAAAAATTCGCTAACTTTGTAACATTCACTAACAATTTGGTCACCATCGTTCAGTTGACTAGAAGAACCAGCTTTCCTTTCAACGGTACAGACATGTGTCCGTCATTGTTTAGGGTGACTTAACACCAAATAAAGGTAAAGTGATCCCGTTACAGGCCCGGTGTGGCCCAGAGGGTGGGTAGAGGTATGGCTCTACTCTTCCATTACCGCGGCACTAGAAGGGGGTGAGTGGTCAGCAGCACGCTCCGGCCGCACTTTACCCCAGGGAAAGACCCGGTACCCATTTTACAGGAGGCTGGGTGGGCCCCAGGGCCGGTCTTGACGGGCGGAAAACCTCGTCCCCACCGGAATTCGATCCCGGACCGTCCAGCCCGTAGTCAGTCGCTATACTGACTGAGCTACCCGTTAACAGCAAATATAGTGATTTTTATATTATTACATTACCGTCAAGTAGCAAAAAAGAAAGAAAGATTTAGGACGTCTTGGGACACCTGCAAGGCGAAGCTTAACTCAAAGCGTGAGTAGCAGCTGAGTTAAGTGGGTTAATGGCAGAAGGGCGCTGATACATGCAAGACCGATCACTTGAGGATGATGACATTCCGTAGAGCAAAGCATAATCACGGAATGCATAAATACGAAATAAACAACAATGTAGATGTACAAGCAACAACGTACTTCTACAAGAACAAGGTAAAAAAAAGGTGTTAAATATCAGGAATAAGAAAATAGGTGTTAGATTTCATAACAAGGGCATTGGAAGAATCTGGAAATACAAGATCAAGGCTTCTGTGCAAGAACAGCACTGCTTTCAAATGAAGACGCAGGTAACAAGCGGCCTTACGAATTACGTCATATATAGTTTGTTATATCAATGTGACTTCGTTTAGGGGAAAAAAACTGGTCTTAGATACAACGTAACATTAAAATTCCATAAAAGGAAAACACGGAAAATGTATGCGTTCAATTTTACTTCAAAGGAACTAAAATAATTATGAAAATTTGTATCGTCAGTTAGGCCGAAAGTAATGACCTGCAATAACCAGATTATAAGCGTTATTAGTAGGATTTTCGTTACGAACAAAATTATTAGTAAGTTAAATAACAAAGTTACACATAAATACGGCATCAGAATGACGAAGAACAATAACAGCTGTGAAATACTTGTTTAAAATCAACAAATTGCACAATACGAGTATACGTAAAACATTAAAATCACATTTTTAAGTTTCACATTAAAACATATATGTTTTAATGTGAAACTTAAAAATGTGATTTGTGATTTTAATGTTTTACGTATATTGTGCAATTTGTTGGTTTTAAACAAGTATTGATATTGTATTGCACGGCTATACAATGGGAAAAAAAAAACAGCTGTGAAAGTTAAACTTCATCCTTGAACAGGCCACGAAGGCACGAAGTTGTATAGCTCTGATGTGTGGTTGACTGGACCTGCAGTCACAATCATAATGAGGTGCACACCCGCGGACAGACGTGACCCAATAAGAAGTTTCACCGCTGATTTCAGGCTACCTCCGCGAAGTAGATGAGAACTGCGCTCTTCTGGGTTGTTACGCAGCGAGTAGTGTTAATTTCTTACCGACGTTTCGGGACAACATATCGGTCCCATCTTACAGGGGGGCCAATAAGTTGTCCCGAAAGGTCGGTAAGAAATTGCCACTACTCGCTGCATAACAACCCAGAAGAGCACAGTTCTCAAATTTCATAGCTTTCCCCACGCTCCTCATTGGCACCAACAGGACTGATCACCTTTGAGTTGGTAGTCACTGACTCACTAGCGAAGAACCCCCACTGTAAAGACGTTAGCAGGTGTATTTGGGGAGCACACATAAAGAATTGTGTCAGCCGTGGAACGGAGTCCAAACACCAGTAATCCTACTGAGGGGAGACTTATCTTCCCTAATCGAAATGTGAAAAGACCTGCAGGAGTTTTCCCACACCGTCTGTAGCAATCCCATGGCAAAAATCTCGAAAGAAAACTGGCAGATGACATTTAACTTGACGAAACAACTTCAAAAAAAAAAAAAAGCTGAACTCAAATAGCGCCTGCAAACGGCGCTTGGCATTGGTGGGCGTCACGGCGCCAACAGCGGACTCGGGTCTTTGGAATTCGATGCAATATTATTTAAATACCACCAAAGTCACGCAACATCTTTATTCACGGAATTATAACAACAACCCTTTACGTTTCGATTCTCAATTCGGAATTATCCTCGGGTGTTGCCTAAAAAACATGTTTCTAGAATGTAATCTTTATTACTTGCATTAAACTTATTTTATTTGACAATCAAATATACACAGTGCAATTAACAAATACTGTACCTGCCTTACACAACGTAAAATTTAATCTCAAGTTAAGAAATTATTGTTGAAATACAAGATTACGTAATAGCTATTAAAGACTACAAGACTTACAGGTAGTTACGACGTAATAAATGAAAGCACAGTAGTATCTTTAAGCATCTACGGCACTACCAATTAATCACATACAATATAAACTGGATGTGCGATACTAGTGGCATCAGACTGTCTACAGAGACAGTATCGTGTTGTGAAAATGATCTAAATTGAATTGGAACTTAAGCTAGGAGTAACAGATGACACACTGATATAAAACAAACAAACAAACCACACCCTCCCAATCTGAGAAAAATAACGACAACATTTATAGTGGCAAGACTATAATTTGTTATAAGTCAGATGGAGGTAGAACTGAGTATCTTAAATTTAAATATCTCAGTTTAAATATTCAATTTTAAAGTCAGATAACCCGCTGTGTTTTCGTAACATGATTTATTCAGTCAAAAAAGTTAATAGCCTTTACTGTGTAAGGGTTTTATAAAGTACAAGCCTGATTATGACAATTTGGGGCCGAAACATGTTACTGTAAAACTTACCAAAAATAAAGTTGTGTTAACAGATCCTGACTTTTTTTTTTAAAAAATTTCAATTTAATATCACAATACTGTAATTTTTTAGGCTTGTCAACTTTTTATATATTTTATAATTTTAATACTGTATCCGTTCCAACAGGACAGTGCAATACCTAGATTAACGTGTTTGGATTATATGTCTTTGTTCTAAACTCCGTGAGGATGGCACTCCAGTGCCGAAACATGCAGCAGTAATACTTGTTATGAATTGTATTTTATTGAGTGAATTTTTGGTTGGTGTGTTAATTATAAGGATATGCATGGTATGGGTAATACAAAAGAAGACAGATAACGTCTAATTCTTCAGGATATAAATCGGAACTCTATTAGCGCGGAAACTTAAAGAACCTGTATATGGGAATTCATTCGTTCATTCCATAGTGTCTTTCAATAGGCCCACAGCCACTTCCGAACTGAGTACTCCACCGAGTGCGATATAGCGCTTCCTCTTTCAATTTCCAGTATCTCCTCTTTTCCTTAAGGTCATCCAGTAGATCATTACGTCTTCTTCCTCGTAATCCCGTCACTTTTATCCTTCCCTCTGTCTTCCCTTCAATAACGTGCTCTAGAACGCAGTTCCTACGTTACATGTGACCAATCCAGGATAAAGTGCAAAGTTTCAGCAAAAGAATTCAAGCAAATGTGGCAGTTGTATAAAGATGGGACAGTTCGTTTAATAATGTGTACTTGTACGTAATATGTGTACACGTATATACTATGCGTACTTGTATATACTGTGTTTTTGTATTGTTTCCTTTATGTACATTTATTTCTTATTTGTTTTGTCTGTACTAGTGTAAGTACTACTGCTACCGAGTGAAAACTCAATTGCACTAAGTAAGTAAGTTAGTAAGTAAGTAAGTGAGTGAGTCAGTAAGTGAGTATGTAAGTAAGTAAGTAAGTAAGTATGTAAATAAGTAAGTAAGTAATTAAGTAAGTAAGTTAGTAAGTACATAAGTAAGTAAGTAATTAACTAAGTAGGTAAGTAAGTAATTTAGTAATTTAGTAAGTACATAAGTAAGTAATTAAGTAAGTAAGTAGGTAAGTTAAGTAAATAAGTAAGTTAGTAAGTACATAAGTAAGTAACGTAAGTAAAGTAAGTATGTAAGTAAGTAAATAAGTAAGTTAGTAAGTACATAAGTAACGTAAGTGAGCAACGCAAGTTAAGTAAAGTCAGTAAGTAAGTAAATTAAAGTAAGTAAGTAACGTAAGTAAAGTCAGTCAGTCAGTAAGTAAAGTAAGGTAAATTAAAGTAAGTAAGTAAGTAAATTAAGTAAGTAAGTAGGTAAGTAATAATAATAATAATATTATAATGAAGGAAAACTTGGTGATGGAGACTGTCGAAGAGCCATATGTGCCGTGTAACAGTGCAAGTTTGTTACAACTCTGAGACTTACATTTGGCCAGTGTGTGCTTGTTGAATGACAGTTTCAGTGTCCAGAATATAAAATGTCAAATGAATGATTGAAGCGATGGAAGCGTACAGTACAGTGCTGTTTGTTTTGTGATAAAAATCACAAAATGACGCAGTCACGTAGGCGGTAGATCAGTTTAGGCGCTTACAATCCCATGCATTTTTATACTCGGACTTCTGGCCGTACCTTTCTTAGCATTTATGGCACATCCAATTGGATGAACATGCAGCGAAAGCAAGCATGTTCATTCTGCGATACTTTATCCCATTCTTTGAGTGTGTAAGCAAGTGTATGCAAATTAACTGAAAAGCTTAAACCAACTGAACTCAACTGTCACAGGGTTCCGCTCTCCACTCTTCAGTAGCTACACCGGATCGGCGCTGCGTTGAATTATACGGCCTCATATCTCTCTCTCTCTCTCTGGTCCGTAGTTTGCTTTTGAAGTCAGGCATTTATACTACAACAGACTCTGGCAATATAATCCAATATTCCGAGTCAGATGGATGCCAGGAATGATTATAGTCAACGGTTTTCGGCATTTGGGAAATAGCTGAAACGATTTCTAAGCAATATTTCATACATTAATCAACGACACACAACCACGCGCTGTCATAAATGGCCGCGACACCCCGAATACCAACAAATGAAATATCTGTTTTAAAGAAGGACGAGAACCCGATAAAAAAAAATTGTACCCCTGATATACTGAGAAGAAAAGTCTTCTATCGTGAAATGTTATTGTTAGATGCAATATAATTCTTCACCGGAAATTCACTGTCTTTGAACAGATAACGACGATTCTAGACACGGCTATATAGTGTTTGCATTTTAATAGATTAAAGTTTAAAATATATAACTTTATAGTGTTAATTTTTTTAGTTTTCATATCCAGATGCTCTCCAGTTTCATTTTTTTCCTCGGAATACAAATCTTACTGTTGCAAAGCCATTCGCACTACACATGTGCCGTCACATCTTACAGATTCATAAATTACTTCTACTTGAATTTGTACGTAATTAAATATTAAATAAAAATTAAAGCAGACTCTATTCAGAACTGCATTTCTGATCATGTCATGTTATTTATAAGGTAAGGTTATTTTCATGACGCTGACAATGTTAAACCTAAGCTACGAGAAAAGTACGTGTTTTATTGAACTGAAACGAAGAAAAATCACATTCATCCGATGATTTGTGCTTTAGAACCACAAAATGAATCAAAATCCATATACTATGTTGTTGGTTTCGAGCATTGTAACCAATTCACAACAGTCAACCAACAAAATGCACAATGTTCTTCCTTAGATATTTATATTATGTTACGACACCGAGGATTCCTACATGTTTTAATCCACAAGGGATCATCATTATGAATTAGCTACTAATAAATAATTAATAATATTTTATACTTCTTCCTGGATGATGATCCTCTGAGGGTTGAAGCATTAGGACTACTCAGGGTTATGACATAAGACAAATATCTGACGAAGAATACTGTGCATTTTGCTCGTTAGGTGTTGCAGATTCGAAACCCATAGAGCAGGCTACCGTCACCGACAAAACACGTGTAAAGGCGGAAGGAATTTTATAAATTCTTTATGTAATTTCATTATACCGGGGTGCTGATAAGTCCTTAGCCAGACCAGGAAGGAAACAAGCTCGGAAGTATATCAGGGACGCGCGCGCGATTTCAACAACATCGAGACGCGAGCTGTCATCAAGTTTCTTTTCCTGCAAGGCAAGGCGCCAAAGGAAATTCACGCCATTCTGACAGAAACATTAGCTTGTTTCATTCCTGGTCGGGTTAAGGACTTATCAGCACCCTGTATAATTATCATGCAAATAAAGCTTACAATTAAGGTTTCTTCAGCTCATGTTGTAGCGGAGGTAATTAAAGTCTGTAAGTTACGGAGGAACTCCTGGCAAAAATTCTGTTCAATCAAATGCCTTTCGACTTTACTGACATGTAAAGAAAAACGAAGGTTTAACATATCACCGGCTGAAGGACACATGTTACTACAAGCATTCAGGAAGATGTGTGCATCTAAGGAAGACTAAACAAACGAGTAATGGTTATGGTTATGGTTAGCCCACATACTCGTATATTGGTATTTCGTAATAAATAATCTAGTCACAATAATGTTACATTAAGTATGGAAGCTATAGTACAAATGGTCAATATGGATATATTTTCGGTGGCGAAATCTATCGAAAGTTACTCATTTGGAAGACCGAGGAGGAAACATTTGCAAAAATGTTAAGCCGCATACGGACGGGGAGGGCATTATTGCACATTATATAAGAACTATTGGACGTTGCGAAAAACTGATAACGCCTACAAGAGAGACCTCTATGCCCACAATAAGGATCAAAAGTTATTGAAAATAATACGTTTTAGATGGTCGTGCTCTTTGATTAACTGCAGAGTCTGGCCTGCAAGCATCGACCAACCCGGATTATAGTTCTAACAGCCTCTCCGCAGCATGGCTGATTGCTGCAGTCGGTTCAGTGGTACGGAAAAAGTTAACATAGACGAAGACAAAGATGAGGTGTTTGCAGTATGGTACAAATTTAAATATGTTCCTCACACTCGTCGGCATATTATACCAAACTGCATAAATTTATGTGGGCCGGGTAGCTCAGTCTGTATAGCGACTGACTATGGGCTGGACGGTCCGGGATGGAATCCCAGTGGGGACGAGATTTTCCGCCCGTCCAGACCGGCCCTGGGGCCCACCCAACCTCCTGTAAAATGGGTACCTGGTATTTCCCGGGGGTAGAGGCGGCCGGGGCGTGCTGCTAACCACTCACCCCCTTCTAGTGCCGCGGTCATGGAAGAGTAGAACTATACCTGTACCCACCCTCTGAGCTACACCAGGCCTGTAACGGGATTACTTTACCTTTTACATAGATTTATATTCTAAAGAGACGGAATTCTTCATAATCACATTTCTCAGAACCCAAAACCCGGCACCGTTAATAAAGGACAGGAAATGATATTGTTGCATGATGTTGTGGACAGAGAACAATTAAATTAATTAAATTATAATTCTAAACATGTCAGTGTGGTGTCTGTAAAGTCGCTTAAATTAAAGTGTTTACTTAAGATATGTTCCTTGCCCTGAGACGGGATCTGTGCCAAGCACAGTCACACCAAAGCGGACAGTGGCAGTTTTACAGTGTCTTAAAGGTACAACCGAAAAAAGGAAAGATTTGAAATACAAACTTTACATTATTCTACCGCGTGTAATAATACGAAGTAAAAAATAAGCTTTTTACTTGAAATAAGAGGTTTAAGTTCTGTACGGTATGCACAGTTTGAAGCGGACAAAAAATTCACCGCCGCCGACAGTTACAAAATTTAAGAGCTGCAGAATCCGCGTAACGACGTTTCGAATGCCATTACAGGATTCGCAATGGACAGTGAACGTTTTATGCGATCGGACTGCGAGAGGACCAGACTGTTTGTGGGGGTCTCGATTGTGCATAAATCCCTCTGCAAATGCCGATCTAATTGCTTCTGAGGCGAAAATGAAGGCTTTGTTTTTCCAATAATGGAAGTTACAGAGTTATTTGATGATTTTATACAGTGGTGAAATTCCTGTAGCAGACAGCCCTCTAAAAAATATTAAACATCTAAAAGCCTATTGGTTAGTTTCTATACCACAAAGTTTAACAATAACACATGTGTCACTCAGCTCACGGAGTGCATTTATGTGTTCTGTACGGATCTCAATACAAAATACAGATTTTTGCCTATACAACATTAAGTGGTTATCAGAGTTTTATTTATTCACCAGCTGTTGCACTAGTGAGTTGTCTTAAAAAACAATATTAAAATTTACATTAATGTGCTCCCTGATGATAGTGTAAGTGTAACACCGAAACATGTCGGAGCTGTTTTAATGTAAATTTTAATATTGTTTTTTTAAGACAACTCACTAGTGCATCAGTTGGTGAATAAATAAAACTTTCATAATATCAAGATGCACGGTACAAACGTGGAAAAAAGCATTAAGTAGATTTATAACGGAGAAGGAGTGTGTTTACTGTGCGGTACGATCTGAATATTCAATAAAATTGGGTTTAGTTTTAGTCTTTAAAAGGGTTAGATTATCACTTTATACATTATATTATGACGCTCATATTGAGGACGCTTGAAATTAAATTAAGCTGCAGTAAGTGAATGACTACAGAAGCGTTTCGCAGACTTGTGATAAAGCGGACCGCTACCATTAGGTCACAAACAATGCACATTCCGAAACAAAGCAGTCTAACAGTATAACGTGCAGACGGTCCAGCCTGAAGCGGAACCACACTCATACAATATGCATGAACAAACATTTAACATACGGAGGAATGGATGCTTGAAAAATATCACAATACGATAAACTAGGCTACCTACATACCGATAAACGTTTACGATTCTGAAAGATAATTTTTTGGGGGAAGGTCTCTGATTTATAATTTTACTCAGAATTTATTTATTTATCCTTTATTTATTGACGCTTTCATTAGTTCACCGTGTGCCTATATCCCATGAGAGAGAAGAATACTTTATAAATGATGAATTGGAAAGGATGTGGAAGGAAGCGGTCGTGGCCTAATGTGAGATACGTGCAGGAAATGTGCCTGGAATTATTGAAGAACATTACTTAAAATCTCAGCAAGGGTAGTCGATTTTAGAGACGAGATTTGAAGCCAGGATCCCCAAAATATGAAACAAGTGTAACTTGCCCCTTGAAGACTACATCGAAATTCAATCATAACTATAAACACAAGGAAGGTTTCCTTCTACGTCGAATGAATTTATACGAAAAAAAAATAGGTGGTCACATTAAATTAAAACTTTCATCTTGAAGGGCAAAGCACCCTGTCGAGAATGTTTGTGCTCGTAGTTTTGTATAAGCCTTTCCATCCTGTGTTGTCATGCATCATTAGACATGGAACTCATTGCCTTTGAATATGAAAAGGACGTATGATTGATTGTGTTTCCGGTTCAACAACAAAGTTTTGTCTGGTTAAGCGATTTGTTCCCATAATTTGAGGGAGATTTTGTCTTGAATCCAGTTCAGCATGAATGATTAATTGATCATGTCAGACTTTCAAAAGGGACCTTCATCAAGTCAAGGTTAACTTTACGCGAGGAAGACACTGACTTATATGACATTCTACATATTGAATCAAAGATTAACATTTTCTTTTGTCGTATTAGCACCAATAAGCAGCTTTGTTATGTGGCAGTAAAGCCAAAGCATGTTTCAATGATCTAGTATCAACACGATGGCCCAGTCTTCATTCTGAACACTGAGACCACACTAATCGTGTGTCTCCCATTAGATGATACCCACTCCTCCGCCATATACATTTCTACATCGTCCCGTTTCCAAGCAGAAAACCATATTTGCACATCAACTGAAGCCTACTTTTTTCCCCCCAAAATTACCCTTGTAAGTACTTATGTGCTAGTGCCCCTAACGTGCGACTTGCTCTCATTCTTCAACACAACAATCATCTGATCTACTAGAGTGCGAAGATACATGGAGCAACTCTGACCTACTCCCTGGCTGAAGATCATGGTATTTCCTGACGTGACGCCATGTAACCCGGTAAATATTTACCCACATTTCAGATAAACCTGCTGTCTCCGCCGACAAGATAAAGCAGACTAATTCATTTATGTGTGTAGTATGAGAAGCAGGTTCGTCAAAAACGTCGGCACTTCTCAACCAGACTACAAGACGCCAAAGAGACGGTTATCTTTGTAGGCATAGCTGTGAAATATTCAAATATCGGCTTTCATTAATGGTTTACTTAACATTGGTTGGGTGATCAGAACAAGATAGGAAAGAATGTGGGAAGACTTGTGACCTAATTTTGAGTTTTTTTCACCCCATAATATGTCTCAAGAAACTGAGGAAAACTAGGAAACATGTCAGGATGGCCACCCTCCTGATCGTAAGTCGAAGCCGGGACACGCCACGAAGAAGGCGATGCAGGGTTAGCTTTACGTCAAGAACCCAGCGGGTGAGGACATTTACCATCTGCTTGAGTCTGAAACACTGGCTACTCTCGAGGCGCTCTATAGGCCTATGCCGTGTTTCTTAACATAGCGTGCAACGTCCAGCATAGTTTCGGTTTCTTTCATCGAGCAAGACAACTCAAGCAGTAAATACTCTGACTTGTATCCGGTTCAAATCCCGACGGCATACCGGATAATCTGATGTCCTCGTGGTTTTGCTCATTCCCACCTTTCAAGTACCACGACAGTACATCAAATGTGATCATTTCCGTTGTTTTCTGCAGCTTTCCTATTCAGAGTTCTCTAACAACTTACAGCACGAACCTACGTAAGGTAATTACTGACAGCGTTTAAAAGTAAACCAGCCTAAATAAAAAATTGTGGTTTAATTAGCATTTTTAGGGCGCAACAGCCCCGAGTAGGTCAGGGCCTCCTCATTATCCTGATTTCACGATCACACACAAGGACACTCACATACAGTCGGTAGGACTCCTCTGGACGAGTGATCAGTCCGATGCAGTGATCTCTACGTGACAACGCACAACAAAACAGACACATATCCATGTCCCCGGCGGAATTCGAATCCATATTCCCAACCATCAAGGGGCTGCAGACCAACGCCTTTAGACGGCGCGGCCACTGGAATCTTCGATTTAATTAGCACATAGACCAATTAAGCCAGAAAGCGGTAATGAAACAATGTATGAAAAATTTAAATCCTGAAGTGAAAGTACGAAGACGGGCCTTGGGCTCTTATGGTGAGTAATTCAGCATATGGGGAAGAGCAAATGGAGCCGTGCACCGTGTTTTAGAAATCGGAAGGGTAAATCCTGCATGAACGAATGCAGCAAAGGGTGTAGAGGCCTAGAATTCGGTACATTGGTCAAAGATGAATCCTGCTTGCCCCGCCCTCTGGTGACCGCCCTCAGATGTAAAGAGAAACCGGGCCAAAACCTGGTCGTAACTCATAGTTAGTAAAGTGAACCACCTTTTTTGGAAGTTACCCAACGCACAGTGGAATTTATTTTCTTATTCCGTAACACCACATGAAGTACACAAGATAGGCCTATGTAGCATAGGAAGATGAATGGAGAAATGACATATGTGGTAAAATGTAATGGTCTGTAGTCACTACCTTATCGTATTTTAAGGAACTGTAGTGAATAAAACAGGAATACATGGGAGGATAATAAGACAGGAAGGACAGGTGTTGAAACGATTAATCTGGTTCAATATGGGGAGACGCGACAGCTTCTTGTGTACACGGCGAAGAAATAACCGTCAGTTTCCATAAATTGTGGGGAATTTCTTGGCTGGCTAAGAAATTATAAGATTTTCACTAAGGAGTTATTTAGTGCGTAGTAAATAAAACACTTCACAAATTTTAGAAGGGTGCAAGGTAGATTCAAAGTTTTGCCACCCCAGGCTTGCCGCCTCGTCTTCTAAGACTGCACACCTCGCAATACAAAGTACTTGCAGTAACAGATTTGTCATTTGCCTAAAGCTCCCTCGTCAATATACTTCTATTCCTGCATACTGAATTATTCAACCAGACTTTTGCCGCCCTAGGCGACAACCGATTTCAGCAAGTGTGTTGTGTCACGAAGGGAGAAATAAGAAACATACAAAATATTTTGATCGGAAATCATAAAGGGAAAAGTGAGTGTGGGTGACCTACAATTATGTTGGAGGATACTTTTAAACTGATTAAAGAAACGGGGAGTAAGATTCTACACTGAATTCAACTGACTCACCTACGCAATACATCTATAATTTTATGTTTATTGGACCGTGCATCATTGTGATAGTTGAAGAATAAAAGACCAACTTGATGTCACTAGTCACTGAAGCTTGCTTCAGCCTGCAACACGGACACTACTCAAACCCAGCCGCACCAAATCTCCAACACACAACGAACCGAGAACACAGCAACCTATGTGGTAATTCAACAGCACAGTCGCAAGCTTCTGATGATGGATATATTCATGTCCGAAACATGTTGAGCACGTAAGAAGTGAAATAAAATAGCTAGTGACAATAAGTTGGTCTTTTATTCTTTAACGTTTGTAATTCTTTCTACCCCATGTCAAAATATCTTACAAAGGAACATACAGAAGATTCTTCAGATTTTTTTTTCGCAATGCACTTCCCCCAACTTTCTCTTCAATGTAGGTCAAGACATCATGTATCGGTCAATAAGACAACTTGCCACCCCTTGTTTCTAACTTGTTATGAACTCGCCCCCCTTACGACCCACCCACAACGGAAGTAGCAAAACCTGACTGGCAGACTTATTTACGTCTGGCCCAGAAGCGTGTGCCTTTGTTATAACTGTCCCCCCTCCTTTCATTTTATTTTTTTAACCCTTATTTATATTCTCGGTCTGCAGTAGACCTTCAGTACATGTGTGGAGAAATTAGTACAACAGTCAGGTACAGAGTCGTGGTGAGGGGTATTCCAGTGAATACCCTCAGTTAACAGGAACTTTTAAGTAATGAATCTGTGAGGCAGATCAAACGGTGAGTAACGGCGTAGTCTGCCTGGACCTTGCTCCTCGAGGAGGGAGGTTGTAGGTTAATTTGGGTGCACCTCTATTTTGGCTTTATAGTTGGTACTAAGCCGTGTGATTTCTTCCCGTATAGTTGGTATTTGAAGATCAGTGTGTAGCATATAGTTGGGTATGTACCACGGTGCGTCGGTCGCCATCCTGAGAATTTTGTTCTGTAGTCGTTGTAATATTTCAATGTTTGATTGGGATGC
>Ga0131853_10006775_pt1 | contig 20694 bp, 19 predicted proteins | sample TergutLab28metaG_FD_92764 | JGI IMG/M metagenome (GOLD analysis project Ga0131853, IMG submission 92764) | Labiotermes labralis P1 segment gut microbial communities from Petit-Saut dam, French Guiana - Lab288 P1 (version 2) (version 2) | ecosystem: Host-associated > Arthropoda: Insects >...
AGGCATAATTATTATAGCAGAAGGAGGAGGTAATATACATGTTGTGGAAGCACTAACAAACGCAGCAAGGTCTCTTTTAGGTATAGAGCCGCATAGAATTTCAGTTTTAGAAATGTCTAGCAATGGCAAACGACAATGAAAAATGACTCCGTCAAATTTTGAATGTCGCTTGCTAAATTGAATAAAATCTAATAAAATAAAATTTTTATAAAAAAGGGGAATATAATATGTTTAAATTGAAAAGAAATCAAGTTATAATAACTGCTTTAGTAGTAATGATAGCGGTTGCAGGATACTTAAACTACACTGATAGGGTGCTTTACACTCCTACTGCATTAAGTCAAACAGAAGAAGTTACATTATTAACAGAACTTTCAGACTTCGCTGAACTAATAGAAATAGATTTCACTATAACACCACCAGCACCAATGGCAGTAGCTGATTATGATGAAGAAGTAGAGCAAGTAGCAGCAATTACACCTTTAGAAAGTGATTCTGCCTTTTTCGTTCAAGCTAGGCTAGAAAGAGAACAAAGCAGAGCAAGACAGCGTGAAGTTCTATTAGAGCTTATAAACAATGACAATGTAGAGCAGAATGTTCGTGCACAGTCGGCTGAAAATATGCTAACTATCCAACGTCGTATTGAAAAAGAAAGTGCAGCTGAAGCTTTAATTGAATCACGTGGCTTTAACGAAGTTTTCGTTCGTATTGGTGATAGTTCAGTAGATGTTATCGTGAACAAAGAAAGTTTAACAGATGCAGAATTAGCACAAATAGAAGATATTATTTTAAGAAAAGTGGGTAGTGATACTCATGATATTAGAATAGCAACTATGAGATAATTACGTAAATAAAGCAACTTTTCAAGCAAAAAAGCTGAAGAGTTGCTTATTTTTTGCTTTCATTTTCACTTCACTTATGCTATAATATAGTAATATAACTTCAAAATCGCAACAGTCATCGTCTGAAAATCATCTTGAAACGTGATGATTTCAGACGATAGCTGTTACTGTTTTTCAGTAATATGACTATATTAAGTAAAGCAAGCGATATTTATATAGGAGGACGAGAAAATGAATTTTAATTTTAATAATTACGCATATCCATCTAGTCGCACAGTAGTTTTTGGACAAAAGGGCATGACTGCTACTGGTAACCCTTTAGCCGCCCAGGCTGGTCTTGATATGTTAAAAAAAGGCGGCAATGCAATAGATGCAATTGTAGCTATGGCAATGTGCCTACCAGTAGTTGAGCCAACAGCAAATGGCATAGGTGGTGATGCTTTTGCCATAATGCATATTAATGGTAAATTATATGGTCTTAATGCTAGTGGTTATTCCCCTAAAGGCATTAGTGCCAAAATTTTGCGTGACAAAGGTATTAATGAAATAGACCCATATGGCATAGAATCTGTTACTGTTCCAGGTGCTCCTTCGGCATGGGCTGCCTTAATGGAACGATTTGGTAAGCTTCCTTTTACGACTGTGGCAGGCCCTGCTATTCAATACGCAAAAGAAGGCTTCCCAGTTTCTGTTCATGTGGCGAATGGTTGGGGTAAAATGTCTACAGCCCTTCAAAAAAAGAATATGGATATTCACAAAGGTTGGTTTAAAACTTTTTCCAAAAATAGTGAAATCCCTAAAACTGGCGATATATATAGTTATGACTATATGGGTGATACCCTAGAAGAAATTGCAAGAACTGGTGGTAAAAGCTTTTATGAAGGAAACTTAATGGAAAAAATAGTAGAACATTGCAAACGAAGTGGAGGATATTTTGAAGCAAGTGATTTTACAGAGCATAAACCAGAATGGGTAGAGCCAATTTCTTTTAATTATAAAGGATATGATGTAATAGAACTTCCTCCTAATGGTAGCGGTGTAGTAGCTCTTATGGCTCTTAATATATTTAAAAATTTTGAGCTGGACAGCGTGCGAGAGTCTGCAAGAAACTATCATTTAATGATAGAAAGTATGAAGCTTGCTTACGCTGATGCCCATAAATATATAGCAGACCCTAGGTTCATGGATGTAACATGTGCTGAGTTGTTATCTTCGGCCTATGGTAAAAAAAGAGCTAGTGAAATTGATTTAAATAAAGCCAAAATCTTTAGCTATGGGATTCCTAAAGGTTCTGGTACAGTTTATTTATGTGCCGCTGATGGAGAAGGTAATATGGTTTCGTATATTCAAAGTAATTATACTGGTTTTGGCAGTGGAATTGTTGTAGATGGTACAGATATTGCCCTTCAGAATAGGGGGCATAATTTTACTATGGAAGAAGGTCATGTAAATGAATTAGGTTCTAAAAAAAGACCATACCATACTATTATACCAGGTTTTTTAATGAAAGATGGAAGACCTATAGATCCATTTGGTGTTATGGGAGGCTTTATGCAACCACAAGGGCATTTACAAATGATAGTCAACACAATAGATTTTAATATGAACCCACAAGAAAGTTTAGATGCTACAAGATTTCAATGGTTGAAGGCTAATACTGTGCAAATTGAGCGAACAATAAATGAAGGAATAGTGGCAAGGCTTGCAGAAATGGGTCATAATATAGATATGGGCTTTAACCAATTTATGGGGCGTGGTCAAATTATTTGGCGATTAGAAAATGGAGTTCTTTGTGGTGGTACAGAGCCTAGAACAGATGGGACAGTGGTTAGTTGGTAAAATGAAATAGGCCAAAAGCAAATAAAAAGAGCGAATTAATTTTTTCGCTCTTTTATTTTTTCCCAATTTAAAGCATCTCGTATCCCTTGTTCTATACTATAAATTGGTTTAAAACCTAATATTTTTTCTGCTTTTGTGCAGTCGGTATAAGCACCTACTACGTCACCTGCACGTCTACCAGCATTTTTTACTTTTATAGGACCATTTATTTTTATAAAGGCTTCTACAAATTCTTTTGTAGTTATACCATTTCCTGCGCCTAAGTTTATTATTTCATAATTTTTTTCTTTTGTAATTTCTTCAAACTTTTCTAAAGCTAAAATGTGTGCAGTGACTAAATCTTGTACATGAATATAATCTCTTATTGTTGTCCCATCTCTTGTTTCCCAGTCTGTTCCGAATAGGTTAAATTCTGAGTCTGTTCTAGTAGCAAGGATTAAACGACCTAATAAGTGGCTAGGATCATCTACAAAAGGACCCGAAAAACCATCTACACAAGCTCCTATTAGATTAAAATATCTAAGTGATATTGCTTTGAAATTTTCATCTGTAAAATCTTCAAGAGCTATTTCCATCATCATTTTTGTCTTTGAATATGGGCTTGATGGAGCAAGTTTACTTTCTTCTGTAACTTTAAAATCCTCCGCAGCATCGTAAATTGCAGCAGAGCTAGAGAAAACAACATTTTTAACGCCATTCATTTTTAAAATCTCAAAAAGAGCAATACTTTTAGAAACATTTTCACGATAGTATAGAAAGGGCTCGCTTACAGATTCTTCAACTTTAATTCTTGCTGCAAAATGTATGCATACTTTAATATCATGCTCTTTGATTATTTTAGAAACTAGCGAATAGTCTGAAATATCTCCTATATAATGCGTTCTGTTTTTCAAAAACGCTTTATTTCCAGTTACTAAAGAGTCTAAAATAATCGGTGTATGTCCTGCTTTTATAAGTGCTGTACAAGCTGTACTACCTATATAGCCAGCACCACCTGTTACTAATATTTTCATAAAACACCCCTGTTCTTGTGATTTTCATATTTTTAAAATACTCTTTTGCTTAATCTTTTAGTTTTTACTCGATAACAACCGCTGTGCCATATACCTTTACCATCAATAAACCATTTCCGCCTTGTCCACCACTTATCATTTCAGAATCCAATTTAAAACCTATTATCCCATTTGCTCCAATAGCTTGTGCTTTTCTAATTAGTTCTTGCATTGCTTCTTGTCTTGCTTGCTCCACAACTTCTTCATGAGTATTTGATCTTCCCCCTGCTATATCTCTCCAAGCTGCTGAAAATCCCTTTAGCCAGCTAAATCCAGTAACAGTTTGAACAAATACTAATTCTTTATACTCTACAATTTTTTTTCCGTCTAATATTGCTGTAGTTGTTATTAACATAGATTACTCCTTTTTAAAATTTATTTTTATTGCTATAATTATTGTACTTAATTTCAAAGGAATTGTCAATTAAAAAATTTTTAAAATAAGCTTGACAAATCTCTGGAAAAAGTGTTTTTCTTTTTCCAGCCTAGTGGTTACTTATAAAAAAATTTTTAAAATAGACTTGACAAACCAATAATTTTGTGGTAAAATAATCTTTGTTGGTTACGGCGGTGTAGCTCAGCTGGCTAGAGCATGCGGTTCATACCCGCAGGGTCAGGGGTTCAAGTCCCTTCGCCGCTATGTGGATTAAAAAACTTACTAATTGATTTAGTAAGTTTTTTTTGTTATAATATAAATTATGAAGAATATGAAAACTATGAAAAATGTTAATAATTTAAAAAACGTAGGAAAAGCTCGTGAACAGCTTTTAAATGACCAAGGAATATTTACGCTAGAAGAACTTTTATATACATTCCCAAGAACATACAAAGATAGAACGAACATAATGCAAATAGATGAAATTGAAGGTGAATGGATAACGATACATGCGAGAGTTCATACAGTCGGCGGAACTAATAAGTTTACAAATGTAAAAATTAAAGATGTATCTGGTAATATGAATATTATGTTTTTCGGACAGACCTATTTAAAAAAGGTTTTTGAAATAGGCAAAGAGTATTTATTTTTTGGTAGACTCTCTTATTATAAAGATAAGCCGATGCTAACGAATCCAGACTTTGAACCATATTCAGAGGACTTGGATGTTATTTTACCAGTTTATAAAACGAAGATTAGTCAGAAAATTTTTAGAGGGCTTATTAAGCAGGCTTTAGATTTAGTTGACTTTGGAGATGAAGAAAAAAACAGAGTATTTCGCTATATTCATTTCCCAAAGGATATGGAGGAATTAAAAATAGCATACAAGTACTTTATTAAGGAGGAGCTTACACGCTTTTGCCATTCGCTTGCAGAGCTAAAAAAAGAACGCAGCTTCGTTAAAATGGAAAATACAGAAGTGGATTTGCAAATTCCTTTCGAGCTTACGAATGCACAAAAAAACGTAATAGAAGAAATTAAGCAAGATATTTCAGAGAAACATATGAATCGCCTAGTGCAAGGTGATGTTGGAAGTGGGAAAACAATGGTTGCCATAATCGCAACACACATAGTAAGAAATAATGGCTATCAAACAGCTATACTTGCACCAACTGAAATTTTAGCTAATCAGCTATATAATAATTTCATCGAATTTTTTCCTGATGCCGTCTTACTTACTGGCTCTGTTAAACAGAAATTACGTGTTAAGAAACAGCTTGCTGAAGGTGCAAGTGTTGTAATAGGAACTCATGCACTTATACAGGCAGATGTCGCTTTCAAAAATCTTGCATTAGTCGTTATAGATGAACAGCACCGTTTTGGAGTAGAACAGCGTGAAGCCCTTATTAATAAGGGAGATGCACACGTTCTTATGATGAGTGCAACACCAATCCCTAGAAGCTTGGCGATGATTATTTATGCAGATATGGCTATTTCAATAATGAATGAGAAACCAGCAGGTAGGCAAGAAATACGCACGGATTTAGTGACACCTAGCTATAGAGAACGCATTTACAACTTTTTTTTAAAAGAAATCTATGAAGGTAGGCAAGTTTACGTTGTATGCCCTGCTATTGATTCAGAACATACTGAATCGGTGACAGAATATGCTAAAAAGCTCGAACAATTTTTTGAAGGACAAGATGTTAAAATCTCTGTTCTTCATGGTGCTATGAAAGAAGATGAAAAAGCTGCTACTATACAAGCTTTTAAGTCTAATGAAATTCATATTTTAGTTTCTACGACTGTTATTGAAGTTGGTGTGAATGTTCCAAATGCAACGATTATGTTAATTGAGGATGCTAAACGTTTTGGTCTCTCACAGTTGCATCAATTGAGGGGAAGGGTAGGGCGTGGTAGTCATCAATCATATTGTATTTTGATTGGAGATAAAAATAACGAACGCCTAAAAGCTATAGCCAATAGTTCAGATGGCTTTGAAATAGCAGAAAGAGACTTAGCCTTAAGAGGACCTGGAGACTTTTTCGGAGCAGCCCAAAGTGGAATGTTCAACTTTAGAATAGCAGATATTTATAGAGATGAAGAAATTTTAAGAGAAATACAGTTACAGATTTTGTGATATAGTCATATTACTGAAAAGCAGTAATATGACTATATCATGGATTCTCATTAATAGGTTTCGATGCTTGCTGTTATGGAAATAATGATGTTAAGCGAAAAGAGCTAGGAATACTTTTATAACACTTTTATTACTATTTTTCAAAATAGGGTTTGCAAATTGCTAAATTTATGGTATAATTTAAGGAAGTATGTAGATAAATTTAGAAAGGGTGAATGGATATTATGGATAATAGACAAAGAGGAACTGCGGCAGGAAGAAAAAGACGGCGAAGGAGAAGAATCAGACCAATAGTGTTAATTTTTTTTGCTGTGTTAGTGCCTACTACGGCATTTGGTGTTAGACATTTGACAGGTTCAGAAACTGATGAGAATAAAGTAGTGGAAAGTGCTGTGATTTCAGAAGATGATTTTGATAATGATGAGACTGTTTTAAACCTAGAATCAGAATCAACTGAAATTATATTTGCTTATAGCACATATGTTTTCGAGCGTAGTTTTAATGAAAATTTTAACGAGCAAACAATACGTACAGTACTAGAAGATATAAATACTAAAATGACTACAGTCACTAGAAATATAGATAAAGATGCAGCGATTTATGGTACAATGGCTATTTTGCGAGGCGAAAAAGATGATATAGTTGTTCACTTGAGCAAAGAGATAGATGGAACACCTTTTGTAGGTAGAGATCTTTTGGGGACATTTTATACTTATTTTTACATAGATCAAACGGCTAGAAATGCAAATGTAAGAAGAGCTTCTTATTTTATAGATGAATTTATACTTTTGCCAGGTGAAATTTTTTCTATGAATGAAACTATTGGACCAGTTAATTTGGACAATGGCTATGAAGTAGCTCTTGTAATTAGAGATGGTGATTTTGTAGAAGGTATTGGTGGCGGAGTTTGTCAAGTCGCTACTACTTTATATATGGCTGCACTATATTCAGAGTTAGAAATTGTGCAAAGGCGAGCACATTCTAGGAGAGTTGGATATGTACCACCTGCATTTGATTCTGTGCTTGCAACACCTTCTTTAGATTTGCGTTTTAGAAATGATTCAGGGGCTCCTATCGTTATAGAAGCAAGAACATCTTTTAATAGGGTTACTGTTAACATTTGGGGGCATGAAACAAGGCCAGCAGAACGTACAATTTCTTTTGAAAGCGTTCAAGGTGCTGCTAATGATCAATATGCTACGTTCTATTTGTATAAAGTTATCGATGACAATGGCAGTATAACAAGGCAGCGAATTAACATGAGCACCTATAGAGTTGAAGAAGAAGGCACACTTTCTTATTATGAAGCCGTAGGTGGGGAAGAGTAGATTTTATATAGCAAAAGCTAAAATATGAGGGCGGAGTATTGCTTGCCCTCATATTTTTATTTTCAATCAATAGTAAGTCCCATAGCAATGGAATCATAAAACTTATTTTTGATAAGGTAATCCCGGGTAATAAGTCCTTCTTCCTTAAAACCAAATTTTTTGTAAAGATGAATAGCCCGTTGATTATCACTTCTAACTTTCAAGTTTATTTTTTTAATGATTCCTGTTTTATATGCCCATTCAATAAGATACGATAAAAGAGCAGAAGCTAGACCAAAGCTCCAATAAGCTTTGGCAACTGTAATTCCAAATTCACCTTGATGTGCGATTCGTGGTCGCTTGCTTGCAGAAAATTTTAGATTCCCTATGATTTTGCCATCTACTTTAGCAACTAAAAGTAAGTTATTTTCTTGCTTCGTTGAATTTTCAATAAAACGTTCTTGCTCTTCGAGTGTCATGGAAAAGTCTCCTGCACCAACCGTTAGAAATTCAGATTCCCCACTGATTAAATTTATATACTCCAGTAATTCTTTTGCATCGGAAATAGTGGGTGGGCTGATTATTACTTTTTCACCGTTAGGCAACAATATTTCTTTCATATTTTAAAGTATAACCTCCTAAAACTATTTTAAATAATGGTATAGATTGAGATCTAAAGGTTCTTTTAATCGTAATTCCATTCCAACAACATTTTTTAAGACTCCCTCACGGGTGTGCTTTTCTACTGGTTTAATTGTCTCTTGTATTACTAACGCTTCCCCCAAAAAATAATAATCTTTGCCTTCATTATCTGATTTTTTTGCAAAAATATATATTGTCCAATTTTCACAACTTTGCAAAATTTCTACTTCTGGTGAATTCATAGTGCGGGGAGAGGTAGTAAACCAAGGAATAACATCTTCACTTTTAAATTTATTCTCATAGGCTATCTGTGAACCTTTAAAATTATCATCTTTTTCAAGGGTAATAAAAATTACAAATTTCCCATCTTTATAAGTATAGCCACCAATATTTAAATCTACCATTTGTTCTTCCCAATTCAACATACGAAGGACATCTCTTTTTCTATATTTTTCGTATCGTGTTAGTGGCTTGTTTGAGATAAATTTTTTTGCTTTTATAGATGTAGCTGTTAATAAATCTTTTAACAATTTAGAAAAATACGAATTTTCTAATGCAGAGCTAAATACTTCTCCGCATGATACCGCATTGCTTGAATATTCTAAAAAACTTATACCATGATAAGCTTTCTTTAAGCCACCAGTATAGAATTCTGTAGTTAACGTCCGAAATGTAGATAAAATGGTGTGCTTATCACTTGATAAACCAGAGTTTTGAAATAAAACTTGTACACTTTTAAAATTGAGATGCTTTTTTTTCATCAATTCCTTCAGTAAAACAACTTCATTTAACCTTATGCCAGGTAAAATTTCTCTTGATAAAAACATCAACATCTTGTTTTCAGCATCATTTAAAGTGCCTTCAGTATCACCAACTTTAACTAAAAAATCATAATAGCTTTTTTCTTTGTTGGCAATAATCATGGGGTCAAGAATTCGGTGTTGAAGAAAGTCGCATAAATAAGGAACTTTATTTATACGATTTTTTACAAGATAGTAGTTTTTCTTTAATTCCGTCATTGAATCGAGAGTTACTGTGTTAATTGAATCATAAACTTTTTGTTTTGCAACTTCTTCAAAGTTTATGGTCGAAATACCTTTTATGTAGGTCGAATCTTTAAGACATCTACGAATGTTATCTTTATTGTAGGAATAGTCCCCTGCTAATGCAATGGGAATCAGATAGTTATTTTTATAGTTACCAATAAAATCAATAATGGTTACATATTTTTTGGAATTATGCTTGCGTAGACCACGTCCTAACTGCTGAATAAAAATAATGCTAGACTGGGTTTGACGAAGCATGACTATTTGATTAATGCTCGGTATATCAATTCCTTCATTAAATATATCTACCGTGAGGATATAGTCGAGCTTTCCTTGTTCTAAGGCTTTAACTTGATAATCTCTTTCTTGCCTAGAATTTTCACCAGTTAAAGCAATTGTTTGATAGCCGACTTGGTTTAAAAGAAGTGATAGTTTTTTCGCCTCTTCTGTGCGACTGCAAAAAATTAACCCTCGAACTTTTTCTTCTGAATACCCATAGTACTCAATTTTTTGGATAAGATGGTGTACCCGCTCCTCACTAATGAGCATCGAAAACTGGCTAGTACCATCTACAATTTTACCATTTAGAGTAAAATCAGTGACACCAAAATAATGAAATGGGCAAAGCATTTCCTCTTCAAGAGCTTCTTGCAAGCGAATCTCATAAGCAATATTGTAATCAAAGAGTTCATAGATATTGAATCCATCTGTTCGTTCTGGAGTTGCTGTCATTCCTAATAGAAATTTAGGTGTAAAATGGTCGATTATTTTATGATAAGACGTAGCTCCCGCTTTGTGGACTTCATCAATCAAAATATAGTCAAAGTGGTCATGTGTAAAAGATACCAGTATATCATTTTTGGATATTGTTTGTATCGTTGCGAATAAATATCGGGCATTGATATCCTTTGAAGAACCTGACAAAATTCCAAAATCTTTTTCATCTCCACCAAGCACTTTTTGGAAGTCCTTTTTTGCCTTCTCTAATATCTGCTCTCTATGGACAATAAATAGCATTCGCTTAGGAGTAAAACTCCTTATATCAAATGCAGAAAGATATGTTTTGCCTGTTCCTGTTGCGGAGACAATCATTCCTTTTTTAGCTCCATTATTACGAATTGCTTGTATTCCTTTAAGAGCAGCTTCCTGCATTTTGTTCGGTTTGATTTGTAGCGTATTTTTTATTCCACTTGTAGAGGTAGATAACGGGGGGACATAATGTTCTTCATAGCTTCGGATCCACTCTTGTGTAAGCGATTGGCTTGATTCCCACGCTTCTTCAAATTGGGTTTTGAATTGGTCAGCAATTTCACTGTTTCCGTGAGATGTCAATTTGATATTCAATTCAGCATTAACTCTTAAAGCATTTCCTGTCAAGTTTGAACTTCCAATTACTATAGTGTAATGTTCACTATGTTCAAAAATATAACTTTTGGAGTGAAATCCCTCTGCACTGCTAATCCGAACTTCTACATTTTCCAACTTTAGAAGCTCATGGAAAACTTTTGGTTTATTAAAGTTCAAATAGTTGGAGGTAATAATTCGGCCCTTAACTCCTTTTTCCTTTAAGTCGAGAAGTTTACTTTTAAACATGGCAAGTCCGCTTTCTGTAATAAAGGCTACGGCAAACATAAAGGTTTGACAAATTTCCAATTCTGTCATCAATGTGGATAGAACATCTTCATTTTTAGCTACGTTATTTGTTAATAACTTTGGTTTGAATTTTGCAGTGTAAGGAGCGTTTTTATCGATAAATCCTTGATAAAGGGATTCTTGTAGTTCGTGTGTTAAATTGTCCATGTTATACCTCTAATGTTATTTCTTACTCTATTTTTTGTCTATAATTTTATATAAATTATATCATGTTTTTAAAATTTCTTCAAGTATTTTTCCATAAAAATCTATATAATTTATCAAATTAATCATTGTATCATTTTTTACAAATTTTACAAGTAATATGCTTTTGAGAATATCCCGAATTAATATTTTATTTATTTTGCACAATTGAATTAGCATTGACACTGAACGTAGAAATATGCTATAATAACCTAAAAAAGGAGTTGATGAAAGTGAAAATAATAAAAACAAATAATGTGCCCATAAAAATGTGGTGCAACAATCCAGAAGAAGGTGCAATAGAGCAAGCTATTAATGTTGCCAACTTACCTTTTGCCTTTAAACACATTGCGATAATGCCAGACACCCACCAAGGCTTTGGAATGCCTATAGGTGGAGTTTTAGCATCTAAAGACATGATAGTTCCAAATGCTGTTGGAGTAGATATTGGCTGTGGAGTACTTGCATGTAAAACTAGTTTAACAGAAATTTCAGTAGATGAGATTAAAAAAGTTATGAATTTAATTAGAAAAAACATCCCACTAGGCTTTAATCACAGAAAAGAAAAGCAAGAAATGAAGTCTTTTAATATCTCACTTGAAGATGCTCCAATAGTTAAGCAACAATTTGAAAAGGCAAAATTTCAACTGGGAACTTTAGGCGGTGGTAATCACTTTATTGAAATCCAAAAAGGAAATGATGGGCATATATGGTTTATGCTTCATAGTGGCAGTAGAAACTTAGGAAAAACTGTTGCCGAATATTATAACAAATTAGCTATAGAGCTAAATAAAAAGTGGTCTGACGATGTGCCAAAAAATTTAGAACTAGCTTTTTTGCCAATAGACACAAAAGAAGGTCAAACATATATAAATGAAATGTTATACTGCCAAGACTTTGCTAAACAAAATAGAGACTTAATGGCCTATCATATTTTACAAAGTATGCAGGAAGTGATGGGAAATGTAGAAGCTTTACTTGAATACAATGCACATCATAATTTTGCCGCACTAGAAAATCATTTTGGTGAGGATGTTTGGGTGCATAGGAAAGGTGCAACGAGTGCAAAGAAAGGTGAAATTTGCATAATCCCAGGCTCTCAAGGAACAAAGTCTTATATTGGAAGTGGGCTTGGGAATCCTGAAAGCTTCAATTCTTGCAGTCACGGGGCAGGTCGTACAATGGGAAGGAAGGCTGCACAAAGGAGTTTAAATTTAGAAGAAGAAATAAAAAGATTGGATAATCTAGGAATAGTTCACGGAATTAGGCGTACAAAAGATTTAGATGAAGCAAGTAGCGCCTATAAAGATATAGAGGTAGTTATGGAAGAACAGAAAGACTTGGTGGAAATATTGGCAGAATTGGCACCGCTAGGTGTGGTTAAGGGGTAGAACAGCGAAATTGATGAAAATTGAAAAAAATGTTTGACATTTTTCTATAAATATGTTATAATGTTAGAAGTGCATTACCGCTCTGACTAGGTTTTAAACTTTTGATTTATTTAAAAGTGCCTAAAAAGGCGAGTTCTGTATAAAAAATTATAAAAATCATAAAAAAACGGAGGGTACACAATGTACGCAATTATCAAAACTGGTGGCAAACAGTATAAAGTTGCACAAGGCGATGTTATTCGTGTTGAAAAATTAGAAGCAGAAGGTGATTACACTTTTACAGATGTTTTAGCAATCTCTAAAGATGGTGCTTTAATGTTAGGAGAGCCAACAATAAAAGGAGCTAGTGTTACAGCTTCTATAGTAAACCAAGGTAAACATAAAAAAGTTATCGTTTATAAATTCAAAAGTAAAAAAGGCTTTCACAAGAAAAAAGGTCACAGACAGCCTTATACAGAGCTAAAAATAAACTCTATAAATGGTTAAGATATATTTGTATGAAAATGGCTTTAAAGCCTATAATCATACAGACCCTGTAGTTTGTGCGGCGGTTTCAGCACTTAGCATAAATACAGTTAATAGCATAGAAGCTTTAACAGATGCAAAATTTATATGTGAACATGATGACGAAGGCTTTTTAAAATTTTCACTTGATAGTGAAGATGAAAAAGCAAAACTTCTTCTTAAGAGCTTTAAATTAGGCATATATTCGATAAAAGAAAGTTATCCGAAACATATACAAATAATGGAGGAATAAACATGTTAAAAATGAATTTAGCGTTTTTCGCTAGTAAAAAAGGTGTCGGTTCTACTAAAAATGGTCGTGAATCTATGTCTAAAAGACTTGGTGCAAAGCGTGCAGATGGCCAAGTAGTTTTAGCAGGCAACATTTTATACACTCAAAGAGGTACTAAAATACACCCAGGTAACAATGTAGGTAGAGCAAATAATGATTCTCTTTTTGCTTTGATAGACGGAAGAGTGAAATTTGAAAGAAAAGGCAGAGACAAAAAACAAGTTTCTGTATACCCAGTTTAAAAAACTATAAAGGGCGTGGCTACATTGCCGCGTCCTTTGTTAATCTATATGAAGATATGAAGGTGAATAATGTTTCTTGATAGAGCAAAGATAAAAATAACGGGTGGAAATGGAGGCAATGGCTGTGTCTCTTTTTATCGTGCACTTTATGTTCCAAATGGTGGACCAGATGGGGGAGATGGTGGAAAAGGCGGTAGTATAGTCTTTGAAGCTACAAAAGACCTAGGTACATTAATGGACTTTCGGTATAAACGCCATTTTAGAGCAGAAAATGGAGAAGACGGTAAAAGGAATAACATGAGCGGAAAATATGCCGAAGATTTAGTAATAAAAGTTCCAGTTGGAACAATTATTCGTGAAGAAGAAACAAATCAAATAATGGCAGATTTAAGTGAAGACGGAGAAAGACGTGTCCTAATAAAAGGTGGAAAAGGTGGAAAGGGTAACCAGCATTTTGCAACCGCTGTTCGCCAAGCTCCTCAATATGCTCAATCTGGGCAAAAGGCTAGGGAATATAATATCGTGCTGGAGCTTAAACTAATCGCTGATATTGCAATTATAGGTATGCCAAATGTCGGTAAAAGCACTCTTCTTTCTATGGCTACTAATGCAAATCCTAAAATTGCCAACTATCATTTTACCACTCTTTCACCAAACCTTGGGGTAGTTCGCTCTAAATGGGGAGAAGATTTTATATTGGCCGATATTCCTGGTCTAGTTGAGGGTGCGAGTGAAGGCATTGGTTTAGGTCATGATTTTTTAAGGCACATAGAGCGTACAAAAGCTTTTATATTAGTTGTAGATACTGCTGCAATAGAGATTCCGCCACTAGAAGCACAGGCTATCATAATGAAAGAGCTTAATAAATATGATGAAACTTTAACTACCAAAAATTTAATAATAGCAGCAAATAAAATGGATTTACCACAGGCTCATGAATATATTGAAGAACTTACAAAAAAAGCAGGTTGTCCAGTTGTTCTGATTTCTGCTGCGACAAATTTAGGAATAGATGCTTTGTTAGAAGAAGCTGCAAAATTAATCAAAGACCAAAAAGAGACTTTACGTTTTGAAGAAACTTTTGTGGAAAAAGAAAAAGATATTTCAGAAGCGTTTACAGTTACCATAGATAGAGGAACTTATGTTGTAGAAGGTCCTGCTATAGAAAAAATGCTAGTAAACACAAATTTAGAAACAGAGAAAGGTTTTGCATTCTTCCAAAAATACTTGCGTGAAAGAGGAATTGTAAAAAAACTTGAAGAAGCAGGAATTGAAGAAGGCGATACAGTTCGTCTTTACGATTTATATTTTGATTATTTTAAATAATCTATGGAGGTGATTTTTAAATGAATGAGCTTAACAGTGTTAAGGTAGTTATAGATGGACAAGTTCATGAACTGGTTAGTGAAGATGATCCAGCTTACGTGCAGAAAATTGCAGCTTATATAGATACAAAAATAAAAGAGATTCACCGCCAAAAGAATAATGGATATATTAATCACAGAATGAAAACATTATTCATATCTCTAAATATTGCAGACGATTTATTCAAAGAACGCCAAATAAATAGTGAATTGAAAACAGAAATGAGCGAACTTACCGAGAGCTTAAGTGAATACATTTCTCTTACACAAAACTTAAAAGACGAGAATAAAGTACTTAAAGAAGAGCTAGAAAAAACTCAAAATGAGCTTTCAGGTCTTTTAAAGAAACCTAAGCAAACTAACCAGACGGTAATAGTATAATGTTAGAGCTTTTCGTATCAATATCACGATATTTCTTTGCATTTTTTATTTTTTATTTTTTATTTCAAGGTGTTATATACATTTTAATTGAGCGAGGTAAGCTATTAAAAGATGTAAAATATCCTATAAATAAGCAAAGAATAACTATTGTATTAATGCATTTAATGGGCTTTTCTATTCTTTATTTCTTTAATGAGGAATCTGTTTTTTTAGGTATCTATTGGCTTTTAATATTTTTACCTGCTATATTTATTATACCGAAAATTTATAAAAGCGCATGTCCATTAATATGGAATGGGCTATTTTTTTTAACTAGCTTAAGTATGATAATTTTAACTAGGCTAAATTTTAGCCTTGCAAGTCTACAAATTTTTTGGATAGGATTAAGCCTTGTTGTAGTTGTTGCATTACCACTTATTCTTAAAATTTTACCTAAGCTTGAAAAATTGCAATTTTTATATTTAGGTATTGGTCTTTTTATTTTAGTTAGTGCATTTTTCGGTACAGAAGAATTTGGATCTTTAAGAAGGGTAGAAATTCCAGGGACAGAATTTGGTTTTGCACCAGCAGAAGTCGCAAGCTTTTTATATATTTTCTATTTAGCAACTACTTTTAGAAGAAGATTGACTTTTAATGAAATAATCGTGCCTTCTATTTTTGCTGTTGTTTTTGTCGTTATGCTATTTTTACAAAGAAATTTAGGGGCGGCTTTAATTTTCTTCGTAAGTTATATGATAATAATGTATATTTCAACTGGGAGAATGTTTTTATTTTTGCTAGGATTTGGACTTTTTGGTGCAGGTGCTTACTTTTCTTATTTAACATTTTCACACGTGCAAGTCCGTGTTTCTGTTTGGTTAAATCCATTTCAATATGTTCATGGAATAGGTCATCAAACGGTTCAAGCACTATTTGCTATAGGAACTTGGGGACCTTTTGGAAGTGGTTTAACACTTGGTATACCTAACGTTGTTCCTGTAGTAGCACGGGATTTAACATATGCTGCTATCGCTGAAGAATTTGGAACACTTTTCTCAGTAATGCTTTTGGGCGTATATATTATGCTATTTTATAGAGGTGTTCACGTTGCACTTCGTTCCCATCGCCGTTACTATAGCCTTTTAGCTATTGGTTTCACTGGAATTTTAGCATTTCAAACTTTTTTAATAGTCGGTGGGACTGCATCAATGCTTCCATTAACAGGTGTAACACTTCCATTCATAAGCTATGGAGGAAGTTCTTTACTAATTAGCACAATGAAATTAGCGATGATTCAATGGCTATTTACACAGAGACAAGAGGTACAAGAGACACAAGAGGAGGCGAACTACTAGATGAACGATATCAAAAAAAATTTACGTATAATTTTTGCCCTTTTCTTCGTTATGTTTGCTTCTCTTACTGCTTATATTATCCATTTTGAACTTGTTGTAAGTTCTCAGATTGTTAATACTGGGTTGAATCCAAGAATGAATATGATTCAAGAAAATGTCGTTCGTGGAAATATTTATGATACAAATGGAAATATTTTAGTTGAACAGACGAATTATAGTAGGAATTATATTTATGGAAGTGCTTTTGCTCATACAATAGGTTATACAGATGTTGGACGATTCGGAATAGAAGATCACTACAATCTTTATTTAATGAATCTTTCAAACGAAATTTTTCAGCGAATAAATTATATTTCTGTAGATGGAAATATGTATGGAGATAGTTTACAACTTACATTAGATAGAGACCTTCAAAGATTTGCATACGAACAATTAGGAAATAATATAGGTAGCATAGTTGTTTTAGAACCAAGCACTGGGGCAATTCGTGCAATGGTTTCAAGTCCGAGTTTCAATCCTAATACGATAGCTACTGAATGGGACCATACTAGAATAAGGGCGGATAGTCCGCTTTTTAATCGTGCTACACAAGGAGGTTATCCACCAGGAAGTACTTTTAAAACTATTACAGCTCTTTTAGGCTTAAAGTTAGCACCAGATTTTACTCACTACTGTACAGGTTCAATTTTTATAAATGACCATCGTATAAATAATTTTGGAAGAATAGCCCATGGAAATATAGATATAACACGTGCTTTTGCACTTTCTTGTAACACATTTTTCGTAGCACTTGCTGATTATATCGGTCCATACTATTTTCAAAAGCACGCAAGCGAAATGTTCCCACACATAAATTTTTCTTTGAACCACTCACAACCACAGTTTAATTTTATTTATGAAGATGGTATGACAATGCTTATGCAAACCTCTATAGGACAAGGACAAACGTTAACAAGTCCATTATATTTAGCACTTTTAGCAGCAGCAGTTGCAAATGATGGATATATGCCACAGCCTTTTATAGTACAAAATGTTCTGACATATAGAGGAGCATCAAGGAAGACATTTACACCAGAGTATACAAAGCTTTTTGATGAATATTATGCACAGAGGCTAACAGAAATGATGGTTGCAGTAGTAACAACTGGAACAGGAGTACCAGCAGCCCTTACAAATTATCAATTAGCAGGAAAAACAGGAACGGCAGAGGTAGACCATGGTGATTCACATGGACTTTTTATAGGATTTGCCCCAGCGGATGAGCCGCGATATACGATAGCAGTAGTTTTGGAAAATTCAGATGGGACAGGTCCTGTGTTGCCTATAGTTAGAAATGTTTTGAATTTTGCCTTATCAGATTAGATGAAATTAATATTAAATTAAGAGGAGATTATAAGAACATGAAAAAAATAATAGCAATAGGCAATGATCATGCCGGAGTAAAGTTAAAAAATGAAATAATTTTACATTTACAAAGCTTAGGTCATGAAATGTTGAATTTTGGAACTAATGATTTCGGAGAACCTACAGATTACCCAATTTATGCAAGAAATGTAGCAAACGCTATTCTAGAAGGCAAAGCTACTTGCGGGATACTAATTTGTGGAACTGGGATAGGCATTTCAATTGTAGCAAATAAAATTAAAGGAATACGTTGTGCAGCTTGCAGCGATCCTTATTCTGCAAAACTTTCCAAAGAACATAATAATACAAATATTTTAGCATTTGGCGCAAGGGTAATAAGTATTGGTTTAGCTAAAATGCTAGTAGATTCATGGATAACAGCGGAATTCCAAGGTGGTATTCATGAAAAACGTATAGAAATGATAGAAGGATAGAACATAATATATGAATATAATAAAAGCGGATAATACCAGTTTAATTGAATGGACAAACTTAGCACTTATGCTGTTTCCTGAAAGCAATTTTGAGGAAGAACTAAATTTTCATAAGCAAGTTTTAGTATCAGAAAAAGAAGTTGGACTTTTATATCAAAAAGATGATAAATTTGTTGGTTTTATGAATTTATCTATACGAAATGATTATGTTAATGGTACAGACTCTTCACCTGTCGCGTTCGTGGAAGCGATATTTATATTGCCCGAATATAGAAAACAAGGTATCGCAAGAGAATTTATAAAATATGCCGAAGATTTCGCAAGACAAAATAATTGTAAGCAACTTGCATCCGATTGTTTGTTAGAAAATAATTTGAGCGAACAATTTCATAAAAGTTGTGGATTTGTAGAGAAAGAACGTGTTATTTGTTTTGCTAAAAGTGTATAACATGTCTTTTCTGAAAAAAATTAAATATTAATTTAGAGAAAAATTTGAAAAGTAGAATATCCCCCCTTTTTAGAACATAAAATTTCTAAAAAGGGGATTTTTATGACTTTTAAAGAAAAACTTATTAACAACAAAGAGAAAATAATGATAGCTTTACTAGTGAAAATGCTAATTATTTTAATGATACCTTTAGCGTGGAATTTTCACTTAGGCTTAAAAGATACAGAGGAACACCAAATAGTAGAAGATGCGCCAGAAGATTTTATCCCGATTTTTGCTAATATTCATGAATTGCAAGGATTAGAACAAATTAAAATGTATGTCTTTTATGTAGATGAAGGTGCATATGTATTAGAAGAAGAACTTGATTTACAAAAGTTAGCCAATTTAGATTTAAGCCTTAATTTAAGGGGTCAAAGTCCAAGAGTTTTAATAACACATTCTCATGCGCAAGAAGGCTTTGAAGGCGGTGGAAATGTTAAGGAAGTTGGGAGGCTTTTAGCAGAAATATTAGTGAATGACTTTGGAATAAGTACTGTTCATGATATAGCCACTTATGACATAATAGAAGGAGAATTGAAACGTGAAGGTGCATATGAAAGAATGGAGCAAGGTGTTTCAGCGATATTAGAAAAACATCCTTCAATAGAAGTAATAATAGATTTGCATAGAGACCAAGCACCAGAAGATGTTAGGCTTGTTCAAGAAATAGCAGGGAACGATGTTGCTAGGCTAATGTTTTTCAATGGAATAAGTCGCCGTAATGTTGATGGAGAGCCGCAGGATCTGAATGACTTATATAATCCTTATCAGATGGAAAATTTAGCTCTCTCTCTACAACTTTTCCTAACTGCGAACGAACGCCACCCAGGTCTTATGCGTAGAAACTATATTAAAGCTTATCGCTATAGTTTACATATGGTACCGAGGTCTGTTTTAGTAGAAGTTGGTGGGCATACGAATACTTTGGAAGAAGCAAAAAATGCAATGCCTATTTTGGCAAATCTTTTAGTAGAAGTTTTAGGCCCTTAAGGGGCTTTTTTTAATTTTTTGTTTATAAAACCTTTCTAATCTCATATGATTATGACTACATCTACCAAAATTACTATAGATAGTCAGAGAATTAAAAAAAATTTAAAAAAAGGGTTGACAAACATCTTCTCCTGTGATATACTATTCAAGTAACGTTTAATGTTTGTTTACGGGTAGGTGTCCGAGCGGTTTAAGGAGCTGGTCTTGAAAACCAGTGACTTCGAAAGGGGCCGTGGGTTCGAATCCCACCCTGCCCGTTCTTAAATTATAAACATCTATATGAATTCTCTTAAATTCATTGGTTTATAATTTTTTTTTGAAAAAATGAATTCTTTAAAATTCATTTAAATGGAGAATTACCCAAGTTGGTCGAAGGGGCTCGCCTGGAAAGCGGGTAGGTCGTTTGCGCGGTGCGAGGGTTCGAATCCCTCATTCTCCGTATTTTAAAAGCTTTTGAAAAAAAATAAAAAAAAATTAAAAAAAAGCTTGACAAATGAAACTGGTTGTGGTATACTATTATTTGTCGCTGAGGGGAACGGGTAAAACTTCCCAATGATATACAAGCGAAAAATGAATAAAAATGAATTTTTTATAATTCATTTAAAATGAATCTTGAAAACTGAATAATCACGAAAAAGCAATCATAAACAATTTTAGAATTTTTTAAAAAAATTCATGTCAGCAACAATCAAATTTATTTGAGAGTTTGATCCTGGCTCAGGATGAACGCTGGCGGCGTGCCTAACACATGCAAGTCGAACGAGGCCAATTTGGTGCTTGCACCAAAG
>Ga0131853_10006776_pt1 | contig 20691 bp, 18 predicted proteins | sample TergutLab28metaG_FD_92764 | JGI IMG/M metagenome (GOLD analysis project Ga0131853, IMG submission 92764) | Labiotermes labralis P1 segment gut microbial communities from Petit-Saut dam, French Guiana - Lab288 P1 (version 2) (version 2) | ecosystem: Host-associated > Arthropoda: Insects >...
CTGCAATTAAGGGTGTGCCATTAGGCAGCTGCAATAGCTGTTCCGGCGCATCGTAAAGGGCTGTTATCCCCATATTTTGCAGCATAATACTGGCATGGCTAACTGGGCTGCCTAACACACTAACCACCGCTAAGACTTCTGGAGTAAAGCCTATAACCATACTGGGGGTAACATCTTGAGTAATAACAATGCTGTTTTTAGGATAGCTAACTTTAACATTTTGGCCTAATAAAATATTAAGTACCCGCTGCCCAATATCATGCAAATCACTGGCACGGGCAGCTAAATAACTATTATTGCTGCCAGCCAGTTTATTTGCTTCACTAGCGGTAACTTTGTGCCAAGCAAAAGTGGCCGTTTTATTTTGTTTTATAAGGCTATACGCCGCTTCTTTAAGTAAAGGGTCTTCTATAAAAGAAAGATGGGTAGCCAAAATTTCACTAATTTCTTTATTTACTTTAGCCATTTCAGCCTTAATAGCGCTACCGGCTTGGCTTAAAGCACTATTAAGTAGCTTACATTCTGCCTCTGCCCCAAGAGATGATACCTCATTAATTTTATGCGGGATAAAGGCATAACGATACGCTTTCCCTAGAACTAAGCCCGGGCTAGCTACAGTTAAGGGTATTCTTTCTTCGGCAATAAAATTTAACTTACTATTACTAAACATCATAAAAAAAATGGCCACTAATGGTTAGTGGCCTAATGGGCTATTTTTTAGCTTTAATAAGGTTAGCAGCCTTTAAAGCATTTTTTTGATGAAGTTCGTTTAAAATACTGCTGGCAATAAACACCGATGAGTAACTACCAATAATGATACCAAACACTACGGCTATAGCAAAGTAATATATATTACCCATAGTAAAAATAATTAACGGTACTAAAGCTAAAATGGTAGAAGTACTGGTGGTAATAGTACGGTCTAGGGTGTTGGTAATGGCCGTATTAATTAAATGAGTATAACCATCGCCTTTTTTGTTAAGACCTGTAACCTCACGGATACGGTCAAAAATAACAATGGTATCGTTAAGCGAGTAGGCCATAATCGTTAAAATGGCGGCAATAGCTGTGGTATTAACCTCGAAGCCCATAACACCAATAAAACCCACCATAAATAAAATATCATGCAAGGTACTAAACAGGGCCGACAAGGCATAATTTAATTTAAATCTAAAAAAGAGGTAACCCGTTGTTAAAGCCAAAGCAACAATAATTACGGCAATAGTACCAATAATTAAACTTAACGAAAAACTGGCATCGATAAATTCGCTAAAAAGCACCTCAATGTTACCAAAACGGCTGGTTAAAGCACTATTAATATAATTTTCGGTATCGGTTCTAAAGCTAGCACTGTTATCGGTAGTTACCCTAATCAGGTAATTGTTGCCTTCGCCGCGCTGAACGTTAGCATTAATAGCTGCTAAAGTTTCACGCACTTCTTCGGTACTAGGACTAGCCGGTATAGCTATCGTGGTAGTCATACCGGCCCTAAAATCGATACCTAAATTAAAGCCGCCGTGCAAAACAAAAGTTAAAGTAAACATAGCTATAATAGCTACACTGCTTAAAAATAGGGTAAATCTACCCGCCTTTAAAAAAGGAATAACCTTACGCATCTTTTTTTATCCTCCTAAAACCAATGAAGACAGTTTTGCGTTTAAAGGTTTCTGTCCCAATATCAAACAATAAACGAAGTATATAAATAGAGGTAAACAAAGTAGTTACAATACCAGCAATTAAAGTTACCGCAAAGCCGCGTATGGGGCCGCTGGCCAACAAAGCCAAACAGAAGGCTGCAATTAAGGTGGTTAAGTTGGCATCGATAATAGTTAAAAAGGCCTTTTCAAAGCCGCCGCTTACTGCCGCCGCTCGTTCGCGGCCAAGCCGTAACTCATCTTTTATGCGCTGAAATACTAAAATGTTAGCGTCTACCGCCATAGCGATGGTAAGCACAAGACCGGCCATACTATTTAAAGTTAAAGTAAAGCCCATAAAAGATAAAATGGCTAGTAAAAATAAAAAGTTAAAGCCAAGTGTAATACAAGCCAATAAGCCGGCACCGGTATAATAAAGTAAAATAAAAACTAGCGACATAGCAACACCCCATATCAAGGCCTGCAAGCCGCGCCTAATACTATCTTCGCCCAAACTAGGACCAATACGCTGTAAGTTTTGTACGGTAAACTCTAGCGGTAAACTAGCTGTACGCAAGATAGTGGCTAAGTTGGTAGCCTCGCGGAAACTAAAGCCCGATACCTGCACGCGCCCACCGGTAATAGCTTGCTGTACACCGGCTACACTGCGTACACGGCTTTCCATAATAACGGCTAAAGCATGGCCGTTGGTGGCGGCATTTTCGGTAAGGCGGGCAAAAATAGTAGCTCCTTCACCATCTAAGGTAAAGTTTACTACCGGGTGCCCAAATTCGTCGGTACTAACTTGAGCATTGGTAATATGGTTACCATCAAGGCCTACCTCTTCAAAAAGTACCACATAACGCTGAAAGACATCACTACCAAAACTATCTTGTGTGTACTGACCGGCCACAATAAAACCTGCCGGTAATAAAGTAGTATCAGGAAGACGACCGGCCGCATCTATTTGATTAGCAAGACTAGGGTTCCCAGCAAAAACCTGTCCAATTTGCTGTGTGCGGGCATTATCTACTAAATGAAAAGCCAAGCTGCCACTGCCCATAATTAGGCGGTTGGCGGCATCAGGGTCGCTCTCACCGGGAAGCTCGATGGTAATTTGGCTTGTACCCTGACGGCGAATGATAGGGTCTACCGTACCAAATTGGTCGGCACGGTTACGGATAATAGCTAAAGCCGTAGCCATAGCATCATCACGCTCACTCGCAGTGGCCTCACGGCCAAACTCACGCACCAAACGGTTATTAAGCACATCAAAGTTGGCATTTAAGGTTATACTTAACCCCCCGGCTAAATCGAGCCCCAATTTAATGGCACGGTCGCGGATAGCTTTGGCGGCCATTACATCGCCGGCGTGGTAATCGGCGCTAAAACTTATTAAACTTGCCCGTCCCGGCGAGTAGCGCAAAATATCTACCGCTTGCGGATTACTAGGCATGGTAGCTCGAACGTTGCGATGATTTTGCTGCGCAAAAGGGATAAAATAACTTAAATTATCCTCCAGCCCGCCGCCAGCATTAGCAGCGGCAATTAAGCGGTTTACATCGGTCTCGGCTAAAGCTCTGGCCCTAGCCCCAATTAACTCGAGCGGCTCGTTGGCAGCCTCGCGCAGCTCTTCGCTGGTAAAAAGATACCACCTAACGGTAGGCATTAAAAAGAAAGCGGCCAAAGCCGTTATTGCTGTTACAATTAATAACCGTGCTAATTTATTCATAATTTATCCGTTATTCTGCCGATTTAGCTTTATCTTCTAGCTCTTTTTCGCGGGCTTCAATACTGCTGGTTTCAGTCTCTTTTTTTTCTTTTTTGGCTTTAGCGGCTGTAGCCGGGGCATCGCCCTCTACCGCACCAATGGCTTGTTTTTTAAAGGTTATTTTGGTGTTATCATCAACTTTAACCACCACATCTCCATTTTCTTTAATGTGCGAAACTTCGCCCCTTATCCCACCAATAGTGGTTATTTTATCACCTTTTTTAAGGCTGCTGCGCATTGCTTCTTCGCGCTTTCTTTGCTTGCGCTGCGGCCCAATAATTAAAAAATAAAGTACAGCTACCATACCTAGCAGCATTATCATACTAACCGAGCTGCCTCCAGCTTGTAATAAAGCAAAGTTATTCATGCGTTTTATCCCTTTTTTATTTAAACTATCTTTTTGTTTATCACAAATAACCGGCTTAGTCAATAGCTAACGGCTGTTTTTATTATAAGTAGGCCATTATTTAGCGGTAAATTTTTTGCCAACTTATTGTTTTATTTAATAAATTAAAAAATCATCAAGATAAAATAGCTCATCACTCTCTTGACGCCCTTTGCCTTTGGAAGGTATACATTAAAAGAAAATAAAGCTATTGTTGACGAAAGCAAATGCGTAGGTTGCAATAAATGCGCCCACCTTTTTTGCCCGGTTAGGAATTATCACTATATTAATAAAAAGCTACCGGCATTTTAGAATCACTCAAAGAGGGATTAACCGTAACTTATTCGCTAACCGACCAGCGTGTCATAGAGGTTATCGCTGTATTAAGACAGCATTATTGTAATTGAGGTGCGGTTCTATCAGCTAAATCAACCGTTATAAAGCTTTGTCTAGCCTCTATATTTATAACCATTAAAGGTTCATCACCTGCTAAATTTAAATTAACGCTGCTTTCGTACAGCCTACCATCAGGCAAGGTACGTAAAGTGCCGCCGTTAAGCTGAGCATTAAGCTTAATCGCTTGCAAACTATGATTTAAGCTAAGATTAACCAACCCATTATGGCTTACCAGCTGCATGGTACCGGCACTAACAGTGCTTATATTTAAGCCGCCCATCGTGGTATGGCCGCTAATGCTGGTTGCGTTGATAATATTGCTATTTATGTTATCTATAACAATACGGTTGTTAGTTGTAGTAGTCTCAATTAAGGTAACGCTGTTGTTTTGCCCCCAAATTTCGATGGTAGCGTTATGGGTAGTTAAACTAATTATCCTAAGCGGCCAGCTGGTCGGTACAAAAAGGTGAAGGCGGTAACGATAGTTAGGGCCATCGGGCTGCTCGCTGCGTAAATCTTCAAAAAAAAGCTCGTTATTATTGCTGGTTAAATTATATTCTATAGCAGCAGGTAAAAACCCTATATATTCTAAACGCAGCTGCTGTTCGTCGGTAAAAAAAAGGGCAATATCGGCACTGGCGGTGTTTAGGTTAATAATAGTTAGCGGTACATCGCTAACCAATAATTGGCCTTGTGGTGTTTCGTTAGGGGTACAAGCTAAGAGAATAATAGCTAAAGTTAAGTTAGTGATAAAAGCTTTCATTGATAACAAAAGTATAACACAAAGGTTTATTTTAAGCTAGAATGACTAAACTCATATTTCTAAAAGCAGTTAAAACTTAACAATCAAACCTTTTACCTCCTGCGAAAGAGACCATAAATAAACTAAAGAACTAACTATACATTGCCGAAAACGGATTTTAACGCAATAATCTTTAATAAAACATTTGACATTATTATAAAAGTAAGATAGAGTGTATTATAAGGAGATAAAAAATGAGGAATATTTTAACTATGGTTTTGTTATTAAGCTTAGCTTTATCGCTGCAGGCACAACAGAATTTGCGTGAGCTTGTAGTACAAATAACTGCATCTTTTGATGAGGATAACAATCAAGCTGGAACTGGCTTTATTTGGGTTAGTAATGGAGTAAACTTTATAGTAACAAATCGCCATGTTATTGAGAGAGACGGCAAAGTGAGCAATTATTTTAAAGTTGCAACTGCTCTTGCCGACGGTCGCATTATTATTTTTCCTTACTCTCTATTTGGGGATATATGGTATGACCGTACAAAACCGGAGCTAGACCTAGCCATAATACCTTTTTTAAATGAGGAACGCCCTTTTACTAGAGGCTTACCTATTGGCGGCAACGTAAGTGACGGTACAGCCATTTGGGCCGCCGGTTACCCATCATCATCTTGGCGACTTACTAATGGTGTGGTGAGTAATAGTCGTTTTATTATAGAAAACCAAAGATATATTGAACATACAGCCGAAATAGCCGGTGGTAACTTCGGTGGCCCATTATTAACACAAGATAGTAATGGAAACTTTACTATAGTAGGCGTTAATACCCGAAGGGATGATCCAGCCGTAAAGATTCCTAATAATAACAATAATCCTGCTATTACAGGCAGAGTTGCTGGCAATATTAATCAAAACTTTGCTATACCTGCTAGTACTTTAACTCAATTTTTAGCTACCTTCCAACGAGAATGGGAAAGAAGTTACAGAGACCCCGAATTATCAGATAAAATTTACCGTGTACAAATTGTACCAACCCAAAATCCAGCATCGCAGGCTTTAACAGAAGTAATCCCCCTATCTCAAAATTTATCAACCCAACCCAATGCCTCTCTTACTACTTTATTTCCCGATACTAATTTGCGTAATGCTGTAGCCCAAAGTTTAGGCCGTAATAGTAATCTTACAGGGCAAGCCTTAATTAATGCCTTAGCCGAGATAAGAGAGCTTAGGGCTGCTAACAAAAACATTAGTAATGCCGGCGGTATAGAGCATTTAACTGGGTTAATTGTTCTTGTGTTAAATAGTAACCGCTTAACTACTATCGACGTAAGCCGCCTTACACAGTTAAGCGAGCTTTATTTATGGGATAATCAACTAACTAGCCTTAATGTAAACAATAACACTAATTTAGCCTTGCTTAGTTTAAGTAGCAACAGGCTAACCAACCTTGATATAAGCAATAATACGCTGCTAAACTGGCTTGGTATTGCTAATATGCCCGGCCTTCATTTAAATGAGACTCGTTTACCTAATACAGTAATAAGGTAGTTTGGCTGTTTGCAGCTAACATTAAGGTAACTATAAATAGCTTCCTTAATTTGACTACTTTACGGCTAAATGTTATTATTTACTTATGCTTTATTCGCGCAGCCTATGGGTTAATTTGGCACATCTTTCGGTGCGTTTTAATTTATTTTTATTTTTATTTTTTTTATTGGGCTCTATAAACAATTTTACCGGCCCTACACAAACCTTATTAAGTTTTTTAATAAGATTCTTTTCTTTGGTGGCTTTTGCCAGCATATTAATGGTTTTTTTTCAATTATTTACCAATAAAACACGCAACAAACGTTTTAACTTTATGTTTAGGATAAAAATGTTTTTAATGCTGCTTTTTTCCATCTTTTCTTATTTTATTATCGATTTTATCAACACCATTTTAGGCAACGTTATTGGCGACCTTTAAAACAAGTTTATTAACTATTTATCGGCAAATTAAAATAATTTTAATTTGTTAATCTTTTGTTTAGCTCATTTACTTTCGATAATATATAAGTGGAGGGCTAGTTATGCTATTTAATATTAAAGATAAGGATTTTAAGAATAAATCTTTTTATCTTATTAAGTCGGGTGTTACCAAACCGGAGCAGCTGGCTGCTTATACTAAAGCCAGTTTATTGGGTAAAGAACCCTTAAAAAACTACCCCAGCAATTTAAGCAACCTTTCCTTGCAGCCTTATTTAAATAAAAACAAAGTTAAAAAAGAGGCCGTTCCCGCTAAAGCTTACCAGCAAAAAAAGATTGATTTTTTTTACATTAATGCCCTCGATCTTCATTGCTCCGTTATCAACAGCGTAAGCGCCTTTAGTAAAGAAAGCAGCCTTGATAGCGGTATCGTGGTTAATTTTTTAGCGGCTTAACGGCTTTAATATTTCATATGAAGCACCTTTAACTAAAAAAGTTTTATTTTAGTTAGGTAATTTAATATATAAGCACCTTCTTGATTAGCTAAATATATGGCTTCTAAATTTTATTAGCTTTACATAGCCGGTAATAAGCGGTATACTAAAGTTATGAAAAACTATGCCATCATTTTATCTTCTGGCAGCGGTGAGCGCACCGGCCTTAACCAGCCCAAACAGTTTCATAAGATAGCCGGTAAAACCATTATAGAACATACCCTAGATAGTTTTGAAAGGCATAACCAAATTGATGCCATTATTTTAGTAGTAGCCGAAAATTACTATGACTATCATCTGCAACTTATAACGGCTGCCGGCTACCAAAAGGTAATAAAAGTAGTTTGCGGCGGTAATAGCCGCCAGCAAAGCAGTTATCACGGCTTAATGGCTATAAATGAAACTGAAGCTCTTGTGCTTATCCACGATGCGGTGCGCCCTTTTATCCAAAGCACCACTATAACTAATGTGATTGAGGCCTTAACAACTTATAATGCCGTTGATACCGCCTTACCTTCGCCCGATACCCTTATTGAGGTAGATGGTAACGGTTTTATTAAAGCTATCCCACCACGTAAATATTTTATGCGCGGCCAAACGCCGCAGGGCTTTAAATTAAGCCTGATTAAAAAAGCTCATCAATTAGCCAATCAAGAAGGTAACACCACCGTAACCGATGACTGCGGCCTTATTTATTACTACAAGCTGGCTTCCATCAAAGTGGTGGCCGGTGATGACTTTAACCACAAAATTACCTACCCGGTTGATGTGGCTTTGGCCGATAAGCTTTTTCAGTTAAAATCGGTTAGTAAACTAAATAGTCAGCCGGAATTTTTAACTAACGCCCTAACGGGCAAAGTTATAGCCATCTTTGGCGCCGGTAGCGGCATTGGTGAGGCCTGTCTTAAGTTAGCCACTCACTATGGCGCTAAAGTTTATGGCTTTGATAAAAACAGCGCCGACATCACCAATGAAGCAGTCGTTACCGCCGCCATTAACAATATTATACAGCAAGAGGGAAGGCTAGATGGCGTTATTGTAACCGCCGCTGTGCTTAATATGGGGGCACTTAATGGCCGCAGCTTAAGCAGTATCGAGCAAGAAATTAAACTAAATTATCTAGCTAATATTATTGTAGCTAAGGCCAGCTACACCGCTTTAAGTGCCAGCAAAGGTTGTCTTATTATGTTTACCAGTAGCAGCTACACACGCGGACGGGCTTTATATGGCATTTATTCCTCTGTAAAGGCAGCTATAGTCAACCTAACCCAAGCCTTAGCCGAAGAATGGCTGGCCGCCGGCATTAGGGTAAATGTGATTAATCCTGAACGAACCCAAACCGCTATGCGCCTTAAAAACTTTGGTAACGAAGACCCCGTCTTATTATTAAGCGCCGACAAGGTAGCCCAGCAAACCTTAGCCACTTTAGCCAATAATAGCTTAACTGGCCAAGTGGTAGATGTAACCAAAAAGTAAAGCTGGATTAACTTTGGGTAACTATCCCTTTATAGATACCAACCAGAATTTTTCCTTAAAATAGCTAACTCTTCTACTAAAAAATATACAAAAAACATAAGTTATTAATTATGGAGCGGCTAGAGGGGGTAAATTAAAGTTTTTACCAACTATCATTTTGTAGATACCAACCGAAATAAATTTTATTTTTTTATAACCTCTACTAACACAATTAAAGCAAAGGCTCTATTATAGCTGCTATATCACTGTATATGGATTTTTTTTCTTGAATCATTGTTTGTTTTTTAATTTCTAATATATCAAGTTCTTTTACTACTTTATGCACTATATCTAAATCGAAGGGAATTTCAATGTTTCCAATAGTTTTTTTATTCAGAGTCTCACCTTTTGTTGCCCTATTTGTAGTATAATTCAATTTAGGTAATATATAGTACAAATACTTTTTTATTATCTCATTTTCTATAATTAATCCAGCAATAGCTTCATTTGTATATAAAGGCTTTGTTGTAATAGCAACTTTTCCAATGGATAACTTAAAGCTAAACAATAGTGTCCCTGATGGTAAAAGTTTTGAAGGTTTTATCGCTAAATCAGTAATTTTTTCTTCCGAATCATCAATATACATCTCATCTTTTATATCTGAAATTTTAACCCAGGTATGTCTCCCACCAAACCAGTAACCATCTTCATCTCTACTGGGCGTGAATCCGATAATAGCTTCTTTATTCTTTAATAACTCTTTTAGCTTAATAGTTTCTATAGATTTTTCTTTTTTTAAATAATTATTCATTGATAAATTATAATTATTAGATTTAATAATATCTGCATTAATATTAAATGATTTATTTGATGTTTCTTTCCCTTTCCATATTTGCCTTAATAGAATTAAATCATCATCTTTAATCTTCCTTCTTCCTTTTTTACTATCTGTTTTTTTGAAACCATCTTCCATCACATTATAAAACCATATTTTTTTAGTTTTACCACCTTTACTAAAGAATAATATACTTGTAGGTTGGCCAGTATAGGGTTTAAAGACAAAATTATGTAACATAACTACCGCTTCAATATTTGTTTCTTCTAATAAGAGTCGCCTTATTTTAATATATTCGCTTGATGTATCAAATAAAACACCTTCAGGAACAATTATCGCAGCTCTTCCATATTCATTTAGGCTATCAAAAACATGTTTAAGAAAAATGGGATTTGCGTCTGTTGTATTAAACCCATAATAAGAGCCAAAATCTGTCTTTTGAGAAAAAGCAAAATTGGTTAGTACAACATCATATTTCTCCTTAACAGGAAATTCTAGAGAATCTTTTTGCTCAATATTATTATGCCCATCACCCATAATAATCATATTCATTTTTGCAATTCTTGATGTAGTAGATATTTCTCTCCCAAAAACTGTTTTGTTTTCTAAAATGTCAATATTTTCTTTCGTGTTTTTGCATTTATTTTTTATATTTTTAAAAGATTCTATCAAAAAGCCACCTGTTCCACAGCAAGGATCGTATATGGTTTCTTCAAACTTTAGATCAATAAGTTCAACCATTAGCTTCACTATATGCCTAGGTGTAAAATACTCTCCCAAATCATTACCAACGCTAATAGAATTTTTTAAAAAATACTCAAAAGCATCTCCTTTAATGTCAGAGTTAGTATCTAATAGATTTCCAATTTGCGATATTTTATTGACAATATTTTTAAGATTATCTGCTCTATTAATTAAAAGCTTTTTATTAAAAATATCAGAAGAGTTATTATACTCTTTATCAAATCTTGGTAAAATAATCCTATTAATATATTCATATAATTCTTCTGAATTTTTATTTTTATAACTATCCCAGCAATATATTTGTTCTAACCTTCTTTTTTCACCATTTTCTCCTCGGCTCTGCTCTATATCACTAATTAACTTTAAAAATAATAAATTAGTAAATTCTGTAAAACGTTCTCTCCCCTCACTTAATCCATCTCTTCTTAAAATGTCATTAGCTTCTTCAAAAATTTTAATTAATTCAATTTTTGAATATATTACTTTTTGTTCACTAAATATTTTACTTCCATTTTTAATAAAAAGTTTTAATCTCTTTTCTGATAAAAAATCTGTGACAATATCAGCATTGTAATATAAATAGTCTTGTTCATCTATATGATAAGATTGAATAAATAGTCCATCTGTAATAAAAACAATTTTTATGTTTAATGGTCTAGCATACTTCGTAATTGCCTGAGAAAGAGCTTCGTCTAAATTTCCTCCTTGCCTCTTGGCTTCAATTATTGCCAAAGGTTCTAATGTAACAGAATCATAAAGAATGTAGTCTGGTTTGTTACCTGTAAGTTTTTTATTTTCTTCAATAGTTCTCGCTCTTTCAGTATATACATTACAATTTGCACTTGATTCATCTAAGCACCAACCGAGGTTAATTAACCAGTTATTAATTTTTATTCTAGTCGCACTCTCTAATGGCTTTGTAAGTTTTGGCATTGTATTATATCCTTGTCAATTATTTAGCATAATAGCATGTTTTTTGCAGTAATTCTATATTAAAAAATGAAAATAATAATTTAGTACCTATACCTAACTTTGCAAATTTTTAACTAAATAATCGGCAATCTTTTTACCTACCGGTTCGTCGCCCACAAGGCGGGCACGTACCGCAGCTCGTGCTTCAGCGTGTGGGTCGTGGCCTTTAAGCATTAAATCATCAAAGGTACCCATTAGTTGTTTTTCATTATATACTTTATAGTTAGCGCTTACCACCTGTTTACCTACTACACTATAAAGTTTTTCGTTAAAATATTGGCTTATAAGCTCGATAATAGGAGCACCAACCGGTAAATATTCGGCCAAAAACGAAATACAATCGGTTATTAATAAGCTGCTGCCGGCAAAAACATTTTGCTGATAGTCGCCACCCATATAAATTGCACCAAGTTTTTGCCAAGCCGCTAAATAATTATCTATTTCGCTCTCACTTAACAAACCTTCCGCTATAGTATGCTGCCTAAAGGAGGGATGCGGCTTAATTACCCACTCAAAATCATTTTGAGTGGCTTGTGCTAACTTTAAAATAGCCTCTCCGCTCCAAGTAAAACTTAAACGATTAGGAAAGCCTGTAAAAGTATGATGTGGAGCATAAATAATGCGTTTTTTGACAGGTTTACCGGCATTATTTACGGCAGTTACCGCTTTAATTGCACTATTTGCAGAGCTTTGCAGTGAACGGCTTATTATAGCCTCATCAAACTTTAAACTACCTAACCCTATAACATTTTTGGCCCCATATTTTCTTTTATAATCTTTTTCATAAAGTGGGCTCTCTACAAAATAACGCCACATAAAGGGCTGAAAGTGTGGAAAGTAATTGTTAGCCACATTTAACATATAAAAGCAGTAAGGCAAATAACAAGTTAAGCTATAGCGACTTAGCTTTAATGGCTCATAAAAAGGTAAGATATACCATGGCCTTTGGTAAAAAACAATATCCAGTCGGTAATTATCAAGAGGTAAAGCGGTAAAAGTGTTGATATCGTAAGCTAACTCTAATGGAATATTACGACCAGCAAAAAAAGCTATATTTTGCCGATACCAGTTAGGTATATCTGTGTTTTCGGCCTCAAAATTAAACGGAGTTAAAATAACTTTTACCTCAAAATTGGCATTAGCCTTTAAATTTTGGTATAAAGATTGCGCACTCCACAGCTCGTTTTTATTAACTAAAAAACCAACTCTAATCGGCCGCTTGCCGTAATCCTGCTTTAACTTAGCGAGTACAGTTTTACTATTTTTTTGCGCTTGCCTTACTTTTGGATAATAACGCACGCGACTAAGTTGATATTTAACCCATCTTGCAGCTTTATATATAAGCGGATTTTTACTCTTTACTAAAGCTACTTTAATATTCTCTAAATATTTTGGCATAAAATATTACCTCAAAACGTGGTTAATTTCTTACTAAATTTTTAAGCTGTTTATAAACAAAAAATAACGGAATAAATAAAATACCCAACTTAAAAAGCTTACAAAGTAAGGCCAGCTTTTGATAGTTTTTATTGGTTATAGGCAAATACAAGTTACCTTCATTGTAAAAAAATCGACAATTTTTACGCAATAAGTAAATATTAGTGGCCGTTAAGTGGCTTAAAAGCCAAAGAAAGCTAGCTAGCTTTCTTTGGTAAAGCTCTTTTTGTAGCTCTCTTTCTAAGTTACCGCTAAAGTTTTGCTTTACTAACTTAGCTACCTCATCGTAGGCCAGCTTAAAAATATCACCCTTTTTTTTATTAAAGCTGCTGGTTATCCCCTTAGAGCTATCTGTATGGTAATAGTACAAAGCTTTATTATAAAAAGCTACCTTAGCCTTGTACTTAATTAAAGCTGTAAAATAAAACAGAGCATCTTGGGTATTAAGTAACCTTGTATCGAAAGTCAGCCGATTATCGGTAATAAAACTCTTTCGCCATAGCTTTCCCCAAACGGCTACTGTATTCCAAATTAAGGCTACCGGATGCTCTGAAAAACTAAAAGATTTAGCTGAAATAATTTGCAAAGCTTCGTTTTGTACCACTTGCTCTATACCGTTTTTTAGTACGTCGATGTGTTTAAATAGTAGTAAATCGGCCCTTGTTTGCTCTATTTCGTTATAACTTAGCTCAAGGGCGGTTAAAACTAACTCATCATCGCTATCACAAAAGGCTAGGTAATTGCCGCCGGCTTTGCTTATACCCAAATTACGCGCCGCCGATACCCCTAAATTTTCCTGACCGTACACCTTAACCCTTGCATCATTTGCGGCAAACCCTCCCAAGATGGTTAAGCTATCATCACCACTGCCATCGTCAACGGCAATTATCTCCAGCTCTTTTAGGGATTGATTTATTAGCGAACTTAAACACCTTGCTAAGGTTTTATCAGCATTGTATACAGGCACTATCACCGAAACTTTATAACTCATTTTTTAACGGAATTCTCCCATTCTAGCAACAAAAGCAAAACCCTCAACTATCAATTTTCAGCTCTTAACTGATTTAACAACCCTTTTAAATGCTCTTCATTATACCTGTAATAAATATTTTTGTCATTAGTTACCGTTACTTTGCCTTTTTTACCATTTTTAACTTTACGCACATTTTTTAGCTGGCTACAAAGTATATCGGCCTCTTTTTCTGCTTTAGCTTTACTATAGTGCATAGCTAAAGCAGCGGCTGCTAAAAGCACTTCGTTTGGCATTTGCTTATTTTTTTGCTGCTTAATAATTACATAACCGCCGCTAAGACCGCGCACATGCAAAAAGGTATCGTTGCCTTTAAAGCCGGCCTTTAATAAAGACTCATTTTCGCTAGCGTTACGACCAACATAAAGGCTATAACCCAACACATTAAAGCTTAAACCTATCTTTAATTTGGTTTGCTTTGTCGTTTTTAGCTCCTGTTCTTTATGTTGTAAATTATTAACCAACTCTTCGGGGTTATTTTGATAGCAATCTTTAAGTTTTAACAGCTGGGTTTCTATTTTAGCTAGCTCACTGCCATGAAAAAGATAAGCTTTCTTTTTTTTGTGGTAAGTTTGGTAATAACTATCAATATTTTGCCGGTAACTTAAAGTATTATCTAACTCTATAGCTATAGTGTTGTTGTTATAATCTTTTAAGGCAATTTGTTCCGCCTTAGTTATCGGCAAGGGGTTAGCTGCCAAAAGTTCGGCTTTAAGTTTATAATCGTTGTAACTTTGCAACCTGTTAACCACTTTGACTAAGGCCTCTTGTTTAGTTTGTAACTTCTCTACAACTTCTCGGTAAAGTTCATCATAATTGATAGTTGGTACTACCTCTTTAAGCTTTTGCCCATTAACCGTTAAATATTCTTGATAAAGCTCTTGAGATAAAGTTTTGGCTGTAAAAGCTCTAATGGTAAAGTCTTTAATTGCTTCGCCGGCTTTAGACTGCGGCCACTTAAAAGACCGGCCACCTACTTCGCCACTACCCGGGCGGCGGTAAAAACAATCAATTATTGTATCGCTAGTATTACACAATAAAATGTTACTGCTTGCTCCCCACAACTTAATAATTAATTTATAGTTTTGCTCACCCTTAGTAAGCAAAAAAACCACTAGTCTTTCATTATTATATTGGTAAACATTATGTAAATAACTACCTTTTAAGTTAGCTTTTAAACACTCTTCAAAACGTAGCTTAGTTTTAACTACCGGCCAATTATCGCTTAAAAAAAGGGCGTTTTGGTTATTTTTTAAATTAATAAAGAGCCGTTTAGTTTGCTTAGCGGTTGGCTGATAAAGTTCTATCACTAAATTAGCGTAATTTGGCTGTTTAAAATTGCGCACAATACTATTAGTTAAGTTAAGCTCAGTTAATAAATGGTTAATTTCTTTATAATTTAAGTTCATTTTATATAAAATAATACGTTTAAGGTTATAAGCAACTGTTTCACGTGAAACGTTTAATTTACTGCTTTGGAGCGATAGTATTCTAGTACTTCAGTTATCTCTTCTAGCGTAAAATATTTTTTAGGTAGGATTATAGCTACACTAGTACTACTCATTAAATAAACAGAGTCGTTATTTATTTCTACTCTATCTACCCATTACGGTGTTACTTTAAGTTCGCTATAGTTAGAGTAATCGGTAATAAAATCTTTAGTGATAAATATTTTTACATTTTCATCTCTTCCTGCTGCAAGTCCATATTGCTTTAAAAATCCTTTTTTAAAAAATTACTCAAAAATACCTGCTACTATGCAAGCAATCATTATAACTAAACCGAAAATTATAACTCTACTGTCATAAATATTAATAAATGAAACACCAACATAGATAATTAGTAAAAACCTTACCCAATACTGATACCTCAAAAAACCCTCTAGTTGCAGTTTATCAGCAAAGTGATGTTGGTAGGTTATGTAATCGTCTGTGATTAAAATGTAGTCTTTTTCTATATTCATTTATCTGGTCCTTTAAAGTTAGCTATACTATAACATAGTTACTCTGCCTTAACAACTATTGGATTAGCATCAAATTATCTTTAACCACTACCTTAATAGTTTGTAGTTTTAAAATAGGGTAGGCCTCATTAATTTTTTTAAGGATTTGCCGCTGCATAAAGAGTATTTTATTTTTATAAACATTATGGTTGGTTTCTATAACCAAAGTACCGGCAGTTATATCATAAATTAAACTATTGGCTGCCAGCGAGCTATCAACAAAATCGGCCCATTTTAAAGATGTGCGTCTTTTGTCTATTTTATTCTCTTTTATGTAAGGGGTAACCAATTTTTTAGCCCGATAATAACTGTCTTTTTTATAATTATTGTACATACAGCTCCCCTTTTTTTACTTCGTAAACTAAGGCGTTAGTTAATTTACTAAAATGATTTTGACCCGGCAAAAAGGTAAAAAAAGCTTGGTTATAAGCCGGCATTAAGTTAATCATTAACTCTTTTAACTTGGCATCTAGTTCTAAAAAAACATCGTCTATCAACATAACCGGTTTAACCGGCAAAGTGGCACTAATAAGGCTGGTACTGGCGATTTTTAACACCACCGAAAGGGCACGTTTTTGGCCGGTACTATAAAAACCGGCTACCTCACCATAAGTACCGGTAAAGATATATTTATCACGATGGGTGCCATAAAGGGCCGTAGCTCGTTTTAGCTCGCTATCAAGCTTGCTGTTAAGGTAAACTTCTATTTCATTAGCTTTAAGACCACTAAATGGACTCTCTAATTTAATGGTAACCGGCTCTTCAAAAATATCTGTTAATAACAGCTGTAGCTTTTGATTAAAATTCTCTAAAAACCCCAAGCGAGTGGTTGTTATCTCCTCGCAATAACCTGCTAACTGCTGGTTATAAACTTTAACTAGAGCCGTATCAGCAACCTTTAAAGCTAAGTTTTTGGCCTTGATTAGTTTTTTATGTTCACGTAATAAACCAATATAACCTTCATAGATAAAACTTAAATTTTGGTCGATAAAACGCCTTCTTTGTTCCTGTTCCAGCTCGGCAAGGCGGATATCATCGTAGGCAAAAACTAAACAAGGAAAGCGCGTTAGTAGCTCCTTACGGTCGGTAATAGGGCTATCGTTAATTTTTATTTGCTTACGGCCTTGTTGCCAACTTACCAGCAGTTTTTCTTCGTTATCTCCATAATAACCGGCGGTAGCAAATTCCTTATTTTCGCTGCCAAGCTTCACAAGGTTAACATCATGCCTCTCCCTAAACGAAGAGGCCAATGAAAAGTAATAGATAGCCTCTAGCAAATTAGTTTTACCTTGCCCATTACTACCGGTAAATATAATGTGCTGATTATGAGTATTAAAGCTGCCGTTCTGTAAATTACGAAAGTTATAAGTATAAATGCGTTTGTACATAGGTATATTAAGATGTTAAATTTTACAACTTTATTTTAAGCTATTTTAAAGCTTTAAACAAGAGTTACCAACAGGTTTAACCTTAATTTAGTTACACATAACCATACAAACAAATATATTACCACATTAAAAACATAACTACCATTATTGTTACCATAAAACTATACGGAAGTATCCCTTGACACTGATTGAAATATAGTTTATACTACTTATACATTTTGGAGGTAGTATGACACTGTTTAACTTTAACACCTTATTTACTAATGAGCAAGACTGTATTAACCACTTTGTTAAGTTAAAATATCCTAATGGGCTTATATGTCCTAAGTGTAGCACCTCTGAAAAAGTGTACCGAGTGGCTAATCCTAAAATGGCTATTTGTAGTAATTGTGCCTCTCAGTTTTCTTTTTTTACAGGCACAATCTTTGAAAAGAGCAACACCGATTTAAGAATATGGTTTTACGCTATTATGCAAATGCTTAATGCTAAAAAGGGTATATCAGCTAAACAGCTACAGCGTGATACGGGCGTTACTTATAAAACAGCGTGGCGGATCCTCCATAAAATCCGTGAGGCTATGGGTAATACCACTAACGATAAGCTCTTTGAGGCCATTGTGGAGATTGACGAAACTTACATAGGCGGTAAACCTCGTAAAAAGAATAAAGGCAACGATGATGATAACCCACCTAAAGTTGCACCGCCTAAAAATAAGCGTGGCAGAGGCACTAAGAAAACTCCTGTCGTGGGTGTGAAGGAGCGTAATAGCAAGCAGGTTTATGCTGTAGTAGCTATGCCTGATAAAGACGGCAAGAAGTTATCGGGCAAACAACTCTTTAATATACTCGATAAAGTTTGTAAAGCCGATACAACAGTTATTACTGATGACTTTAGGAGTTACAATATCCTTGATAAGCAAAATAGCCCATTTATTCATTTAACAGTTAATCATAGCATAGGGCAGTTTTCTGATAGCAAAGGCACGCATACTAACGGCATAGAGAGTTTTTGGGCAGTGTTAAAGCGTGGTATCTATGGCATGTATCATAGTATATCACTTAAATATATGCAAAAGTATATCAATGAGTTTTGCTTTAGAGCGAATAACAGGGAGAATAAAAACGCTTTTAATACTTTATTAGGGTTGTGTTAAGGAAGATAAAGAGAGGAATTTATGATTGAAAGAGATATTTTAATAGCATTATTTACGGCATTGATGGTTACAGGCACGGCAATTATTGTCTTAATATGCACTCTTAGAAGTAATAAGAAAATGCAGAAAGCTAATAATAACTTCCAAAGTTCATTAATAGCAGAGAGAAATATCACTGAAAAGATTAATAGAGAAAAACAAGTAATAACTGAAGCGTATAATTCGCTCCAAGAGTTTTTATTTATAGGAGAAAGAATAAAAGCTAGAAATAAGGAAGATTTTCAGTCATGTGTAGAGCAAATAAATAAACTTTATGTCTTGTTTAGGCAATCTATCAATAACATGAGATTTAATACCAATATCTATCAGGATAGAAAAAAGTGTATAGGTTGTACTTTGGGTGATATTAAAATGCAAGGCGACCTTGCAAGAGCTATGAAAAATTTACGAGAAATTATTATAGAGATTGATAAAGAAATAAGTTACGCTTTCTCTTTCTTGTATTTAACTTTAGATGATACATCAGACACCATTGAGCTAAACAGACAACAGGGCAATATGGGGAAAATAGTTAAAAACTATAGAAGAATAAATGAATTAAGCAAAGATGATAATGAAATTCAAGAGAATATTAAAGAAATCGATAAGTTAATACCACTAATAGAAAACACTAAAGAACAAGTTGAAAATAAAATTAAAATTATTGCTGAAAATAATACTCAAGCTCGCACTAAAATAAGCGATATTATTTCAAATAATATGCCACCATTAAATAAAGCGATTTATGAGTATTTTGATATATATCATGAATATACTAGACAAGTTACAGAATATATCAAGCATAAAGGCTCCATTAGCAGTAATTGTAAGAAATATTGTACTAATTATGATGGTAGCAAAACTAATTAAGGAGTTTAGTGAATGTTAAGTTACATTAGTTTATTTAGTAGTGCTGGGGTTGGTTGTTATGGCTTTAAAGAGGCTGGCTTTCAATGTGTAGCAACCAATGAACTTTTGCCTAAAAGATTAAAAATACAGCAATATAATAAGAAATGCAAGTACAAAAGCGGTTACATAGCTGGCGATATTACAGATAGTAATATTAAGGAGGCTATTTTTAACGAACTTGAATACTGGCAAAAACATGAGAATTTAAAAGAACTAGATGTGTTAATTGCTACGCACCTTGCCAAGGTATGTCAGTGGCCAACCATAAAAAGAAAGATGAAATAGGGCGTAATTCGCTAGTGATATACTCTATTGAGCTTGTTAGAGATATTAAACCACGATTTTTTATTTTTGAAAATGTTAAAGCTTTTTTAAAAACCACCTGTACTAATATTAATGGGCAAAATGTAACTATAAATGAAGCTATTGATAATCATTTAGCAGGTATTTATAATATTGAAAAGCAAGTTATTAACTTTAAAGATTATGGTTCAAACTCTAATAGAACACGAACTTTAGTTATTGGTGTACGAAAAGATTTAAAAGATATAACTCCTTATGATATATTTCCTAGTAAAGAGCAAGAAAAAACCATTAAAGAAGTTATAGGCCATTATGACCCATTAAAAACAATGGGTGAAATATCGCCCAACAATATATATCATCACTTTAGAAAGTATGATCAATCAATGTTAGAATGGATTAAAGATATTAGAGAGGGAGAATCAGCTTTTGATAACACAAACCCTAAAAAAATTCCACACAGAGTAGTTAATGGTCAAATCATTTACAACAAAAACAAGAATGGAGACAAGTATAAAAGATGTTGGTGGGATAAAGTGGCTCCTTGTATTCACACCCGTAATGATATTTTAGCTAGTCAAGCTACAATTCACCCTGCGGATAATCGTGTTTTTAGTATACATGAACTTATGACCTTAATGACTATCCCTGATACATTTAAATGGTCAGAGTTAAGCTTTGATGAGCTTAATGAGCTATCATTTACCGAAAAGGAGTTATTTCTCAAGAAAGAAGCTATAAATATTAGGCAATCTATAGGCGAAGCCGTACCTACTATTATCTTTAAAAAGATTGCTAATAACATCATTAAAGTAAGCGATAAAACTATAACTAATAGAAGAGCTAAAGAGTTAGTTAAAAAAGAAGAGCTTAGCGATAATTTTGATAGGTTATATCAGTTTACAGAAAAGAATAAAAGCTATTATGACTTAATATCATTAACTAAAATAGCAGAGTTTGCTAATGCAGAGCGTGATAGTTTAGCCGCTTTTTATACTCCTCAGAGTATTAGTTTTTCTCTATTGAAAG